>SMEQ01000606.1_pt1 | contig 10582 bp, 7 predicted proteins | sample 2456281 | NCBI WGS metagenome assembly SMEQ01 (sample SAMN10132596, study PRJNA489261) | soil metagenome | isolation source: day1 antibiotic-loamy sand soil ammended with raw manure from dairy cow... | place: USA | collected 2015-04-01 | reverse complement strand
GGAAGAAATGCAGACATTTTGCTTCGCGAGTTTCAGCCTTTCAATATTTTTGTGTGTGCTGATATGGAAGTCAAAATTAGTCGCTGTCTGGAACGTGATCAAGAAGATGACTGCAAGAACGCCAAAGAGATGCAACGTAAAATCAATAAGATAGATAAAAGCCGAGCACAGACACGTGCCCTCATTACCGATAGCACTTGGGGAGATAGATCTGCTTATCATCTCACTGTAAATACAACGGATTGGAAAATGAATGAGTTAACGCTTGCAGTTGCTCAATTTGCAAAAGCATGGTTTGATAGAACCTCTAAATGATTAAACTATCCGATAGTTTTACCTATAAAAAGCTTTTGCGATACACGTTTCCAGCTGTCATCATGTTGGTGTTTACCTCCATCTATGTTATGGTTGACGGTTTTTTTGTATCCAACTTTGTAGGAAAAACATCCTTCGCAGCAGTCAACTTTATTTTTCCCGTCATCATGATTTTGGGAAGCATAGGGTTTATGTTTGGCAGTGGGGGTAGTGCACTCATTGCAAAAACGATAGGCGAAGGAGAGAAGAAAAAAGCCAATCAAATATTCTCACTCCTCATATATGTATCTATAGCCATCAGCATTGTTTTGGCAGTTTTAGCTGTTATTTTTATGCGTCCCATAGCTTCTGCTTTAGGCGCAGAGGGTCAGATGCTTGAAGACAGTATTCTTTATGGAGGACTGATTGCATTCACCATTCCCGCTTTTGTTCTGCAGTCTGAGTTTCAAATTCTATTTGCAACAGCCCAGAAACCCAAAATAGGACTCTATGTAACCATTGCTGCAGGCCTAACCAATATCTTACTCGATGCACTATTCATTGTTGTCTTCTCTTGGGGACTGGTGGGTGCTGCATTTGCAACTGCTCTCAGCTTTTTGGTTGGCGGTATCATTCCTTTGGTTTATTTTGGTCGTAAAAATAGTAGTCTGTTGCAACTTACCAAGACCAAATATGACGCAAAAGCACTCCTTAAAACTTTCACCAATGGTTCTTCAGAGCTCATGAACATGGTGTCGATGTCTTTGGTGAGTATCTTCTTCAATGTGCAACTGCTCAAATATGCTGGCGAGAACGGAGTTGCTGCCTATGGCGTGCTGATGTATGTCAATATGATTTTCCTCTCCATCTATCTCGGATATGCTGTAGGCACTGCACCCATTATCAGCTATCACTTCGGTGCACAAAATCACGATGAGTTGAAGAGTTTACTCAAAAAGAGTGTTGTCATTATGGGGGTTTTTTCAATACTCATGTTTGGTTCTGCGCAACTTCTCTCCAAACCCTTGTCAATGCTATTTGTTGGCTACGATCAGGTATTGATGGACATGACACAAAGGGCCATTCTGGTTTTTTCGTTCGCTTTCCTCTTTTCAGGAATTGGCGTATTTGGGTCGTCCTTCTTCACAGCTATGAATGATGGGTTGATATCGGCCCTCATCTCTTTTTTGCGAACGCTTGTTTTCCAGGCAGGCGCCGTTATGGTTTTTCCTCTCTTATGGGGGCTGGATGGTATATGGCTGTCCATTGTGTTGGCAGAGGCTATGGCGGTAGTTGTTACAGTACTATTTTTTATTGGCAAACGAAAGAAGTATCACTATTGATCTTTTTCTAATGGTAGGAACAGGTGGCAACCCTGATGAAATAATAATATCCATGCCAATCTGTGTAATCAGTGATTAAAAAAAAGAGGGGATAAAATTCCGATTATCGGCTCGCGCTAATTTCCAAATAGGTGTGCTGCAAATGCAAACAGAATTTAAATATCAAAAGTTTTGCTACGCAGCACACGGGTTACAAACCTGCACGAGCGGTATAATTGATGAGTAAATAATGAGCAAATATTCAAATATATAGCTCCATTACGCATCGTAGATGCAGTGCTGTGTGTAGTAAACCCTTGGTAATATGAACCCAAGCTCCGTTAGGAGTGGCCTGTTCTTCTTGCAATTTACAGAAAACAACAGTTCGCAACTACGAAGCTCTAAGCATTGTTGTTATAGACTTACTACAAACAGTTTGGCTCCGATGCAGCTAATTCAGCGTAACAAGTCATCCGCAGCGCGTAACTAAGCCGCACGAGCGGTGCAGAGGGGTATTCTATCCCTCAATCCGTGCAATCTGTCTTATTACATAACATCGATAGATGTTTTGAATATTCGAAGTATTTGAAATTTGTATTTACATATAATGTCCTGCATTTCTAATATCACGCAAAAGATAGAGAAACTCCTATATCTGAGGCAATCTGTGCAATCTGTGGTTAAAAAAAGAGGGGGTAAAATTCCTATTCTCGGCTTGCGGGTTACAAACCTGCACGAGCGGTCAGCTTGTCACAATTTGATATCACTCATCATCATCAACAAATACCCAACTTTTTACATCATCTTATTAGTACTCTTTGTATATTTGCTAATTATACTTTGAATAGACAAAAATAACACAATAAAATATTACATAATGAAGACCAGATTTATTCTACTCACCCTGTTCATTGCAGGAGTGTGCTTTCAGAGCATAGCCCAGCCTGCCAAACAATTGGTACAGGTAACAGTAGCGCCCAACAATGCAGATTGGACCTATAAGAGAGGCGACCGTGCCGAATTTCAGATTACAGTCATCAAAAACAATGTGCCACTTGAGAACATTGAAGTGAACTACCGCATCAATCCAGAAAAGATGGACAATTTGCAAGAAGGAACTTTGACACTGAAAAAAGGTGTAGCTTCAGTAAAAGCAAAACCATTTAAAGATGCTGGATTCTTGCGATGCCATGCTTCGGTAAAGGTCGATGGCATTACGTATACTTCCTATGCCACTGCTGGTTTCTCACCCCAAGAAATTGAACCAACCACCACGCTGCCATCCGATTTTGAACAGTTTTGGGAAGAAGCTAAAGCCCAATTAGCCAAAGTTCCTATGAATCCCGTTGTTACACTCATGCCTGAACGTTGCACCGACAAGGTAGATGTCTATCATGTGAGCATCAACAATATAAAAGGGAAAATTCACGGCATTTTAAGCAAACCAAAAGCAGAAGGAAAATATCCAGCTCTTTTGTATGTTCCGGGTGCAGGTATACGTCCTTATAATGGCGATACTTGGAGAGCCGAGAAAGGAATCATCACTTTCGAAATGGGAATTCACGGAATTCCAGTCAACCTCGATCAAACTGTTTACGACAATTTAGGGTCTGGAGCGCTAAGTGGTTATTGGCAAACCAATCTGGATGATAAGGACAACTATTACTTCAAACGTGTCTATCTTGGCTGTTTGCGAGCATTAGATTTTATTGAATCGATAGACTCCTTCAATGGTGAAGACATTGCCGTAACGGGTGGTAGTCAAGGCGGAGCACTTTCCATTATCACTGCTGCACTAGATGAACGCATTGATTATTTAGCAGCTTTTTATCCAGCATTGTCCGATTTAACAGGCTATTTGCACAATCGTGCAGGAGGTTGGCCCCATCTATTTCGTGACACATTTACCAACAAACCAGAAAAAGTGGAAACATCAAAATATTATGATGTGGTCAATTTTGCTCGTTTTGTAAAAATACCAGGATGGTATAGTTGGGGATATAATGACAATGTGTGTCCTCCTACTTCCATGTATGCGGCCTACAACGTAATCAATGCGAAAAAAGAGTTGCATATATTTCAGGAAACACAGCACTGGACATTCCCAGAGCAACGTGGACAAAGAGATAATTGGCTATTCGAGATGTTGTTGAAGTAATATATAGAGAGACAAATATATAGAGACAAATCAATCAATCCTATTGGCGATAATTAAATAAATCGAGCAAAATGAAACTCAACTTATACCAAATAGATGCATTCACTGACAAAATGTTTGGAGGCAATCCTGCTTGTGTTGTTCCCCTTATGGAATGGTTGCCAGATGATCTCTTATTGAAAATAGCGCAAGAGAACGCAGTTCCTGAAACTGCATTTTTTGTAGACAAAGGAGACAAAATACATTTGCGCTGGTTCACGCCAGATATTGAAATGGATTTGTGTGGACATGCAACCCTTGCCACAGCGCATTGCTTGAATTCCATCATGCACTATCCTCACAATGAGATACTGTTTGAAACATTGAGTGGCGATTTATCTGTCTCCATAGTGGATGATATCTATTATTTAGACTTTCCCTCAAGGATGCCAGTTGTTGCGGAGCTTCCCGAGTTAATCAAACAAGCCCTCAGTATGCAACCCAAAGAAGTGTACAAAGCAAGGGATTATCTGTTGGTTTACGATAAAGAGCAAGACATTGCAGCTATCAAAATAGACAGACAGCTGTTTGACCAAATAAATATTGCTCCTGGTGGGGTTATTGTTACAGCTAAGGGTGATAACTGCGATTTCGTGTCGCGGTTCTTCACACCACAAGCATCCATATTGGAAGATCCTGTTACAGGTTCTGCCCACTGTTCGCTTATTCCTTTTTGGTCGGCAAGACTTGGCAAAGAAGAACTCCTTGCCATGCAAATTTCGGATAGGATGGGGGAATTGCAATGCAGAAACAAGGGCGATAGAGTAATTATTGGCGGTAAAGCGAAGATATACTCTATTGGGCATTTGTGGACGGAGTGAAAGTATATGCCATTCCCGAATGGAAGGGTTCTTAATGGTGCCATATTTGAATAATAATTTGACTGTCTTTGCTCAGTTTTTTTTAAACTTTTTAATTATTGAAATTAGCCCAATAGCGTTATCTTTGTAATCTAAAACAAATAAAAATATGTTCAGAAATAGCACTACAGAAATAAAACCATATATGAAAATGGTCGATTTGATAGAAAGGAATTCTTCGTTTTTACTATTTATGCAGCATTTCAAAATAGACTTTAGAGTAGATGATCTAACGGTAGGCCAGGTATGCAAGGAGTATGATATTAGCGAGAGTTTATTTCTTTCTGTTGGAAATTTGTATAATGGATTGAAGTCAAAAAGTGAAATTGTATTATCAAATAAAGACATATTACAATTAATTGAATTTCTTAGGAATAGCCATATCTACTATCGCAAATATAAATATCCTGAGATAAAATCTTATATTCATCAACTGCAAGAGGAGAATCCTTCAAAAGAACTTTTGTTACTAGAAAAGTTTTTCAATACATATTTAAAAGAAGTGCTCGAACACTTGGACTATGAAGAAAATGTTGCTTTCCCTTATTTTACAGAGCTTGTTACCAATAACAATATTCCATGTGATGATAAATATACTGCTAAAGAATATCATGAACACCACACAGATATTGAGTTGAAATTGGCGGATTTGAAAAAGCTATTACTCAAACATATTAAGATTTCAAATTCATTAAATCTACGTAGACGATTATTGACCGCTCTTCTAGAATTAGAATTTGATCTTTATATTCACTCCTTGATAGAAGAGACTATCCTTGTCCCTGTGGGCAGTAGTTTAGAAAAGGATTGTAAATGAAAATAAATATCAATATTGTAATTGCAGAAACTTCAGATCTGCTTTATGAAGGCCTATCAACTATACTCTATCAATCAGAATATGCATGTTTTGTTTATAGAATATTCTCTTATGAGGAAATTGAAACTACACTTATTAATAAGAATATTGATGTGCTTTTAATAAATCCAATACTTACTTTCAGTAATGGTAAGGGAATTAAGAATCTCAAAAAGAACTATCCTTTTCTTTTGATTGGTTGTATAAATATGAATATGTTGGATAACAACACAGTCTTATTATACGATTTTATATTGAATGTTTATGATAGCTCAACACAAATGCTTTCTGTAATAAAGAAACAACTGGATCTAAAACAAGTAAACAATGCAGATGATGATGAAGATGAAGCGCTCTCTGAGCGTGAAACTGAAGTGCTTTTGCAAATAATAAAAGGACATACAAACAAACAAATTGCTGACATACTATATATTAGCGTACATACCGTAATATCTCATCGTAGAAATATTATGATTAAAACTGGTATTCGTAGTCAGGCTGGACTTGCACTCTATGCTGTTTCTAAATCATTAATATCATTGGATGACTTTGATCTTTAAAGCGCTTAATTCCACCTGATTACTTTAAAGTTTCAAAGATCAAAATTCTTCATGTTAGTTTATGGCTAACTTTCCTAAAATTTATTTTTTGTGTACGTATTTCATTTAGCCGATATAATAACTATAAAGTCTTCTCCTATTTAAGAGAAGACTTTTTTTGTTAAAAATAGATATTCAAGTGTGATGCTATAATTATAAATGATGGTGGAATTTTCCCCATTTTTTCGTCAAACTATAATTTGTCATATTAACTCTTTAAATCTACTTATTAGACATAGAAGTATGAGGAGCAGTAAAACATCTTTATTATACTCTAAATCAGTTTGCTGTATTCCTTATGCAATAAGCCTATGTCATATTTACATACTTCAGTATACCTTTTATATATGATATTGCATTCTTAAACTCATTATATTAAGTGATTGTAAGAATAATGATTTCAGTCTACTTTTGCATCAGGTAAAAAAAGAACAAACAAACATATATGAAAACTAGTAAACAAAGCCTACAAAGAGGGCTGTTGATTTTGCTGTCACTTGTTTTAACACACTTTTCTTGGGCAAGCAATCTACCGGTAGTAAGCGGAAAGGTTACATCTTCTGTAAGTGAAATAGTATCATATGCTACTGTACACCTTAAAGGGACAACTAGGGGATGTATGACCGATGATTATGGCGGTTATTCCATTCAAGCTCCGGCAGGTGATTACACAATAGTAGTATCAATGATCGGATTTGAAACTGTAGAACAGCCAATCTCTCTTATAAATGGAGAGAAAACTAATCTAGATATAATAATAGAGGAAAAAACATCTTTACTAAATGAGATTGTGATTACTGGTAACAATGAAGCAGATCTTTTAAAGAAAAAAGGATTTGCAGTAAATATGGTATCAGGTGGGAGTCTAAACCTCCAATCTGTACAAGCCACAGAGTTGTTAGATAAAACTGCTGGAGTACGTATTCGTCAATCTGGAGGAGCTGGTTCTAAAATAGATTATAACATCAATGGCTTATCGGGTAATTCGGTTCGTGTTTTTATTAATGGTATTTCTATTAGAAACTACGGTTCTTCTTTCTCTCTGTCTTCTATTCCATCGGAGCAAATAGAGCGAATAGAAGTGTATAAAGGTGTTGTACCAGCACATCTTTCCGAAGATGCTTTGGGAGGAGCTATTAATGTGATTTTAAAACAAAATTTGTCTGTAAATAATTTACGAGCATCCTATTCCTATGGTTCATTTAATACGCAACAGATGAGTGTTGATGGTAGCTATAAAGAACAAAAAACGGGTTTAACATTTGATGGTTCTATCTATTACAACGCAACTGACAATGACTATAAAGTATGGGGCGATCAAATATATATAACCGATGTGGATACTTGGAAACTAAACTATATAAAAGCCAAAAGATTTCATGATGGCTATGAGTCATACGGATTTAGAGGGAATATTGGATTTACAGATGTAAAATGGGCTGATAGTTTTATGGTAGGCTTGCTCTATTCTGATATGAATAAGGATGTGCAGCATGGTGGAACTATGGAGGTTGTTTATGGAAATAGAAGAACTGGTCAGCAAACAAAGATGGCAAGTTTGAAATATGATAAGAAGGATTTCTTATTGGAGAATTTAGATGTCTATTCTGTGGCCTCATATACACATAGTAACCGATGGGTTGTAGATACCATTCCCGATATGTACTATTGGAATGGAGAACGACTATGGAACGAAGATCAACAGTCGTATTACAAATGGAATAGGGGAGGAGGAGAAGCAGGTATTGCAACATTGGCTGACAACTTAGAAAAGTCTGTTGCCTACAGAATGAATGTCTCTTATGCTCCTCATCCTCAACATCAGTTTCATGTAAATTATTTCTTCAATAATTTTTCAAGAGATATAAACGATCCACTTTTACCTCAAGCCGAACAAGCATTGACTGATACTCGAAATATGGCAAAACATATATGGGGCGGTACATATGAAAATGAATGGCTGGATGGTCGTTTAAAATCATTTGTATTCTTTAAGCACTATATGCAAAGTGTATCATTGGCCGATCCCGTGAAAACAGGTAATTCATACGTGGTAACCGAAGTTGATAGAACAGTTAATCACAATGGCTATGGTGCAGGTATTGTCTATGAGCTATTTCCTAAAGTTTTACTCCAATCTTCCTATGAGCATGCTTTGCGTTTGCCCGAGAGTAATGAACTGCTGGGTAATAAATCGGAAAACATCAATGCAACTTATCAATTAGAACCAGAGAAAAGTCATAATATAAATTTGGGTTTACTTTTAGGTACTTTCAATTGGAAAAGACACAGTATGAAAGGTGATATTAACTTCTTTATGCGTGATATCTTTGATATGATTCAACGTGGAGAAACTTCCACTGATGGTTATTATGGCTATGAAAACCTGGGCAAGGTGCTAAGCAAAGGTTTTGATGCGGAATTCAACTATGAATATGACAACAAATTATTCTTAACCTATGGTGTATCGGTGTTCAATGCTCGATTCAATCTTCAATATAATGAGAATGGAGAAGAGTACTCTTATTATAAAGATCGTTTACGCAATGCACCTTACTTCACTATGAATACAGGAGCGGAATATGTGTGGACGAGTGTTTTGCAAAAGGACTCGCGTCTCAGATTGAATTACCAATTTGGCTATGTGAACAAGTTTTATAAAAACTGGGAAAGTATAGGAGGAGAGAATAAAGCTATCATACCAACACAAGATGTGCACAATTTGGGTGCAATTTACACCTTCCCTGATAAGAAAATATCTGTCGGATTAAACGCTAAAAACATTTTCAACAAACAAGTTTTTGACAATTGGGCATTACAGAAACCTGGACGCTCGTTTCATGTCAAAATTAGCTATCGAATAATATAAGTTTTAATAAATAACACAATGAAAAAAAGTATAATTGATTTTTTATCTATTGCAGTTTTGATGACAGCAATAGCAGTATCCATTACAGCATGTAGCACAGATGATAATCTTGCAATAGATGATGATAATGGCAATAACTCAGAAGAAAGTTCTTATTTCCATTTAATAATAGGTGTTGGAGATGATGGTAATGATGGCACATTTACACAAGCTGCCAATGATATCTCTGCAGCCAACAACTCCATTACATTTGCTAAGTATGGTTTTGAAGTACCGTCTACTAGAACAGCTCGTATTATTGGTTCTGAAACAGGTAAGTATCTGTATAGTTTAGATTATGGAGGTGGAACAATTACTAAATACTTGGCAGAAGGAGGGCAAAAATATTCAAAATATCCTTCAGCAAATCAATCTACAATAACTGTTACATCAGCTATTGGCACAACTAATCCTCGTTGGGGTAAAGTATCTGAAGAGATGGCTCTACTACATAATATCACTACTGAGCGAGTATATTCTGATGATGCAGGACTCAATTACGATTACACTGAGGCTGTTGCATCGTTGGTAGGTGTTAAATTGGGTGGCGATAGCGAATTGTCTATTGAATCTGTACAAAATTTAGAAATTCCTCGCAGCGAAGAAGACATAGAGAAAGGATTAAATATTTGGCGAATTGATGCACCTGTAGTGCATAATGGTAAAGTCTATTACGGAGTAGCCAAGCGTGGCTATGATTCACAAACAGGTGAAAATATTTCAACCAAAGATTATGCTACCACTACCTTGGTGGCCGACTATCCATCGCTCACCAATTTGAGAACGATTACATCTACGCAATACAAGGGCGAAAACTATGGTTATCGTACACCTGTTAATCATCTCGATGAAAAAGGTGATATTTACCAACTTGTAGGCAATGGAGTGCATGCTAAGATGCTGAAAATATCTAACGATGATTATGATAACTCATATGCTTTTGATCTATCGGCTGCTTTAGGACAAGAGGTAGGTGCTTTGGGTTGGTTCTATACTGGCAATGGAATTGGGTATGTAATGTACTACGATCTACAAGAAGGTCAAGACGAAGTGAAAAGTGCATGGGGGGTGGCTCGTATAAATGTTCATACACAGACAGCCTTTAAGATGAATATTCCTTATAAACTTTGGCTGCGTCAGTATCAAAGTGGAGTTGTCAGAGATGGTAAATTCCACATGGCTTTGTCGCCAGTAGGCGAAGACGGTGCTGTATTTGTTTTTGATCCAGCATCTGAGTCTCCCGATGGCTATACTATAGGCGCTACATTAGACAATCAGGCAGGGCAATTCTTTATCGGTATATTTTAAACAGAATTAATTTTGGCATCTAGTTGTTTGTTTACAAATGACTAGGTGCTATTTGTTGTTATGAAGAAAATTATTAAAAAAATACACCTCTGGTTAGCCCTTCCTTTTGGGTTGATTATTGCTATTACTTGTTTTTCGGGCGCAATGCTTGTGTTCGAAGATGAGATTACAGAATTAACTTCAAGTCATTTATATAAGGTAGAATCAAATAACACTCAGCAACCATTACCAATAGATG
>SMEQ01001832.1_pt1 | contig 10607 bp, 13 predicted proteins | sample 2456281 | NCBI WGS metagenome assembly SMEQ01 (sample SAMN10132596, study PRJNA489261) | soil metagenome | isolation source: day1 antibiotic-loamy sand soil ammended with raw manure from dairy cow... | place: USA | collected 2015-04-01 | reverse complement strand
GCAATACGAATGAAACAAGAAAATATGTGAATGAATGGGAAGAATACGAAAGCCTGACAGGTCTTACCATAAATGTAAAGCAGGAAACTTTGCATATCAGTGATGATAATGAGAGGATCGCCTTGATTGATACAAGGACAGACGGTACAGGTGTTGAGCCTGCACAGTTGTTGCGTTATCAATATAGCAATCATCTCGGTACAGCAACTTTAGAACTGGATGATGGCGGGGCAATAATAAGCTATGAAGAATATTATCCTTATGGCAGTACGAGTTTCCAGAGTGGAAGGAGTGTTGCGGAAGTTTCATTAAAGCGTTATAGGTATTGTGCCTCGGAACGGGATGAGGAAACCGGATTGTACTATTTTGGTGCAAGGTATTACATACCATGGCTCGCTAGATGGAGTTCTCTTGATCCGATCAATAGCGAGAATTATAATTTGCAAAAGGGATATGGCTTGGAGAAGAATATGGAACGGCAATTTTTAGATTTATGTGCAAGTTCATATGAGTATTGTTATGATAATCCGGTGAGGTTTAATGACGCAAATGCGGAACAGGCAAATCCTTTACAAATGGTCGAGACAGAATGGAATAGACTGTTTAATACAGCTGAAAAGAAGACAACTGAAGCTATAGATAAATCCTTCAAGGTCGCATTGATAGGTGCCGCATATAAAAAAGCGCCTGAGCTTTTAATAAATGACCTTTTTGGGACTGAAATGAGTGAGGAAAGGAAACAAGAAATATTTGATACAGACTTTGAAGCCTCTGTTGGAATATTACTGTATGAATTTGCAACAGGAACAGGAGAACAACATCGAGACTTTTATTATTCAAAAGATAAACCTAATTCTTTTGCAAATAAAGTTGTAGAAGGATATGTGTTTAAAGATGTTGTTGAAGGAATTTATAGGAGAGTGCTAGAAGAAGTAATTAATAATGATATCAGTTGGAAGAATGTTGAAGAAAGAAATTCTTTTTATGGATTTGGAATTGAGTTTAGTCCTGACCAGACTGGTTTAAGAATAGATAAATCAATAAAAAGGCATATTGAGTCAAATTCCGCTCAGTTTTTTTTAGGAGGTGCTACAGTGACAGCATATCCAAAAGGAAATATATCTGCAAATGTCCAAATATTTAATGAAACAAGCAGAAGTTCTTTAATGTTACATCTCCCTAAAGAAAACTACAGTATAGGTCCGCTTCATACTATATCACAAACTATACACTTTAAGGTTGTGAATCTTGATCCTTCTAAAACAGTAAATTTTCAACCTGATTTTATTGATATAAATTTAAATAAAATAAAATGGCTACGAAATGTTTTAGATTAATAGGTATGTTTGTTCTAATGATTACATATTTATCATGTAATATGAAGAAAAGTATTGTTGGTAAGTATTATCATGAAAAACTTGGTTTGAACTATATCTTAGAATTAAGATCTGATGGTACCTTTATGCAAACATTGATTAATGATAATAAATTATTTGTAAATGACGGAAAGTATAATATCTATCTTAATGTTATAAAATTTACTTTTTGGAAAAGCAAAAAAGAATTAATAAACACTCCAAAAAATAAAGGAGGGTGTGCAGGTTGTGAATTAAATTATAAGCAAGGAAAATTGCATTACTATACAGACCCAGATGGATTGCCTGAAGATGTATTCATAAAAATGAATGAATAACAATTCACCTAGTAGTTTTATAAATAATATAACATTTGATTTTTTAAAGTTTGAGTTTTGTATACACTACCATTGCTAAATTAAATTGTATGTCTTTTCAATCCAGGACAAATTGCAATACTGGAAAAGCGTACCTTTGGCAGTGCTGCAGATGATAATGACACAGCTGAAAGCTTGGAAAGATATATTTACAGCAATCATTTACAAAGCGCTGCACTTGAATTGGATGAGACAGGAGCAATCATCAGCTATGAAGAGTACCATCCTTATGGTACTACTTCCTACCAGGCTATGAACGCCAATATCCATGCTGTAGCTAAGCGATATCGGTATACAGGTAAGGAGCGAGATGAGGAGAGTGGATTATACTATCATGGTGCAAGGTATTATATCCCTTGGTTATGTAGGTGGAATGCGGTGGATCCGCTGGAAAGCGAGTACGCAGGAATGAGTTCGTATAATTATGGATTTAATAATCCGGTAATATTTAATGACCCGAGTGGGATGGAAGGGGAAGAGCAGGTGTCAGGAGGCTTTGAGAGTGGTGTTGGGACTTCTGGAAATCCCATACAATTAGCTAGTGTAGATATAGTTGAAAATCGAGATTTACCATGGTATACAAGTTTTGGTTTTAATGAATATGGATATTACAGGAATGAATATTCGGAAGAAGGTTTTAGTGATCCTTACAATTATGTTCGTTTCTTGGACAATGCGGCAGGTTCAATTTGGAATTTAGGAGTTGACATATTCTATTCATTCAAGAATTTTAGTTTTGAAGGGCTTAAAGGTGAAGTAGTTGGGCATTATAATTACTATACCCAAACAGGTATTTCTCAATACTTGGAAGATACTAAAACATCTTTTATTTCTATGTTTTCAAATATTAGGACTTATGAAAACATTGTTCCACTTCTACTACTGAAAAGACCTATAACTACTGCAACAGCGGCAAGTTATGAGTTTAAGAATTTAACTACTACTGCTAAGGAAATTAAAACCAAGCTTATGGGGAATTAGTGGAACAAGCTACTCAAAAGTACGGTGGTAATGTTACGATTCAGCGTGATGGGATAGATTTATTTAGAGTCCACCAAACTACTTCAGGTCATGGTTTTAAGGTAACGCAGTTTAAAAACAACGTAATTCCTAGTGGAAGAGTATTTAAAAACCCAATTGATGTTAATGTAAGAAAAACGCATTTAAATCAATTAGAGAGAGCATTAAAGAAGGACCCCCGTTATAATATAAGAACAAGAAAAGGACAATAATATGGAATATATTAGTTTAGCAATACCTAAAGAGACAGGTGATATTGTTTCCACAATAGAAATTAAATCGAATAATTATGATTTGAAACTAGTTCATCAGACCGTCGAAAATATAGATGAAGAAGTTAGGAGCGGAATGCTTTCATTAATAAATTGTTTCAATTTATTAATGTTTAAAATAATTAAATTATCAACATCAAACAAGAATTCAACTTCTTCAGATATAAATCAAAATTTGATAAACTTTTTTTTAGGCAAAGAAAAATCAAATCTGATTGATTTTTTAACAATTAATAGAAATATTCTTCCTCAGAAATATTACATTATATTTGCTTTTGAATGGTATGAGGGAGAATTATGTCGTTATAAAAAAATTAGAATAAATGAATTGAGTAATTATTTTATAGAGAATAATTCGTGGTACTTATGGTTGTATGATTATACTAAAAATTATGAAAAACCAGATTTAGATATACCTTTAATATTGGAAATAGATAATGAAAAATAGTGGTTTTATCTAAACAAACATCTTGTTCTTTAGATGATTGGGCTTCTTAAAAAGTTGATATATGGAAAAAGACAGAATTGCTAATTCCCAAAGGTTGAACATTAAGTCGCCTGAAGAAAGGTGAAGATATCCTAAAATAATTATGAAAAGAAAGGATTTTGATATAAATAATATCCGATACAATGCGCAAGGGCAAAGAAAGGTTATTTGGTTTGGTAATAGAACGAAAACGAGCTATGTTTATGATGCTAAAACATTGATAAAATAGGGGTATCGACTATATTAAACTGGAACAGAAATGGAACGAGGGCGGATAATGGTAATCCGTTAGGTTTTTGGATGTATACAGGCGGTGTTTTAGAATATACCAAAGCAGGTACAGATAAAAAAGGCAATCAACTATATGAAGCACTGGTTAATTTAGAGTTTGATTATAGAACTAGTGGCGAAGGGGCAAGAATTGGGGTTAAGCCTGTAAATACAACTATTGAAGTAAAAACCAATGTGTTCTTTACACTTGACGAAGAAGGTAACTATATTTCAACTGGATTCAAGGCATCAAAATAACATTAAAGATATGGATAAGGTAACCACAAAGTATTTTCTATTTTTTTTAATAGGTTTTTTTATATTAAGTTTTATTGGTGTTGCTATTTATCAAAATATATTTGGAAATAGTAAATCATATGTACTAAATAAGGCTGAAAAACGGTTTAATGACAATCAGTCTGCTTGGGAAAGTTTATTTGATCTTTGTTCTAAAATAAATAGTGATAACAAGTCTAAAGATCTAGGTATTGATTATCATATTAATCAAAATAGAATTTATTGTAACGATAAAACGGCTAAGGATAGTAAAGGAGAAATTATAGAGAATTGGAATATGGCTTATCCAAATTTGTTTACATTAATGAAGAATCTGGACATTGGATATGCTACAATAAAAGATAACCTATATACATTCTCATTACGAAGCATGCCTGGTAAAACATGTTTAATAGTATATTTGACATCAAGTGCAGATATAAATGCTTTACCCAAGAATAGAAAATGGGAACATAGACTTAAAGATCGTGTGTATATAGTTCAAATGAAAGAGTGATGATGTGGGTTTGCAGCAATAGTTGGCATTGCTTTCGGATACTTTCCAGCACGTAAAGCAGCAAAGTTAAATCCAATAGATGCTATTAGGTATGAGTAACACTTGCTTATTACGGCTTTTGCTACTTTCTTAGTCGTCTGATTTATTGGAAAATCATCTTAGCTTTCAGATATTTACAAAAAGAAAGAAAATGAAAATTATTTCATGGAATATTAATGGTGTGAGAGCCATTACACAAAAGGATTTTTTTGAAGATATTGCTACAATTCATCCGGATGTCATTTGTCTTCAAGAAACTAAAGCACAGGATGCAGAAGTAGTAAAGGCATTATCAAAGATGACGGATTATCATCAATATTATAATTCTGCTCAAAGAAAAGGATATTCAGGGGTAGCTATTTTGACAAAAACAAAACCGATAGCTGTTACAAAAGATATGGGTATTGAAGAGCATGATCAAGAAGGGCGCGTGATTTGTGCAGAATTTGATGCGTTTTATTTAGTGAACGTTTACGTGCCAAATTCGGGTCAGAAGCTAGTAAGATTGGATTATAGAAAACAATGGGATGCAGATTTTTTGAATTATCTCCAAAGTTTAAAACAAACTAAACCTGTGATATTAACAGGAGATTTGAATGTTGCACATCAAGCCATAGATTTGAAAAATGATAAAGCTAATTTTATTGGAGCTATAGGTTTAAAGCCAGAGAACGAAATACGGGATGGAGGATTGATTACTTTTTAGTAAGTGAAAGTCTCTTGCCTAAAGTAGAAAATGTGGTTATTTTGAATGAATATATGGGTTCTGATCACTGTCCGATTCAGTTGGAAATAAAATAGTAGAATGTTTATTTACTAGTTCAGGCTGTAAAGAAATAAGATTTTATTATCTCGATTATTACTATTAATTTTCAAGACTGTAATAATGTAAAATATAGGATTTCCATCCTTTTAGGTTTTTAAATTTTAAAAATATGATTCAAAAAATAGCTGTTTTAGGATTAGGCAAAGTCGGTAGTTTAGTGGCTACCTTATTAAGTAAGAAATATGAAGTTGAAGGAATGGATCAGTCGAAATCTGATGAATCTTTCCCTTTTGAGATTGTCGTAGGCGATGTTTCTAATGACGAAACTATTCGATCATTTCTTAAAGACAAACAAGCTGTAGTTTCATGTTTGCCCTATTTTCTAAATATTAAAATAGCTCAAACGGCGGCTGATATGGGTGTGCATTATTTTGATTTAACAGAAGATGTGCCTACTTTAAATGCTATACGCGAAATAGCTAAAACTAGCAATAGTGTTATGGCACCACAATGTGGTTTGGCTCCAGGGTTTATTGGTATTTTAGGAGCAGGTTTATACAATCAGTTTTCTGAGTTTAGAATGGTTAAACTCAGAGTAGGTGCATTGCCTTTGCATCCTATGGGTCAATTAGGATATAGTTTTACATGGAGCGCTGAAGGAGTTATTAATGAGTATCTCAATGATGCAGAAGTTATACATAATGGAGAGCGTAAGATGGCAAGATCTTTAAATGATTTGGAATCTATCAATCTTAATGGCCGTCAATATGAAGCGTTTTCTACTTCTGGAGGTTTAGGGACGATGTGTGAAAGTTTAGAAGGGAAAGTAGATACTTTGAATTATAAAACCATAAGATATCCAGGACATCGTGATGGGATGAAATTGATTCTATATGATTTGCAATTAAAAAATGATAGAAAAAAGGCTAAAGAAATTTTAAATAATGCTTTGCCTTTGGTGGATGAAGATATAGTATTGATTTATGCTGCTGTGGAAGGATTGATTGATGGTCAGCTAAGAAGAAAAGAATTTAGTGAGTCTTATAGAAACATCACTTTAGATGGCAAAGACTGGCGTGCGATAAGTTGGACGACGGCATGTAGTATTTCAGCTGTGGTGGATTTAGTATCTGAAGGAAAACTTAAAAATAAGGGTTTTATCAAACAGGAAGAAATCCCTTTTGATATGTTTATAACCTCTCATTTTGGTTCAATGTATGAGCAGTATAAAGATCCAAAATAAAATTACTTAATAATTAAAATAAGGGTCCGGATTTAAGTATTCGGACCCTTGTTATGTATTTTATAATCACTGATTATTCTATCTCCTTAGCTGGCATAACCAAAAATGGGTTTTTAATATGAAAGCCTATCAGACTAATATTTGAAGAATAGAAAATCCTTTCTAAGAAGGTGTGTTTATTATTAACCATTGCTAGTAAGTTTATATTTTCATTGGTTTGAAACTCTTCTATGGCAATAGTGACATTAACACTTGCTTTCTGATGATATTTAAAATTGACTCCTTCAAGTTTTGTTTCTAATTGTTCTTTTCTCTTTTGCATTTTTGCAGATAAAACATTGTCATGCGAAACATGTAGAATATCAAGTGTTGCTTGATTAGCAATCGCAATAAATTTCAAAACATCTATTTGAAACTCATCATAATTCACTTCAAAGTCGGTTGGGAAAAGAATTTTCTCGGGTTTTTCATATTGATATCCTGACGGCACAGCAATAATTGGGGATTTGACTCTTTTTAAAACATCTACAGTGTTGGTTCCAAATAACACTTCTTCAGCACCTGACGCACCTTTTGTTCCCATGATGATCAAATCCGCTTTGTTTTCCTCTTTAAACTGATTGATAGCTGCAACTAAGGTGTCGAATTTCGACATGGTTTTAAAGCTGTGTTTTGGGTTTTCACCATAAGTTTCTGAAATTCGTTTTAAAAATGCGTCTAAGTTATCGTTAGATGCTTTTTGAATAGGATCATTTTCGCCAAATTCTGCTGGAGCACCTAATACATTATTCACATTGTAAGTTGCTGGAGTATAAGTGTTTAATAAAATAAAATTACAGTTTTCATCTTTGAAAAATTGAATGGCATAATCTATAGCATTCCAGGAGTTTTCAGAAAAATCTGTGGGTAAAAGGATAGTAAACATTATCTGTTGGTTTTATGTTGATTTTAAAATGGTTTCATTCTTTATTTGCATTTATTGAGCATGTAAATAATTAACGTTAATCGTGTTGTATTGTTTGATATAGCTTTTACTACTTACTTCATAAATATACTAAATTTTGAACGAATTGTTTTAGTAAAATAAGATTGAAATATCTCATTTTCATAATCCCTAACAATGTTTATCTTTAAATAGATACTCGTATTATTCATGAGGCTGTTTTAGATTTTAGAAAATGTGTGTAAATCCTTGCGTAATACTTTACGCTGATGAGGAGTTATCAATGAGAAATAAATTATAAATGTGGTTAAAAAGAGTGAATTAAGAACTATGTTGACCTTTAAGCATTATAATATTGCAGATTGGCTTTCGTTTTACCGAATTGCGGTAGCGCCGATTTTGTTGCTCTTTATATGGTTAGACCATAGACAGATATTCTCATGGTTATTGTTATTCAGCTATGCAACGGATGCTGTTGATGGGTATATAGCAAGGAAATTCAAGCTGAGCAGTTCCAAAGGTGCTCAATTAGATTCTTTAGGTGATCAAGTCACTTTTGTAGTCGCTATTATAGGATTGTATTATTTTGAAAAGGAATTTGTGCATTCCAATCTTTTATTCATTGGTATTGTTTTTAGCCCATATTTAATACAAATGCTTATTGCTTATTTCAAATACGGAAAGGCTACAGCATTTCATACTTATTTGGCTAAAGCTTCTGCCATTTTACAAAGTATATTTGTGTTGTTTGCTTTGTTCTTTTTTCCAGATTATACTTTGTTTTATATCATGATTGTGATAGGTGTAGTGGAAACTATTGAAGAGATTATTTTGATTTTTTTATATGATCAATGGACCTCCGATGTAAAAGGGATATATTGGGCGGTTAAAGACAAAAGACGTATTAAATCAAAGCCATGAGGACAGTCTCTTTTTTCACTATAGTATTGTTGTGTCTTGCCATATTATTGGTAGATATGTTAAGCTTTTATTGGTTACAATCAATCATTGAACTTATGGGTTCTGGTATTTTAAAGGTAGTCATCAATACTCTTTTTATATTATTTAGTTTAGCTTTAATCACCTCTATTTTAGTTTTAAAAGTCACTTTAGATGATATTAGTCCGTCTAGAAAGCAACTGTTAATTTCAAGGTTTTATGGATTAGGTGTATTGTCATTCGTACCTAAGTTGGTTTTTGTGGTGGTCATATCGGTTTTACATTTCACGAGTTTTTTGTTTTCAGAAGGCGTCATGCTTTTCATCATTCCAATTGTTGGACTTCTTGCTGGTTTTTTACCGTTTTTTGTGATTTTACACGGTATTTTTAAGGCTATTTATCGATTTAAAATATATCGTCATGAGGTGACTTCTGATTTTTTGCCTACGTCTTTTGATGGATTACGTATTGTTCAAATTTCCGATTTGCATTTAGGAAGTTTTAATTATGCCTATAAAAAACTTCAGGCTGCTGTACAGAAAATCAATGCACTCGAGCCTGATTATATAGTGATGACAGGTGATTTAGTGAATAATTATGCTTGGGAGTTACGTGGTTGGGATAAGGTATTTGCTTCTCTTGAAGCTAAAGAAGGAAAGTATGCGATTTTAGGAAATCACGATTACGGCGATTATAGTGAGTGGGAAAATGAAGCGGCTAAAGTGGAGAATTTTGAAAGCATTAAACAATTTTTTACAGCAATTGATTTTAAGTTGTTATTAAATGAGGCGGAGCTGCTTTCGAGAAATGGTGAGGAGATTGCGATGATTGGGGTTGAGAATTGGGGCAAACCTCCATTTAAGCAATATGGTGATTTGCAAAAAGCATTAGCGTATGTTAAGGATGTTCCATTTAAAATTCTTTTGTCGCATGACCCTACACATTGGACTGCGCAAGTTATAGATCAAACAGATATTACTTTAACGCTTGCGGGTCATACGCATGGGATGCAGGCTGCTTTTCAGTTTAAAAATCTGCAATGGAGTCCTATTAAATATAAGTTTAAGCATTGGGCAGGTTTATATCGTCATGGTGATCAGTATTTATATGTGAATAGGGGATTGGGTTGGTTAGGCTTTCCGGGTAGGATTGGTATGCGACCTGAAATTACGGTGATTGAATTGAGGAGTGGAGGTGAGGTTTTATAATTGATATGTATAGAGTTTTTAGTATGAAAGACACACCCCAAACCCCTCTCAAGAGGATGTTTCAGGAGTTGGTTTTTTTAAAAAGTTTTGTGGATTTGTTGTTTTCTTGAAGCTGTAATTTTTCTGTTTTAAAACATAAGTTTATGCACTAAAACTCATGCTCTTTTCTTGAAGTATTACCTTTTATAACGAAATACAAACTTCAATTCTAAACACAAATTCTATCGCAGCTAAGTTTCCCCTCTAGAGAGGGGAAAGGGGTGTGTTTGTTAGGATTGCTATTCAAAATCAACTCCCGTATTTAACCCAGTTATAGGATTTAAAGGAGAGTCCTCGAATTGAAATGCTGACAGGTTTTTATTTTCAAAGCCATCAATATATAAATTGATGGCATGAATTACTGCGTCCAATTGGTTAAAAACTAAATCATCTCTAAACCGTAAAACGTTCAGGCCTAACTCATTTAAACGAACTTCTTTATGGAAGTCTTTTTCTTGATTTTCAATAGCGTCATGAGAAATACCATCGATTTCAATAACTAAGTTTAAATCATAACAATAAAAATCTGCAATATAGTTGTCAAGTGGTTTTTGTCTATTAAAAGTATATACTCCGTTGAATTTTCCTTTTAATTGCTTCCATAAAATAATTTCAGACTTAGTACTATTGTTTCTTAATGAACGAGCAAGTCCTTTAAGTAAGGGATTATATAAAATAATCTTTCTTCTACCTGTTTGTAATTTTTTCTTTCCCATTCTTCAAGATTTCGGATGATATAACCATTGAAGGTATTGCTACAAATTACGAACTATTTTTAAATGATAAAAAAATGGTATTTAAAGGACACACCCCAAACCCCTCTCAAGAGGGGATGTTTCGGGAGTTGATTTTGTTT
>SMEQ01000603.1_pt1 | contig 10620 bp, 11 predicted proteins | sample 2456281 | NCBI WGS metagenome assembly SMEQ01 (sample SAMN10132596, study PRJNA489261) | soil metagenome | isolation source: day1 antibiotic-loamy sand soil ammended with raw manure from dairy cow... | place: USA | collected 2015-04-01 | reverse complement strand
ACCAGCGGCTGTCATGCGCTCGCGGAAATAGGTACTGTTGGCAGTTAATTTTTCGCGTAAGCCGTCACCATTACTTAATTTGTCCAATACGCTAATGCTGGTTGCCACAATGGTGGGAGCGAGCGAATTAGAAAATAAATAAGGGCGAGAACGCTGACGTAGCCATTCCACCACTTCTTTGCGGCCAGAAGTAAAACCACCCGACGCGCCACCTAAGGCTTTGCCTAAAGTACCGGTAATAATGTCAACACGGTCCATCACATTATGGAATTCATGCGTACCACGGCCTTTTTTCCCTACAAAGCCTACGGCGTGAGAGTCGTCGATCATTACCAAGGCGTTGTATTTGTCGGCAAGGTCACAAATACCTGGCAGGTCGGCAATAATACCGTCCATGGAAAACACACCATCAGTAACAATCAGCTTATGGCGTACGCCGTCAGCGTCGGCCTGAATAAGTTGTTTCTCAAGATCGGTAGTGTTGTTGTTCTTATAACGGTAACGCTTCGCTTTACACAGGCGTACACCGTCAATAATACTGGCGTGGTTTAATTCGTCGCTAATGATTGCATCTTCAGCGCCAAGTAGGGTTTCAAACAGACCAACGTTGGCATCAAAGCATGAAGAATACAAAATGGTGTCTTCGGTCCCTAGAAACTCAGTTAACTTACTTTCAAGTGTTTTATGAATGTCTTGTGTGCCACAAATGAAACGTACGGAAGCAACGCCAAAGCCATGACTATCTAAGCCGTCTTTAGCAGCTTGAATGAGGTCGGGATGGTTTGCTAACCCAAGGTAGTTGTTGGCGCAAAAATTCAATACATGAGCACCGTTAACATCTATTTCAGAACTTTGTGAAGATGTAATGTAGCGCTCATTTTTGTAAAGCCCTTCGGCCTTCACTTCTTCAATTTGGTTACGTAATTGCTGATAAAAAGCGTTTTTCATTCCAAGCTCCTCGGCCAATAAAACTCTTGAACATGCTTATTATTTTACGCATGTGGACGCCGCTTAGCACCATAAAACTGGTCTGCTCCGTCGCGATAACTACTATTCTCGCACACCCAGGCATGTTGTTGCTAATGCAGTGTGGCTTGAAAGGGGCAAAAAGCGAGAAACTAAAAGCAGAATCAGCTATGCTTTTCATAATTAGTTAGCCACGCTTCGCTAATTGCACGTGCGCCATTAGCGTTTAGCCTAGAGGACAATGAATGTACACGCGAGCAATTTACCCAGGTACCTTCGACCCAGTCACTAATGGTCATCAAGATCTGATTGAACGGGCGGCAAAGTTGTTCAATGAAGTGATTGTTGCTATTGCGGAAAACACCAGTAAACAGCCTTTGTTCACCTTAGCCGAACGTGTCACTTTAGTAGAGCAAGTGGTGGGGCATTTAGACAATGTGCGGGTCATTGGCTTTACTGGCTTGTTAGCCGACTTAGCTCGGGAACATGAAGCAGGTATTCTCATACGAGGCCTGCGTGCTGTGGCCGACTTTGAATACGAGTTTCAACTGGCCAATATGAATCGACGTTTGAACAAAGAACTGGAAAGTGTGTTTTTAACACCTTCTGAAGAAAACTCATTTATTTCGTCCACGATAGTAAAGGAAGTTGCTTTACATAAAGGTGACGTGTCTCAATTTACCGCACCGGTTGTGACTACCGCATTGCAACAAGTGTTCATTCGCCGCGATTTAGCAAAACAAGCCATGGCGGAAAAAGGTCTCTGAGCAATTTTCATCCTATCTTTTTTGCCTCTTAAAAGGTATGATGCCGACCAAATTCTGATGAGATTTTGCTAATTTAATTCAGAGCCTGAACTAAATCAGCGAGATCTTTTTTATTTCGCCGATACATACGACCCGCAGGAGTCTTTAGCATGGCTGACCTGGATCTGAGCCAATATGGCATTACAGACGTCACCGAAATTTATTACAATCCCTCTTATGAGTTCCTTTTTGAACAAGAAACTCGTACTGATCTTACCGGCTATGATAAAGGCCGTGTAACAAGTAGTGGTGCAGTGGCAGTAGACACTGGCATCTTTACTGGGCGCTCCCCGAAAGACAAATATATTGTGCGCGACGACGTTACTCGCGACACCATCTGGTGGTCTGATCAAGGTCAGAACGATAACAAGCCTATTGATGGTGAAGTTTGGGCACACTTAAAAGGTTTGGTTACCAAGCAATTGGGCAACAAGGCATTGTATGTTGTTGATGCGTTTTGTGGTGCAAACGAAAATACTCGCTTAGCTGTTCGTTTCATCACGGAAGTGGCGTGGCAGGCGCATTTCGTAAAAAACATGTTTATTCGTCCTTCAGATGAAGAACTAGAGAATTTTGAACCAGACTTTATTGTGCTCAACGGTGCCAAGTGCACGAATCCAGATTTTGCTAAGCAAGGTTTGAATTCCGAGAACTTTGTGGCGTTTAATTTAACGGAACGCATTCAGCTTATTGGCGGTACTTGGTACGGCGGTGAGATGAAGAAAGGCTTGTTCTCAATGATGAACTACTACCTACCGTTACAAGGCATTGCTTCCATGCACTGCTCAGCGAACGTAGGTGAGAAGGGTGACGTTGCCGTTTTCTTTGGTTTGTCAGGCACCGGTAAAACCACCTTATCCACCGACTCTAAACGTCAGCTTATTGGTGACGACGAGCACGGTTGGGACGACGACGGTGTATTTAACTTTGAAGGCGGTTGTTATGCGAAAACAATCAACCTTTCTGAAGAAGCCGAGCCAGACATTTACCGCGCTATTCGCCGTGACGCTTTATTAGAAAACGTCACTGTTCGCGACGACGGTACGGTTGATTATGACGATAATTCAAAAACCGAAAACACCCGAGTTTCGTACCCTATCTACCATATCGACAACATTGTTAAGCCGGTTTCAAAAGCAGGCCACGCGAAAAAAGTTATTTTCCTAACGGCAGACGCTTTTGGTGTATTACCACCTGTTTCTAAGTTAACCACGGAACAAGCCGAATACCATTTCCTTTCAGGTTTCACCGCTAAACTAGCGGGTACCGAACGTGGTATTACTGAGCCTACGCCGACTTTCTCTGCTTGTTTTGGTGCCGCTTTCTTAAGCTTACACCCAACGCAGTACGCTGAAGTGTTAGCGAAGCGTATGGAAGCGGCAGGCGCGGAAGCTTATTTAGTGAATACAGGTTGGAACGGCACAGGTAAACGTATTTCAATTCAAGCCACCCGCGCTATTATCGATTCGATTTTAGACGGCAGCATTGAAAACGCTGAGTTTGTACAACTGCCATACTTCAACCTAGCCATGCCTACGGCATTACCAGGTGTAGAAGACAGCAGCATTCTAGACCCACGTAAAACCTATGCAGACGTGAATGAGTGGGACAGCAAGGCGAAAAACCTAGCTGAATTGTTCATCAACAACTTTGCCAAGTTTACCGACAACGAAGAAGGCAAACGCCTCGTGTCAGCTGGTCCTCAGCTGTAGGTACGGCACTGCCATACGTTCATAAAAACGCCGCTTTTATAGCGGCGTTTTTGTTTTTATTGTTCAGCGTTATGTAGTGCGCGGCCTACCCCAGTGTGGGTAGGTGCAATCCTCACTCACGGCAATAAACATTTTTCTTTAAACCACGTAGTATAAGCATATCCGCCGAGCGGCTGCGCCTACCCCTTTTAGCTAGTTCCTTATGGCGAACACTGAAGAAAGGCATGGTCAGACCGCCGTGGCAATTCTGCCACCAGGGTGTGTTTGGAAACGAGCCCACCTCCCAAACTTGGAAAGGTGTGTATATGCTGCTTACAGACAAGTATTCTCGTCGATTCAATTATTTACGTCTTTCTGTTACTGAAAGCTGTAACTTCCGTTGTAACTATTGCCTCCCTAATGGCCCTGATTGTGTTAGCCGTAAAGATGAGTTGACCTTGCCAGAAATTCGCCGCGTGGTGACTGCATTTGCCTTAGCGGGCACAAAAAAAGTGCGCATTACCGGTGGCGAACCTTCACTGCGAAAAGATTTAACCGAAATTATTCGTACTTGTAAGTCCGTTCCGGGCATTGAGCAGGTGGCTATAACCACGAACGGCTACCGTTTAGAACGGGATCTTGATGAATGGATCGACGCGGGGCTCGACGCCGTGAACGTAAGTGCCGACAGTTTAAACGAAGGTACTTTCCAAATGATCACCGGCGACAGGCGTTTACCCAGTATTTTGCGCGGTATCGATAAAGCGGTTGAGCGTGGGCTAAAAAATGTAAAAATTAATGCGGTTTTGCTACGAGATTATAATGAAAATGAACTGCCTGAGTTTCTCGGCTACCTTCGTGAACGCAATGTGGCACTGCGGTTTATTGAACTAATGCAAACGGGCGACAACCGGGCTTATTATAAGCGCAACCACGTGAGTGGGCAGTCGGTGAAAGAGCACCTGCTAGAACATGGCTGGCAGCAAATAATTCGCCCGATTACGGCGGGGCCGGCGCAAGAATTTAGTCACCCCGATTATGCGGGCCGTATGGGGCTGATTATGCCTTATAGCAAAGACTTCTGTGACGATTGTAACCGCTTACGGGTGTCCAGCAGAGGCCAATTATTTATGTGTTTATTTGCCGAGCAGCACAACGACTTACGTGGGTACTTGCAAGAAGACAACCCAGAAGCCCTTATTGAACATTTACAGCAAGTGTTGCAAGGTAAGGCCGAAAGTCATTACTTACATGAAGAGTTCACCGGCTCAACCCGCCACTTGGCCATGATCGGAGGCTAAACGTATGACGACTTTTAGTTGTATTGTGTTAGCGGGGGGGCGTTCGTCGCGCATGGGAACCGATAAGGCGACCTTGCTTGCACCAACGCAAGTGGATTTATTGACTTATATGGTGCATCAAGCTGAATTAGCTGGTGCAAGCGAAGTCATTATTAGCCGTTCACCCAGCGCTGTTCCCGAGCATTTACGCCATTATCAAGCGATTCCTGATCGCAGTCCAAATCAAGGCCCTTTAGCGGGATTGTTAAGTTGTTTAAGCGCCTGTCGTTATCAGCAGGCGCTTGTTATGCCAGTAGATATGCCAGCGTTAGCCCCTCATTATTTAACCACGTTAGTAGAATCTACAGCGGCGGGGCAAGCGGTGTATTATCAAAACTATGAATTACCCTGCGTGTTACCAGTGAACCAAGCAGTGACCAACTACCTAGAGCGACAACTAAACGATGCGAACGCACGTCGTTCTATTCGAGGTTTACTCGCCCACTTACATGCACAAGAAATTATTTTACCGAAGTCGTCTGCCCGTTATTTTATGAATACCAATACGCCCGACGACTGGCAGCAGTTTATACAAGGATATGGACAATGAGTAACCAACTAACCCACTTAGACAGCCGCGGTGCGGCGCACATGGTCGATATTAGCAATAAGGCAGTTTCCACCAGAGAGGCAGTGGCCGGAGCACGGGTGTCAATGCAATTAAAGGTGCTCGACTTACTTGAACAAGCCAGCACCAAAAAAGGTGACGTACTAGCAACCGCGCGTATTGCTGGCATTATGGCGGCTAAAAAAACCAGTGAATTAATACCCTTATGCCATCCGTTGGCGTTAAACAAAGTGGCCGTTGAGTTTGAACTTGACCATGAACAGGGGGTTATTTTTATTCAAGCCCGCTGCGTGGTAGAAGGAAAAACTGGAGTAGAAATGGAAGCCTTAACGGCAGCAAGCGTGGCCGCACTTACTATTTACGATATGTGTAAGGCCGTTGATCCAACCATGGTTATTGATGACATTAAATTGTTAGAAAAAATTGGTGGTAAAAGTGGTCACTGGCTACGCCCGGATGTAGCACAATTAAAGGAGAGTTAACCATGAAAGTGTTATTTTTTGCCTTGTTACGAGAACGCCTTGGCTGTGCTGAATTGGTGCTCGAACAAAGCGAACCAACCACCGTAGCTAAGGTGCTAGAACAGTTAAAGTCGCGTTCGCAAGAATGGCGCAACACTTTAGATAACCAAGAATTACTAGCAGCGGTGAACCAAAGCTTTGTTGATTTTGACGCGACAGTACAAAAGGGCGACGAACTTGCTTTTTTCCCGCCTGTAACAGGTGGTTAAAGTGATTCGTGTAGCGGTACAAGAGCATAATTTCAATATGTCCGAACTGTATCACGAGCTGAGCCAAAGCCCTGCCAATGGCGCAGTGGTAACCTTTACTGGGCTTGTGCGCGAGGTGGTCGACACGCAATTAACGCACCTTACCCTAGAGCATTACCCAGGCATGACCGAGCGAGCGTTAAACGATATTGGGCATCAGGCAATGGCCCGCTGGCCGTTGGGTAAAATTATTATCATTCACCGCATTGGTACCCTAGGCTTGAATGAAAATATTGTTTTTGTTGGCGTGGCTAGTGGGCATCGAAAGCAGGCCTTCGCTGCTGCTGAGTTTTTAATGGACTACTTAAAAACCCGGGCGCCATTTTGGAAAAAAGAACATACCAGCGTAGGTACCAGCTGGGTGGCGGCAAAAGACAGCGATCAAACTGCAGCGTCGCGTTGGCAGTCCAGTAAGGAATAACCCATGGTACGAATGTTTCACGCTTTGTTGTTCGGGGCCTTAGTGTTAACGGCCAGCCCAGTGCGTGCTGAATCGCTCAATATTGCTGCAGCATCAAGCATGCGCTTTGTGTTGCCCTTGGTAATTGAACACTATCAAAGCCAGCAGCCAACAGCAGACATACGGGTAGTGTATGGTTCGTCGGGCCGGTTATACGGCCAGCTGAGCCATGGCGCACCATTTCATATATTTATGTCGGCGAACATGGAATATGCCGAGCAGCTATTGGCTAATAACAATGCCGTTGGCGATGTTCAAGCCTATGCCGACGGCCGGTTAGCGTTTTGGTGGCAGGGCGCACAAAGCCACACCAGCGCCGCCGACATTTTGGCCGCTATGTTAGCGCAACCTCGCGCCCGCATTGCAATTGCCAGCCCCCAACATGCGCCTTATGGGGTGCAAAGTTTGGCTTGGTTACAACAACACCAACACTGGGCCGATATTGAACCGCGCTTGGTATATACGGAAAGCGTAGCTCAGGTGGCACACTTTGTTCGTAGCGGGGCTGCTAGCGTAGGTATTTTAGCCTTAGCCCTAGCAGTAACCGACGAGCTTGCTGCTGAAGGGCAATACTTATTAATTCCGCCCCATGAATACCAACCGCTGCGTAAAGGCATGGTTATTACCCAAGCCGGGGGCAAACATCCTTACGCCGCACAGTTCTTTGCTTACATGCAAACACCTGCAGTGCGCCGTTTACTCGAACAAGGTGGTTTCGCAAGTGTTACCGGCCTTGAAGCGGTTTCGCCAAATCAGCAGCAGGCATTAACGCAGTGAGTCCTACCGACTTAGACGCCATTTTTATTACTTTAAAGTTAGCCTTAATTTCGACGGCTTTTTTAATGTTAATCGCCATGCCGCTAGCCTGGTGGTTAAGCCAAATGCAAAGCCGCTGGCGCCCATTTCTTGAAGCTACCGTAGCCTTACCCTTAGTATTACCACCCACGGTATTGGGCTTTTATATGCTGGTTAGTTTGGGGCCGCAGGGGTTTGTTGGCAGCACCCTAGAAGCACTCGGCATGCAGCACTTGGCTTTCAGTTTTGCCGGGCTAGTTATTGGCTCGGTAGTGTATTCGTTGCCCTTTGCGGTGCAGCCATTACAAAATGCCTTTAGCCAAGTACCCCGCGACTTACTCGACGCCGCATCAACCATGAGGGCGAAACCTCTCGATAGGTTTTTTAGCTTAGTTGTACCCTTAACCAAACACGGTTTTATTACCGCCTGTGTGTTGTCATTCGCCCATACTATTGGTGAATTTGGGGTGGTGCTGATGATAGGCGGTAACATTCCTGGCGAAACCCAAGTTATATCCACCGCCATTTACGACCATGTGGAAAGTTTAAACTATAGCGGGGCGAATAAGTTGTCCTTAGGCTTACTGGTGTTTTCGCTCGTGGTATTAGCCATGGTGTATAGTTTAAATCGTGGTGCTGGCAATATGTTTGCTAACCAAGATCGGTCCGCTAAGGGGCAGCAAGAATGACCACCGCGGCGCTGCACAGTCTGACTTTGAACGTTCATCTTGAACGCCGTGGTTTTACTTGCAGCGTAAATACCGAGCTGCCATTGCAAGGTATTACGTCATTATTTGGCCCTTCTGGCTGCGGCAAAACCACGCTGCTCCGAACCATAGCAGGGCTTAATGAAGCGCCGAAACCCAGCGTTGAAAATCAAATTAAAGTTACCGATACAGCAGGTAACACACACACCTGGCTAAGTGAGCAGGGTGCGTTTACCCCAAGTTGGCAGCGACAAGTGGGCTTAGTGTTTCAAAAACCAGCATTGTTTCCACACTTAACGGTTATGCAAAACCTTCACTATGCCTGGTCGCGGGTGCCTAAAGCACAGCGCATTACACAATTAGAGCCTAGCCAGCTGGTGCAGCGCATGGGTATTGCCAACTTTGCCGAGCGATTACCTAACGAATTAAGCGGTGGTCAACAGCAGCGGGTGGCATTGGCCCGTACTTTAGCCAGTTGCCCGCAATTAATGCTATTAGACGAGCCATTAGCTAACCTCGACGGCACGGCCAAACGCTATTTTATCCAGCTATTAAAACGCCTGCAGCAAGACACTCAAATACCCATGATTTATGTGTCGCACCAACTCGACGAAGTGGTGCAATTGTCCGATCGGTTAATATTAATGGACAGTGGCAAGCTCGTTAGCCAAGGTTTGATTGCCGACGTGCTGCAAAGTATCGAAGGTTATGCCCGATGTCAGGGCGAAAACATACTCTTTGGCGAGGCGGTGCAGCATAACCATGAAGCCGGGTTGTTGGCGGTTAAGGTTGCGGGCACCGTGCTTTGGTTTCGACAGCCAATGCAAACATTTGTGGTGGGCGCGTTATGCCGTATTCACTTTCAAGCAAAAGACATTAGCTTAGCAACAAAGCTTAATGCCTATAGCAGCATAAGCAATAGTATTGCAGCGGTTATAGAAGAATTTAGCGACAGTGGGCATAAGGCTGAAGTGCGAGTAAAATTACGCATAGGCCCACATAGTCACGACAATATTAGCGCTACTCAGCAAAGTAATAGCACGCAAACGCAATATGTGTCGGCAACCATTACTAAAGCGTCGAAGCAGCGCCTAGCGCTTACGGTTGGCGCCACGGTGTATATGCAAATAAAGGCCGTGGCGCTTAGTGTTTAGTGCGCAGCAGGGTAAAAAGCTACTTAATTGGGTTTTGTAATAGCTCTACTTCTACGCTATCGCCAATGGCAACATTGCCTTGCTCTGCACTTAAGCGAATTAGGCAGTTACCTTGCACCATAGAACTCAGCATGCCGGAACCTTGTGGGCCTGCGCTATACACTCGGTTTTCACCATTTTCGAAGCGCAAAATACCCCGTTGGAAGTCGGCTCGGCCAGGGCGTTTCCTTAATGGCTCGCCCGCTACAGCTGCAATAGTAAGTGGCGCATTATAGCCTTCACCACTAAGCTTGCGCAGTGCGGGTGCTGCCAACTGTAAAAGGGTTACCGTGGCCGAAACAGGGTTACCGGGCAAACCAAAAAACCACGTATTATCAATCTGGCCAAACGCAAAAGGCTTACCTGGCTTCATGGCAACTTGCCAAAAACCAACCTGGCCTACTTTCTCGATAACAGTTTTGGTGTAATCCGCATCGCCAACAGAAACCCCACCAGAACATACTATAGCGTCGGCTATACTGGCGGCTTCACGGAACGTTGCTTCAATTAAGGCAGGGTCGTCGGCCAGCAAACCAAGGTTAACTACTTCAAAGCCCATGCGCTCTAGCATGGCATGTAAAGCAAAACGGTTACTGTCGAAAAGCTGAAAGGCCTGTTTATTTTCACCGGGTAAAATAAGTTCGTCGCCGGTAGAAAATACCGCCACTTTAAGGGGGCGGTACACGGCCACCTCGGCAATACCAAGCGAAGCGAGCATACCAATGTCAACCGGTGTTAGCCTATGGCCGGCCTTATATACTACTGCGCCTACTTGTAGCTCTTCTCCTAACAACCGAACGTTAGCACCAATTGCTGTTGGGCTATTAATTTGTATTAAATTAGGTTCAATTTCACTGGTGTTTTCTTGCGGAACAACAGTATCAACGCTCTCAGGCACTTGCGCACCGGTCATAATGCGTATGCATTCACCCGCCCCAACCACACCGGTAAAAGGGTGTCCAGCTAGCGACTGGCCAACACAACGTAACTGGTTATTGGCTTCCAAATCTTTACCCCGAAAGGCAAAGCCGTCCATCGCCGAATTGTTATAACTAGGTATGTCTACCGCCGATTGCACTGGCGCAGATAAAACAAGATCAACGGCCTGTGCAATGGCAACGGAGTTGCTTTCAGTGATTGGTTGAATGGTTGTTAGCATGTGCTCAACAGCTTGGTACACACTTAACATTACTTTGCTCCTTGCTGGCTTACTATCCAAACGGCGGCTTCAACCCGCGAACGTAAACCAAGCTTTTTCAATAAATGTTTCACATGAACTTTTACCGTACCGTCTGAAATACCTAGCTCGCGGGCAATCACTTTGT
>SMEQ01000977.1_pt1 | contig 10634 bp, 13 predicted proteins | sample 2456281 | NCBI WGS metagenome assembly SMEQ01 (sample SAMN10132596, study PRJNA489261) | soil metagenome | isolation source: day1 antibiotic-loamy sand soil ammended with raw manure from dairy cow... | place: USA | collected 2015-04-01 | reverse complement strand
AGCCATGCGCAGCACTGCACGCCTGATTAATATTGGCCGTGGCCCCATTGTGAATACTGCCGATCTGGTCACGGCTTTACGTGAAGGCCAGATTGCCGGCGCCGGGCTTGACGTCTTTGAGCAAGAGCCACTGCCTGAGTCGCATCCACTGTGGGATATGCACAACGTGATTATGACCGCGCATATGGCCGGCGATGCCGTAGGGTGGGAGCAAGCCTTGATGAATCAATTTATTGATAATCTAGAGGGCTGGCTGGCAGGGAAAGACATCTTCAATCAGGTGAATAAGAAACTGGGCTATGCGGGTTAATCCTCCATACCCGCTGCAATGCGGCGTGAGTGATCTATCTCTCCGCCGCTGGGTTTTGCAATCGCTCGTGTTAAGCAGGAAAAACCACCATTGCATCACCTTCTTGCCAAGGTTGAAATTTAAGCATGGCTTGCACAAAAAGCGGATGCTGCAACCAATAGTCCAACCAGCGCTGCAGGTTTGGATACGGCAAACGATAAAACACATCACGATCCACATGCGCGAATTGGCGCACAAAGGGCATAATGCCAATATCAGCAACGCTGGCCTGATCGCCCAGTAGAAAAGGATTGCGAGTCAGCAACGCTTCTAGCTGCTGCAAAAATACTTCCCCACGCTGGCGGTACTCCAGTTGAGTCATTACAGGGTAGCGATCGGCATACTTGTAACGATCCAGCCACTGCTTAAACTCATTATCGTTTTGCTCAATCAGCGCGCTAGCCTGCTGCAACACTCCAGCATCTAACAATCCTTGCGGGTCTTGTTGCGCCAGCGCCCACTCCATAATCTCGCGGCTCTCCTCAATCACCATACCATCACACAATTGTAATACCGGTATAGTGCCCTTAGGACTGATCGCTAGCATCTGTGCAGGTTTATCTCGCAGAACAATCTCGCGCAACTCCACCTGTAATTCAGCAAATAAAATACCAAGGCGGGCGCGCATGGCGTAGGGACAGCGACGAAAAGAGTACAAGCAACTGAGTGATGAGGTCATAATATTTTTCACAGTCGAGTCAAGGTCAGCGAGCTCAGCACTGCCAATATCAGCAATGTATTGCAGCCTGTTAACTTAAGCTCACTTAACAGGAGGCTTAATGGTGCTTCCAACATTATCAGGTTGTGGCAGCTTGGCGTACTCGCGCTCTATCGACTGTAAGCGTTGCAGCACATCCTTTGGAAAGGGTGACACTCGTCGCGTCTCAAGATCGATATGAACATCTAAATGCTCAGCGGCTGCGGCTCGATAACCTTTGTTAGTGCAATATATTTCATGAAAGGTATGCAAGCGCTTTTCATCGACCGACAACAGCCAAGAAACAACTTCAATCTCGTCGCCTTCACACAACTCCCTGGCATAAATGCAGTGGCTCTCAACCAGTGCTTTACTGCAATTGTTGGCATACCTATAACGCTCACCCAGATCGAGATGTTCAGTAAAATCAATATGGGCATCGTATATGACCAAGCCATAATACTTAGTGTTCATATGCCCATTAAAATCAACCCATTCAGCAGGAATTTTGATTGAATACTTTCTAAATGGATAAACTCTCATGGTATAACCCCTAAAAACTCCAGCTCTCTGGGCTTGCCTCAGACCTTAGTCTGTGGCTGCTGCAGTGACCGGATCAGTTGACTTGCTAGAGCTTAATCACTCGTAAAAATAGCTCGCGTTGCCCCAACCTGAAGCTTTCTTTTGCTCATCCTTGAGCTTGAGCAGTCTACTAGGTTGTCGAATACCCCAGATATTCAGGTAACCATAGTGCAATTTGCGGGAAAAACAACACCAGCAAGAGCGCACTCAACATAGTGAACATAAATAACACCGCCCAACCAAAGGTTTCTTCCAGCCGTATATTAGCCACCTTGGTGGTCACCATTAAGTTGATCGCAACGGGCGGCGTAAACTGGCCGATGGCAATATTCATCGCTAATAAAATACCGAACCACACTGGATTCCATTCAAAGTGTTGAATTAACGGCACCAGAATCGGCGTTAAAATCAAGTAAATAGAAATAGCATCCAACAACATCCCCGCCAGTAACACCAAAAGCATCACTAATAACAGCAACACCAACGCATTATCAGAAATGGAAAGTATGACATCCGCTAAACGGGTAAAAGTACCTAAGGCTGTGCCCGCCCAAGCAAAAATACCGGCTAAGGCAATAATAATTAACACCACGCCCGAGATTTTAACCGCCTCATTAAACATATCGATCAAACTTGACCAGGTCAGTTCACGATACACAAAGGTGCCAATCAACAAACCGTAAGTGACCGCAACCACCGCCGCTTCTGTCGGAGTAAACAGTCCTGAACGCAAGCCACCCAAGATAATCACTGGTGCCAATAAGGCTGGAATAGCCTTAACAAAACTACTGCGCACCGATGGCAACTTCTCATCAGTACTTTTTACCGCTTCCCAGCCATTGCGCTTAGCTAAAATATACGCAGGCACTAACAAGGATGCGCCAGCTAATAAGCCTGGAAATAAACCTGCGGCAAACAACGCGCGCAAATCTAAACCTGGCATCATCACTGAATACAAAATTAACGCAATGGACGGCGGAATTAGAATCGCCGTAGACGAAGCTGCAGCAATCAAAGACGCCGAGAACGGCCGTGGATAACCCGCTTTAGTCATACTCGGCAACATCACCATCGCCACTGCAGCAGCATCCGCAGGACCTGAGCCACTCATACCGCCCATAATCAAGCAGACCAGCACCGCAACCAGCGCCAAACCACCATGCCGACGACCAATGAGCGATTGCGCAAAATTAACCAGACTAGCGGCCACCCCTGCCCGCTCAAAAATAATACCGGTCAAGATAAACAGTGGAATCGCAATCAGCGGGTATTTGGCAATACTGTTATAGGTATTAGTACCCAGCGTGGCCAACATATCGGGTGACAGCCCCGCAACAATTGCTGCCGCACCGCCTAAGCCCAAGGCAAAAGCAACCGGCATACCGATCACTAGGCATGCCCCAAAAATCAGTAGCATCCATAGATCAGGACTCATTGCTCTTCCCCCAGCTCTTCTTTTCCTAACTCTGGATCGCCATCACGCAAACGATCCAGCAGACTTTGGGTGCAGCGCACCATAACCGCGCCAGCTAATAGCGGCAGCCACATCAGATAAATCCAAGTTGGGTAGCCCAGTCCTGGTGACAGTGATTCCCAAGAGTATTCTTCATAAGTCAGCAAACCGCCGTACCAAACCACCAAGCCCAGCACCACCACACTGCCAAGCCACTGCAGAACATAGACGATGCGCAGCCCGGTTAAGCCCAAATAGTTTTCTAATAGGGTGATACGAATATGTTCGTTGCTTCTTGCCGCTACCGCTGCACCGGAAAAAGCCAATATCACCATTAAGAACACCGAGAACTCTTCAGTAAAAGCAAAAGACGCGTTAGTGCTATAGCGCACCACAACGTTAGCCAGACTAATAATGCTAATCCCCGCTAAAGCAAGAATACCCAGCCAAGATTCGAGGGAGATGCGTTTTTTTGACATAAATGATTGCAACCAGCGATACCAAAACGCAGTAGCGGCTAGAAGTACCGATACTGCGTTTTAGAGTGAATAAAGATTAGCGGTTTTTAATGGCGTCTTGCGCGGTGTCCACCAGCTTTTTGCCAATACGCGGCGTCCATTTCTCATAGACTTTTTGCGTCGCTTGCACAAAGGCTTGATGCTGCTCAGGCGTCAACTCTGTCACTTCCACACCACGCTCACGAATCCCAGTTAAAGTTGCGTCTAGTTCTGAGCGAGACTTTTCAATTTCCCACGCGCCCGCATCAATTGCAGCTTGCTTAAGTAATTCTTGATCATCCGCTGATAAGCTTGACCAAACACGCTTACTGACACCAAAAATCAGCGGATCATTCATATAGTGCCACAGAGTCAGATACTTCTGATCGGCACGATCAGCACGGGCCACATCAAACACCGCCAATGGGTTTTCTTGGCCATCAACAGCACCGGTAGTCAGTGCTGGCAAGGCATCGGTCCAACTCATTTGGGTTGGATTCGCACCTAAGGCATTAAAGGTATCTAAAAATAGCGGCGAACCGACAACACGAACCTTTAGGCCTTTGAGATCTGCAGGCTCATTTAATACGCCACGGGAGTTGGAGATTTCACGGAAACCATTTTCACCCCACGCCAAAGGCATCACGCCGCGCTTTTCAATAGCGTTAAACACCATTTTACCAGCTTCACCCTGAGTCACAGCATCAACGGCCGCGTTATCAGGCATCAAAAAAGGCAAGGAAAACAGATTCACTTCAGGCACTTGCGTAGACCAGTTAATGGTCGAGCCCACCGCCATATCGATCAAACCACTGCGCATCGCCGAGAACTCACGGGTTTGGTCGCCCGAGACCAACTGTGCGTTAGGGTAAACCTTGAGCGTCATGCGACCTTCAGAACGTTCCTTGACCAGCTCAGCCCATTTATTTGCAGCTTGCCCCCAAGGGAAAGCATCGGACAGGACGGTTGAAACAGAAAACTCACGAGTTTCTTGAGCAAAAGTCGGTGTAGCGTTAAAAGCTAAACAAGCAGCACTGAGTAACAGCCATTTTTTGATGCGCATGATCGCAAACTCCAAGGTGATTTTGGCGCAAGATATTAGCAGAGTATGACGCTAAGGCTATGCTGAGTTGCAGTCAATTGGTCTGAGAGAGCAGAGTTTAGTTCGTCGCAAAAGTACGGCGTAGCATGTAACAAGCACTTGCTAGACACAGCATAAAACTACCCTCCTATATTTGATTGGCCTTGCGATAGTTGCCCTGATAATCAAAAATCCGCTCCTGCACCTGCCAATAGTGCTTGTGTTTACGGGCAATGACAAAATCGGGCGCGCTCAGCAAACCTTGCACTGCCAACACTTCTTCCAGCGTACTGAACTCTTGTGGTGCTTGGCTATTGGCTAAACGCCGGCCAAATAGCTTATTGAAGATATTGCGCTGGGCTGGTTTAGCAAAATCAAAGGACTCGCTAAGCTCTTCCCCATCTTCACTGTGATAGGTGATTTTCAGCTTGCTTGCGTTAGCGTTTAAAGTGATGCCCGCGCAACGAATCACCATGGCATCTTTGAGTTTGAGCGCATCCTTGAGTTTGTCATCAGGGTCAATAATGGCTTTTTTACACTCATGGCAATTGCGTGCGGCAATATCATTCTCAGCGCTACAGTGCGGGCATTCCTTAAAGCGAAAGCGGTAATCACACTGCTCAAAGGGTGGCACAGGTTCGTCATCCTCATCCATCCACAATAGCCCCTGACAACGACGGCCATAGTGTTCAATCACATGGCCTTTACCGTCAGTTTTGCCCCAGTAAATATTAGCAAAACCACAGCCTGGGCATAGCACCTGCACCGGTTCGCTGTCGGAGCTAGGCTTTTTCTCGCCCACTTCAGGGTGATATAAATTGACATTATTGCCAGCGTAATCAATCACCAGACAATCTTGTTTACCGTCATCCAAACGCAGACCACGCCCGACGATTTGCTGGTACAAACTGACCGACTGGGTGGGACGCAAAATAGCAATAAAGTCCACATGCGGCGCATCAAAACCGGTAGTGAGCACCGACACATTGACCAGATACTTGAGCTGACGCTGCTTAAAGCGCTGAATCAGCTGATCGCGTTCGCGCTGCTCAGTGGCACCGGTAATCAAAGCAGTCTGCTCTGGCGGCAAATAGCCGGTGATCTCTTTCGCGTGATCGACAGTAGCGGCGAAAATCATCACAGCCTGACGCGTCACCGCCAACTCCATCACCTGCTCAATAATGGCGCGAGTGACACGCTGGTGCTTGCTGAGCAATTGATTCACTTCTTGCTCGGCATATTCACCAAAGCGGTTCTGCGTCAGTGCAGAGAAGTCGTATTGCGCCACCGCTGCGTCAATCAGCTCCGGCTTAGTCAGATAGCCTTTACTAATCATATAGATCAACGACAGCTCATAAATGCAGTGTACAAAGGGCTTGTCTTGCTCTTCATTAGAGCCGCGGACAAAGCCACGGTAGTGGTAACGATAAATCCAGCCCATGCCTAAACGGTAAGGTGTCGCAGTCAGCCCCAGCACTTTCAGGCCGGTATTTTGCTCGCGCAGTTGCTCAATAATGCGCTGATACTGACTGGTTTCTTCACCGCTGACCCGATGGCACTCATCAATAATAATTAACGAGTATTCATCTTTGAACTGCTCAAGATTGGCTGCCGCCGACTGCACACTGGCAAAGGTCACTTGATGGTGATTGTCCTTACGATTGAGCCCCGCCGAAAAAACGCCACCGACTAAGCCATAGCTCTCATATTTGGCGTGATTTTGCTCAACCAACTCTTTAACGTGGGTGAGCACCAAGATTTTACGCCGCGCCAAACGCGCCAACTCAGCAATCACCAAACTTTTACCGGCACCGGTCGGCAACACAATCACCGCCGAGTCATCGGATTTGCGAAAGTGCTTTAAAGTGGCATCCACGGCTTCCTGCTGGTAAGGACGCAGTGTAAAAGGTGCATTCATGTGGCAGGGCTTAATCGTTATTAGGATTGAAAGCGCTCATACTAGCAAATAGCGCTGCGCTTACCTGCTAGCCTGTGAACAAATCTGTCTCGGCTTTTGGCGTGACTGCAATGGCCGGAGTCTCTGTATATTTGCTAGGAGTGCTGATAGTTGATGAATGAAAACCTCAAAACCCAAGGCCCCTCCATCGCTGAAGAACAACTGATTGATATGTATCGATCCGCTCAGGGCCAGCCTTCACCCTGGGTGCTGGTTAGCGACCAAGTGATGGGCGGCGTGTCCACTGCAGCACTGCACCAAGACCAGCGCCAGAATTCGAGCTGCAGCTGTTTAGTCGGCCGCACCAGCTTGGATAACAACGGTGGCTTTGTGCAGATGCGGCTTGATATCAAGCCGGAGTGCTTGCGCCCTGATTATCGCGGCGTATTTATTGAACTGTACGGCACTGCGCACGATTATAATTTGCATGTCAAAACCAATCAGCTGACAAGGCCTTGGCAATCCTATCGCTGCAGCTTAGCGGTAGAGCCGCAATGGACGCGCTTTATCGTGCCTTATGAGCAACTAAACGCTCACCGCACAGACACTGAACTGCTTCCCGCAGCGATCAGAAGTGTGGCCGTGGTGGCGATTGGTCAGGCGTTTGATGTGGATGTTTGCGTGCGGCGATTTGGATTTTTTATCTAAAAACGGCGAATCAGGTGTCGTTTATACTGCTGCTTGCGCCATTTCAACGACTCGCCCACGACTTGCCAGACTTGCTGTTAAAGTCGTAACAGAAAACTCTGTGCCTGCGATTGTCATATTCTTTTCTTCCAGCGGGCAGCGCTTTGACTACCATGCATTACCGCAACCACCACCACTCTTTCACCTTCAACCCTGTAATAAATACCGAACGGAAACCGGCGGGTTAGAGCTCGATGGGTATTACGATGAATAGTCGGATACAAAGAGGGCAGCTCAGCAACCCTCTCAAGCGTTATCAGAATCTCGTTTAGAAACTCATTACCCAAACCCACCAATTGCTTTTCGTACCAGCCTGCAGCATCCTCAAGATCCTGTTCCGCATCAGGCCGTATATAGATCGTAAGAGTCACAAACGCTTCCGAATGTCATCCAGCGCCACCGTAGCAAGACGCCCAGCCTTACCATCTAATTCATATGCATCAAGTCGTCTATCAAGCTCAACTCTTTGCTCATTCGTAAGGGGTAGTGCTACTTGATCGGCGGCAATACTGTCCCAAAGCTCCTCGACAAGATGCATACGCTGCTCAACGGGGAGCTGCCTTAAGGTTGCAAGATTCATAATCACCTCCAAAAAAGGAACATAGCTCTGAGGTTACCGGCCTAAGAGCGTAGTTTTTGGCGACTCAGCAAACAAAGTGAGCGAGAGCTAAGCGCCTTGCTATTCGTTATTTGAGTATTTAATTGATTGATTGATTAAATAATTTTATTTCACTCTAGCTTGTTAGCTAAAGATTCAATTGGCTTCTCGATGCCATCTGCTAGCCGGATACCTATAGTGCTCATTGAAACGCCCTCCAATACTCACGTGTCTACACTTTAGTACACACGAGCGCTCTGGGCTAAAGTGATTTATAACAGGCTGCTCAGGCAAGCAGTCTCAAATTTTCTTAGCTTTGCGCCAACGCCGCAGCCTCTTCCACATTCACCGCTACCAATCTTGAACAACCTGGCTCATGCATGGTTACGCCGAGCAATTGATCGGCTAATTCCATGGCGATTTTGTTGTGGGTGATGTAGATAAATTGTACTTTTTCCGACATTTCTTTAACCAAGCGTGAATAGCGCACAACGTTGGCGTCATCCAGCGGTGCGTCAACTTCATCGAGCATGCAAAAGGGTGCAGGATGCAATTAAAAGATGACAAACACCAAGGCTAAAACAGTTAACGCCTGCTCAACACCGTTAGATTCTACGCTAGCATTACTACCAGTAAATACTTTAGTAAACAGCTCTGACTTGCAAGGTATGGCCATATACATGAGTTTTTAGACTCGTTGAAAAGCCACACCTTACACTTGTTAATTGCCACAACGCTTTCACTAAGATGGTTGTTATATATTTTTTGCAATTAGCTCTGTTTTTAACAATCCACCCTTTGTTAAAAGCTTGGCAGAAAAATTAGGCCTTTTCTTTGCTTTGTAAGCTTCATATATTTCTTTTAATCCAGCTGCTGTAAGAAGAGAAATATTAATATCTGTATCTACAGAAGCAGACTCGATGAAATCGTTTGAAAAAGTCGGAGCTATGATCAATACCTGAATAACTGCTTTCCCTTGAGACTCACAACGACTTACATAAGATTTAACCTGTCGTGAAGTAGTGGAGTACTTTGCAAAATCACCATTTTTAAACGTTTTCGCCTCACCAATAATTACATCAGCATTGCTAACCGATATTAAAATATCTATTTTATCCTTTGCTGTATTTATTGACTTCCTAAGTTCTTCATCAACATTTAAACTTAAATTTTCAAATATTGTTTTTGTTGCTTCCTCAAACTTAACACCTATTTCAGCTTCAGTAATCTCTAGTCCGGCACTTCGTAAAGCTTGTAAGTCACGTGCTGCTAACAACTCATAATTTTCAATAAGCTTATCATTTGCGTTTACAAACGACTGTAAAACAACTGCTCGAGGCTCACCACGCTTAGTTAGACTTAACGTATCTCTAACTTCTCGAATCTCATCGTGAGATAGTAAAAAAAGAATATCATTAGGCGTTATTGAGAGTGCTCGTAACATCTCAGTAGAAAGACGCTCCGTTGGTTCTAATTCAAAAACGCGCTGAAGTCGCTGATCTAAATCCTCAGGATTTCCAACCTCATCAAATCCTTTAAATTCCCGCAGGAGAGTTTCATGCAGTTCTTTATAACCAGAAGCACTAAGCTCATCAAACTCTTCATTCAAAGAAGAATTCAAAGAATTTAATATAATATCTATTCTTTCTGATAATGTAGTACCTAGCTTTTGAGCATTGACATCAAGCTCATCCATAAGATTTTTAAGACGATCTTTTCGTGCATTTTGAGTTTCTTTATCTGAGAAAATATCATTATCTAAAATACTTCGAACTTTAATTCCAGAGTGAAGTATCGAGTATATTTTCTCATTACGCGATACACCTCTCGTTGCTTTTCCATAACGCTTTAAAATACTTGACAGTTCAGCATCTGATAGACATCGAAGAATACGAAGTAAGTGTTTGTCCGCTATTTCTTTACCTTGTCTTCTATTAAGAATCACAACAAACTCATCAGGAACAAGGACTTCACTAGTCTTCCTGTTTATAAAGATAAGTCCTATTTCTCTAAGAGCTTCTAATGCAACACTAACAACTTGATTTGTATGTTCAATAGGGTTTGAAAGATGCTCAATAGCAGCAGCCTCATTCGTAGATATTTTTAAATGCTCTGCCATTTCATTTAATATACTGCGCGCATCGTCTGTTATCTGACTCTGCCGATTAATTTTTTTATCATTAAAATAAGCCACTTCTAAGCAGGCCTTAAATACTTTTAGCCGGTAACCGTGGTTAAACTCTTCGAAAGACGCATTTTTAATTTCTTCTTCGATAGCTTTAGATAGCAAATCTAGTGTGCGCCACTCTTCAGTGTAAAGACTTTTAACCCAGTCTTGAGTGGCAACACAATTACCGTCTCTAGATAAAATATTTACTAGCAGCGAAACAGCTGGTCCAGCCATAGAAAGCTGCTCAGTAATAAACTCTGAAAACCCTACTTCTACAGACTTAAACAGCTCTGTTACCTCGTCATTTGTAGCACCTTTCATTTGCTCTTTAGACAGAGCCGTATAAGCACTGTCAGAACTGCAGATTCGATCAAGACAGTTAATAAACTTGGTTTTTTCAACTTGATTTAACACTGATAAAACTTGTTTTAATTTCATTTCTCGTCCTTGGAAAAATTAATATAGATAACGAAATAGATACATAAAAACTGACTGTACAGGCAAAAAAAATTAAGACAAGGTGTTCTCCTAACTCTCCGCCAACGCTGCTGCTTCTTCCACAT
>SMEQ01000601.1_pt1 | contig 10635 bp, 5 predicted proteins | sample 2456281 | NCBI WGS metagenome assembly SMEQ01 (sample SAMN10132596, study PRJNA489261) | soil metagenome | isolation source: day1 antibiotic-loamy sand soil ammended with raw manure from dairy cow... | place: USA | collected 2015-04-01 | reverse complement strand
GCATTTTGGCTAATAAACCAATATTTTCTTCACCGTCATCATTGACGCTGTATATCGTTGCCATGGATCCCACAAATACTTCTCTTGCAGCAAATGAGGTCAGAAGAGAGATTCCTATTTTCCAATCGTATCCCAAAGGTCGGATGAGCGGCTCAATCGTTTTACCCAAAATTCCCATGTAGGAGTTTTCCAGTTCTGCTGAAGCCACTTGATGGTTGTATCTATTTTGTATCGAATCGTTGTCTGAAGTCGGTACTTCGATTTTCTGAACTGCCAGTTCCATGCGATCTCCCGGTCCGTAGCTTGCCATGGCCCAAAGCACGATGGAAACGGCTAGTATCACCTTTCCTGCATCAAAAATAAAGAGCTTAACCTTGTCAAATAAACTGATGAACACATTTCCCCATCTCGGCGAACGAAATTCAGGAAGTTCCAACATCAAAACGCTTGCTTCTTTTGATTTCATGATCCATTTCATCACAATTGCTACTAGCAAAGCAGAAACAATTCCCAAAGAATACAATCCAAACAAAACTAGACCTTGAAGATTTAGAAAACCAAGTACCGTTTGTTTTGGAATTACCAATGCGATCAACAATGTAAATACAGGAATACGAGCACTACAGCTAACCAATGGCGCTACCATGATTGTAATCATGCGTTCTTTCCAGTTGGAGATTGTTCTTGCAGCCATCACTCCTGGAATTGCACAAGCAGCGCTTGACATTAGTGGAACTACACTTTTCCCATTTAAACCGAAAGGTCGCATCAATTTATCCATGATAAAGACAACCCGAGCCATGTATCCCGTCTCTTCAAGAATTCCCAAACAGAAAAACAACAAAGCGATTTGAGGAATAAAGACAATTACACCACCCAATCCGGGAACAATACCTTGTGATAATAAATCTGTAAAGATCCCTGGCGGAAGTGTGTTTTGCAAGTACGAGCTAAAGGTACCGAAAACCGTATCAATCATTTCCATCGGATATTCTGCGATGGAGAAAATTAACTGAAAAAGCGCCAATAAAATGAGTGTGAAAATCAAATATCCATATACTGGGTGAACCAAGATTTTATCCAACCACTCGTACCTCTTAGGCCTAACTTTATCCGGATTAATTTGAACAACTTCTTTTAATAAGGCTTTAATAAAATCAAATCTTTGAACGGTTTCGAGGGATTGTCCATCAAAATCTGTACTTGACTTTAATTCGTAATCGGGAAGAACTGCTTGATGATTTTCAACTGAAAAGCCAGACTCTAAAACCTGTTTCACTTGATTCACACCTGCTCCAATCCTCGCATTCGTATCAACAACAGGTACATTTGGAAACCTTTTTGCAAAAGCTACTTTATCGAATATTTTTCCTGCTCGAAATGCCATGTCGGACATATTCAAAATGAGCATAACAGGAATTTTTAAATCATATATTTGCGTAAACAACAGTAAGTTTCGCTCCAAATTGGAGGCATCAACTACCACCATAACCGCTTCCGGATGATCTGGATGTTTAGGATTATTTAAAACATCAAATACTACCTTTTCATCTGTAGATCTGGGGTAAATACTATAAGTTCCAGGTAAATCAACTATTTCAACCGAATGGTCACCGACTTTAACACGTCCTACTTTTTTATCAACCGTTACTCCTGGGAAATTTCCAACGTGTTGGTTTAACCCTGTTAGTTTATTAAATAAGGATGTTTTCCCTGTATTTGGATTACCAACTAGTGCAATTTTTTTAAAACTCATAGCGAGTAAAAATAATAAAATTTAGTGAAATGCTTTATTGCACCTCTACCAATTTAGCTTCGTCTAAGCGTAAAGACAAAACGTATCCGCCAATGTTGACAGCAATTGGATCTCCGAAAGGAGCTTTAAATAAAACCTCAACTTCCTGACCATCATACAATCCCATCTCCAACAATTTCGAAGAAATTTCGGATTTGATCAGCTTGGTCACTTTTACTTTTTTACCTTTTAATGTATTTGCTAACGTAAACATGTTGAATGTTGTTTGATATGCCACAAAAATACGATAAGTAGGTTTAAATTCCCATACCACAAAAAGGGTATTTAGAGTCTTTCTAAATAATTTTCATGCCTTTATATCCGAACTTTAAATAAATCAGACATTTAACTCTTCTTTTAACTGGGTTTAGAATACGAAAGTCAACTATTTTCAATATTTCCCAAGTGATAACCTGCGATCAAAGATGAAAAATAAAATAAATTAATATTTTTCATTTAAAGTAAATGAGTTTTCAATAAAATCCATATATTTGCACTCGCTAATCAGTCGAGATTAGTTTAAATAACATAATTGCCCGGGTGGCGGAATTGGTAGACGCGCTGGATTCAAAATCCAGTACTGCAAGGTGTGCGGGTTCGATTCCCGCCCCGGGTACAGAAAGGAGAGTGATAATGAGAGCGAGAGCGAAATTATCCCTCTCCTTTTTCTCATTTTCAGTCTCACACTCTTTCTAAATTAGAAATAGGTTTGATTTGCAGAAATTGGAAGTTTACAAAAAATCAAATAAACACATTAAAAATATCCGAGGAGCGCTTCCAGCTCTAAAGATTAAAGGTCTTGATCTTCTTCGGAATTCAAGACTTTTTTGTTTGTAGGAAGATACAGATACTGAGAGAACTTTTACTCGCCAGCATTTAAACTTAAAAGCAGTGAGTTAGATAACATCATGTCTTTATGTACTCAGCCTGTTATAAACCCTTTTCAGCAAATAATCCATAACCAACCCATTGAAATCATCGTTGTCCATCATCCGTGTAAAGATGTCTTCGTTTTGATCCATACGATTAATGAATTTATCTATTGCGGCTTCTTTGAAACCAAATTTAAAATTGTCTATTGAATTTGATTTTGCTTGCGCAGATAGTTTTTCATCGGCCACCATATCTTCTTCTATTTGGTCAAATAAAAGTTTGTCAGAAATAGTGAATTCTGTGCCAAACCGATTGTTGATTACCGTGATAATTTCTGAAAGTGCGGCCTTTTCTTCTTTAGACATTCGAATACCAGCAGTTGAAATACCCGGAAGCTCATATTCTTCTTGAGGTTCCATCGCAATGTTTTCGGTGGCGATTTTTTGAATTCTGTAATATTCTAATGAAACTTCATCACCAAGTTGAAATCGCTCACTTTGAGACTTACGTGGTAGTTTTTTCAACAAAAACCGACCGTATGTATAGAGTTTCTCCAAATCTACATCCGTGAAAGGCATAATTTGCGTAAGGAAAGAATATAATCTAGTAAAGGTTTGCAGGGAATGCTTGAAGTTTTCTTGTGATATTTCATGCACAACGTCGCCTTCAACAGTTTCTTCTGGTAATTGCTTAAAACGATCAACTGCTGGATCAATGTAAGAATTCAACTTTCCTTGATCTCGCTTCGATAACATTGCTGCCGATTTAAAGAAAACATTGCAGAAATTATCCATTTCACTAGCCCAAATAATTTGAGCTTTCTCCAATTCACTTTTCAAATCATACAGGTGATTTGGGTCGGTGTTATTTTCAATGGTGGTTAATTCATAATACGGTTGAAACGATTCTAAAATAATTTCTGTATCATTTACAAAGTCAAGAATGAAGGTGTCTTCTTTACCTGCGTGCATTCTGTTTAAACGTGAAAGAGTTTGAACACATTTAACTCCAGAAAGTTTTTTATCTACATACATTGTATGAAGTAAAGGTTGGTCAAAACCAGTTTGGTATTTTTCTGCTACTAACAAAAGTTGATATTCTTCAGAAGCAAATTTCTTTGGTAATTCTTTTTCTTTAAAGCCATTCAACTCAACTTCTGTTACTCCTTCTGGATAAGCATCTACGATTACTTTTCCTGAAAATGCAATTAACGTTTTGATGTCTTTGTATCCTTTTTTTGAAATGTAGTTGTCAAATTCTTCCTTGTAACGCACTGCATGAAGTCTGGAGCTGGTCACCAGCATGGCCTTGGCTTTTCCTCCAATTTTTTTAGCTGTAACTTGTCTAAAATGTTCAACGATTACTTCTGTTTTTTGCGATAAATTATGAGGATGTAAAGATAAAAATCTGCCAATCGCGCGAGAAGCTTGCTTTTTATTTACGTTCGGATCGTCTTCAATTTCTTTAGATAACTTAAAATACGTTTTATACGTTGTGTAGTTTTTTAAAACGTCTAAAATAAAACCTTCCTCAATGGCTTGCTTCATGGAGTACAAGTGAAACGGTTTTGGTTTTCCGTTTTTATCAGGTGTTCCAAACACTTCTACTGTTTTTGATTTTGGTGTCGCGGTAAATGCAAAGAAACTGAGGTTATCCTGTTGTCCTCTTGATTCCATTGATTTTCTAATTTCATCCTCTGCATTTTCATCTAATCCAGAATCGAATTCGATTTCTTCCGCCTCTTCAAGAGATTTCGCAGATAAAACTTCTTTCATTTTTTTTGTTGCTTCACCGCCTTGAGATGAATGTGCTTCATCGATGATAACCGCATATTTTCTGCTCGGGAGTTCACCAATTTTGTCTAATATAAAAGGGAATTTTTGTAAAGTAGTGATGATGATGTTTAATCCTGCTCCTAAAGCATCTGCTAATTGTTGAGAATTTTTATCAATCTTTTGAACCACACCGTCTTTGTGTTCAAATTGATAAATTGTTTTTTGCAATTGATTATCCAGTACTTTCCGATCTGTAATTACGATTACTGAATCAAAGATTCTTTCATTCTTTTTGTCGTGTAAACTTGAAAGTCTGTAAGATAACCAGGCAATGGAGTTGGATTTTCCCGATCCTGCTGAATGTTGAATGAGATAATTTGTTCCAGCGCCATTTAGTTTAGCGTCTTGGGTAAGTTTTCTCACCACATCCATCTGATGGTATCTTGGAAAAATGAGCGTTTCTTTTTTATTGGTGATGCCGTTTACTTTAAATTCTTCCACACTGAGGTGAAGAAATTTGCCGACAATGTCCATAAAACTGTCTTTTGTCCAAACGTATTCCCATAGGTATGCGGTTCTATATCCGTCTTTGTTCGGCGGATTTCCTGCTCCATTTTGATAACCCATGTTGAAAGGTAAATACCTTGTTTGTTCATCTGCAAGTTTGGTGGTCATAAAGCATTCATCTGTATCTACGGCAAAATGAACTAGTGCTCTTTTCTTAAATTGGAATATAGGTTCTGTTGCTTCACGGTCATATACATATTGTTTTTTGGCATTGCTTATGTCTTGACCAGTGAATTGGTTCTTTAGCTCAATTGTAGAGATAGGAAGACCGTTTAAGCTCAAAACTAAATCTAATGAGTTATTCCCATTTCTTTCATAATAGAGTTGTCGTGTAACGCTTAAATGGTTTTTAGCATATAAAACTTCAGCATCAGGATTCAGAGAACTTTCTGGACGGAAAAAAGCCATTTTGAATTTTACACCGTAATCTGTAAATCCATTACGTATAACGTCTAAAGCTCCTCTTAAATCTATTTCACGAAGTAAGCGATTAACAACTTTGGTTTCTACCTCATCTTTGTGAATGTTATTAATCTTCTCCCATTCTTTGGGTTGGGAAGCTTTGATAAATTCAATTACGTATTGAGGAAAGATGCCCAATTCAGCATCAAAATCTTCTGAATGACCTTTTACATAGCCACCATCTTCTAATAATGAAGCTTCGATTGATGCTTCAAATGTGAGTTCTGTATGTATTCCTTTTGCCATAGTTAGATTGTGTTCTTCAACAAAACTAATCAACTTTTGGAATAAACAAAATGTTTAAATTATGAAGGCAAGGCAATATGAGAAACAATTTGCTCACTATAGATTTTCAAATCGGTGAAAAGTTGCTTGTTGATGTCGTTTTCATTTAAAATAGCTTTCGCTTCATCGATCGCATCTTGAAATTTTCCATCAGTTGGTTCATGAATAACAAAATCAATTTTTACATCTTTTAATTTCGATTTTTCCAATTGACGAAGTTGACCATTCAACAGAATAGATTTATCAATGATATTCTTTGCATCTGATAAGTCAAAGCTCAATGCTTTCGTGTAATTTGTAAATTCGTTATTCCAGTAAAATTCATTACATTTAAGGTAAGCGTTAGGTTGTGGATCATCATTAAGGTTAAATAGCTACCTAACCTTAAAAGTATCGCTATTTTAATGTTAACTAGAAGAAACGTGTTGCGTTTAAGGTCAGAATCATAGCTCGCCTTAAAACTTGCATGATTTTAAGGCTTGCTTGTTGTTTTTTGTATATTTGTGTATGACTTATCTAATAAATCCTGATCGCACTAAGCCTTGGAATGGGCTACCTGAGTTACCGATTGAAGCATCGTATTATCAAACGGTTCCTATTCTAACGCAGCTTGGCAACAGTAAAGCAGCTTTAGCACGGTTGCAAGGACGAAGTGTGGTCATACCCAACCAAGGTCTGCTCATCAATTCTATTAGTTTGCAAGAAGCGAAAGCATCGAGTGCCATCGAGAACATTTTTACAACTGATGATGAACTTTATAAAGCGTATAGTGAAGATCAAGTTCAACGATTAGCGGGTCCTGCTAAAGAAGTTCTTAATTATCGGGAAGCACTTTGGGAGGGCTACGAATATTTTAAAGAACAGAAGGAGTTTGACGTGGGTTACTTTGAGAAGATATATCAGGTGGTAACAGGTTACAACGATGGAATTCGACCTCCAGTGGCACAAGTCTATATCAAGGAAGGAGGAACTGGTCCAAATACAGGGAAGCCGTTTTATACGCCTCCACGTGGGGCAGGTGTTGTATTAAATAAGTTGGAAAACCTCATTCATTTTCTGAACGATGATACCGAGTTTCCAATCGACCCGTTGTTGAAAATGGCTATCGGGCATTTTCAATTTGAAGCGATTCATCCTTTTCGAGATGGTAACGGACGTACAGGACGTATTTTCAATATTCATTACCTCACAAATAAGGGTTTATTGGATTATCCCATCTTGTACTTAAGTCGTTACATTGTAGAGAATAAAGAAGATTATTACAGTGGTTTGGCAGGAATCACCCAACGGGGGAACTGGCAAGCGTGGATATTATACATTTTGAAAGCAGTTGAAGTGACTGCCAACATGACGTACGATAAAATAAATGATATCATGAATGCCAAAGACGCTACACTTGACTTAATACAAAATGAAACAACGATGAATAAGCCAGATGTTTTAGTCAATGCGTTATTTACACAACCCTTTACACGAGTTAAACACCTGGAAACAGACTACGCTGAGAATACGGCAAGAAAATACTTAGATCAATTGGCAGACATGAATGTTTTAGAAAAACGCATGATATCAGGTAATGCCTATTATCTGAATTTGGAACTTCATCGGATTCTTGGAGAGTAGGTTTTCATGATGAAGCTTTACACGCGTTCCTGCTATTGAGTGACGGGAAAAGTAGGTCTACAGTATTAATTAAAATGCTCATTTAAATCTTAGGTTTATCATTATCTTATTGATCTGACAACGAGGTGGAGTACTTTAATTTTAAATATATTATTGTTTGTCCGATTTAGAAGAATCCTCGTGCAACAAAAAAAAACCAGAATTAGGCTCTACTCCTTTTTGAAAGGAAATATAAGCTTTTTTATCGGTATTTGTAATAATTATTCTGTCAGGAAGGCCATTTTCATCAAATGAATCTGGAATGACTTTAACGTTCGGTATCAAATATATTCTATGACCAATATTTATTTTTTGCTCATGTAGGACATATTCTAATTCAGTCTCACCTACTGCTTTAAATGAAATTTTTTCTTCCTTATACATTTCTAATGATTGAATGATTGCCGGGCAATGATTACCTTTGGTAACGTAGTCTCTCGTTGCTATAGGAATTACTTTTTGTTGGACAAATGCAATAATATCATTCATTTGTTGAAAGTTCGCTTTATTTAAGTCAATTTGCGAAAACTTTATATTAAATGCTTTCTCTATTATCTTTAAGTTTTTAAAATATTGCAATAATTCCGCTATTTTATGAGTGTCTTCTGATGGCGGAATTTTCATACCATTATTACTGTACTTCAGTTTGTCATCGCTATAAGCCCTAAATGGAACCGAATTCAAAATACGATAAAAAACCTCGAAGAGATCAATACCATTACGAACATTTGAAATTGCTCTAATTGGAGAGGCCTTAATAGTAACTTGTGGCGTAGGTTTATTAATTTCGTTTTTCAAGTTTGATACGATTAATTCATAATCTAAAAATTCAAACTTTATTTCAACAGTATCACCAGGCTTATTGAGTACTGATGCTTTTAAATTAAATTCAGAAGATTCATATCCATCATCAAACTCTAATATGATTTTATCATCAAAAAAAGGAGGTTTTACGGCAGTAATAGCGATAATATCGCCTCTAATCTTTATACCATTAGCAAAAAAACCTGCATTAAAAAGATCATTAGGTTCTATTAATAGTTTATTTCGCTCTCCATTTAGAAAACTTTGGATTTCGGACTGTTTTATTGATGTTTTTTGTAAATCGAACTTTAGATTCAGTTCTAAAGGAGTTTTAGGATTCAGTGACTTAATACTATCAAAGTCTAAATTTCCATTTTCATTTTGGTTTATTGATAAAGAAATATTGTTTTTTACTCCATATTCCAAAGCCGTATTGGTATTCCCTCCATCTTCCCAAAGTGATGGAAAGTAGCTTTCATTTAAATAATCAGACAATGCATTTAAAGTTTCTTCACCAGTAGATTGAATAAACTCAATATTCATAGCACTTAATCTATTTTTACCTACCTTATCAATACTTGGACTTGCAAAAAAAGCTTTTTTTCTTGATTCTTTGAGTTCTTTAGAAATCTTATCGAAAATCACATTAATATTTATATCCTGTAATGAATAACCAATAAATAAAACATGATGTTTGGCAAGCAAATCTTTAATTGAATTCCAAAAGATAGATTCTTCAGTATTATCTGAAAAATAGTTTTCATAGTCTGATTTTTTTAGAATTATATCTTCTGGATTATCAAGATCACCATGAATTTTATAAAGTTTGATATGATCGTTTTTAATAGTAGGAATATCTTGACTAGATTTGATTATTTGAAACTTCCTTACATTCTTAAAACCATATTCAAATAACCTATCATAATTTGTTGTAATTATATTTTTAAAATGTGGAATTTCACTTAATAATTTGTGAACATGATAAGTAGGAGGCTCCTTCTCAAAAATATCCTTTAAGCACTCTATTAAAAGCTCATTATTTTGATTTTTTAAATGATAAATGTTTTCTGTTAATTCTGATAAGTTATCTGTTTCTGAAATGTAGTTTTTATCTTCTTCCGAAAGTTTGTTATAGATGGTTTTAGCCAAGTCACGACCATTTTTGTATCCAGCATACAACGAAAAACCAGCACCAACAAAAAGTACTACATCTTCATTTAATATCAATTTAAAAAGCTCTTCATTTTTCATACTATACCACTTTTACCTTTCCAGTAACCACCTCACTAATTAAAGCTGTTTTGTATTCTTTTAAAAGGTCGATTTCATTTTTTGCATTAGAAATAATAGAATCAACATTAGTAGTCTGTTTATCAAGATAGTTTATAATTTTATCTTGTTCATTTATGTTAGGACAAAAGACTCTAATCCCTTTAAGTATTGCTTGACTAATATTAGGTTGACCGCCTCCTATTGCTAAATTTATAATATGCTCTTTCTTTGCTTTAAACCAATACTGAAGAAAATGAACTAGTATAATTTCACTTTCACCGAAAACACAACAAGCTTGATTTGTAGTTGTTTCAAAATCAATTATTGATGTTTTACCAATTGTTGCTCCATACATAGCCATAACTAAAGATCCTTTTGGGAATAATTTCAGAGAAGAATAATCCATTAAAGCTTTTTCTGTTACTTTCTTAGAGCATGATTTTAAAAGTCCATCGTTTAGATCGCCTGTATTCAACCAATTAATAGTACCTTTTTCATGATAAATTGGGTTGCCTGATTCTGGGGTTGTACCACTTCCTACATTTCTAAAAGCGTGAGCTATTTTCCAAGACTCCCAATGCTCTGGAATCTCACCCAACCATTCAATACCAGAATCTTTCATAGGAACATTTGGATCCAATCCTTTTGTTACTGCTTGATTGATAACAGCTGTGCGCTCTTCTTTCAATAAAGTTATGAGCTTTTCTTTATTGTTTATGAGCGTGTCTATTTGAGCAGTTTTGCGGTCAAGGTAATTGGCTATTTGGGTTTGTTCAGAGAGAGGGGGAGAACAAAATTTTATCTCATTTAAGGTGTTTTGGTTCATACTTGGGATAGCAGATCCGTATTTATATAATTCAAAATTTATGGTTTTACTCAAATAATAGAAAAAACGCATTGAATTACCTTCTATTAATTTTGTATAGTAAGCTGTATCAACAGACCAAAACGGTTCACTAACATAACGAGGTTTATCAATAGTTCCTTTTCTACCTAATAAAACCGAAGGCTTATCATAAATGAACGCGTTTGCCCTTCCGAACTCTCCACCACTTCCAAATATTGGGTATTTACCATCAGGTATGCTAACAGCCTTATGGTCTTGGCCGTTACATATTTTAACGAAATATTTAAGTTGTT
>SMEQ01000599.1_pt1 | contig 10644 bp, 6 predicted proteins | sample 2456281 | NCBI WGS metagenome assembly SMEQ01 (sample SAMN10132596, study PRJNA489261) | soil metagenome | isolation source: day1 antibiotic-loamy sand soil ammended with raw manure from dairy cow... | place: USA | collected 2015-04-01 | reverse complement strand
AGTCACCGCTGGGGCGCAAACGCATATCTACATCATATAAACCGCCGGCGGGGGTGCGTGTGGTGAGCATGGAAATAATACGTTGCCCCATGCGGGTATAAAACTGTGCTCCATCGACGGGGCGTGCGCCATCGGTCTCGGCCAGCGGATCGCAGTCGTAAATAAACACCAGATCCAAGTCCGAACCATGTCCCAGTTCAATACCGCCCAATTTACCGTAGCCCACCACTACAAAATCCAACACGCTACTGCTGCCGTCAAGGCGCTGCGGCACGCCATGTTTGCGCACCATTTCATTCCACACTAAGTGCAGCACTTGCTCAAGGATCGCTTCGGCCAGCCACGTCAGATAATCACTGACTTTCATAAGCGGTAACGTACCGGCAATTTCTGAGGCAGCCACGCGTAAGCGGTGCGCTAGCTTAAAGTGGCGTAAGGCATTCATCTGTTGCTCAACATCTTCTTCAGGGATGCGTAAGAGATGTTCGCGCAATTCTGCAGTTAACTCAGGCGCTAAGGGCGGGCGATAGAGGCGGCCTTCATTAAGTAGCTCATCGAGCAGTGCAGGGAAGCGTGTTAATTGCTCGGCAATCCAAGGGCTGGCAGCACACAAGCTGATCACGCGCAGCAAAGCACCGGGGTTCTCCGTCAGCAATACGAGATAAGCTGAGCGGCGTGCGACAGCTTCAATCAATGGCAGCACACGTTCCAAAACCAAATCTGGATTGTCGTGTTCCATGGCTTGCGATAGAAAGCGCGGCATAAAGGCATCTAAACGCTCACGTCCAAGTCGTTGCATTGCACGCACTTGACTGCCTTCGCGCAGCTGGATAATGCGCTGCCATGCACGAGGGCTATCAAGGTAACCTGCGTCGGTCAGCTGCTGATAAATACTCTCGACAGTAATAGTGTCTTCCCACACGGGCAACCACTCACCGCCAATACAGTCTTCGTCGTCTTCATCAGGATCAGCAATGACGTCACGAAAGTGATGTTCGATACGTTTGCGCCAATACATCAGTTGGCCCAGAAAAGTAGCCCAATCATTAAAGCCCATCATAAAAGCTAAGCGTGCTTGCTCAAGCTCGGTGTCAGGCAAACTTTGAGTTTGTAAGTCAGCGACGGCTTGCAGTGCGTGCTCGGTGTAACGTAAAAAACGATAGGCATCTTTTAGCTCAGTCACATCGGCTGACGGCATATAGCCTTGAGCGGCGAGGGTGTCTAAAATATTAAGCAGCGGGCGCTGTTGTAGGCTTAAGTCGCGTCCGCCATGAATCAATTGGAATGCTTGAGCGATAAACTCGACTTCACGGATGCCGCCCGAGCCTAGCTTGATATTGTCATCCATATCTTTGCGACGCACTTCTTGTTGGATCAATTGCTTCATTGAGCGCAACGCTTCGATGGCAGAAAAGTCGAGGTAACGGCGATACACAAAAGGTCGCAAGATGCGCAGTAATGTTGAGCCTGCATTTTGGTCGCCAGCGATAACGCGTGCTTTAATCATCGCGTAACGTTCCCAATCGCGACCTTGGTTTTGATAATACTGCTCAATGGCATTAAAGCTGTAGACCAAAGGTCCGCCTGATCCATAGGGACGCAAGCGCATATCCACGCGAAAGGCAAAGCCGTCCACGGTGATAGTGTCTAAGGCCTTAATGAGTTTTTGGCCGAGGCGGGTAAAAAACTCTTGATTATCAAGACTGCGTTTTGCCCCTTCAGTTTCACCACCTTCAGGGTAGGTGAAAATCAAATCGACATCGGACGATAAATTCAGCTCGTATGCGCCCAGCTTGCCCATACCCAGAATCACTAATTGTTGCGGTAGCTTGCTGTAGCGTCCAATCGGTGTGCCAAAGAGCTGACAGTGTTGTTGGTATAGCCAGTGGTAGGCTAGATCGGTGCAGGCGTCAGCCATGGCCGATAAATCACGGCAGGTTTCACTGAGCTCAGCTTGACGAATGAGATCACGCCAAATAATGCGCACTTGTTGGCGGTTGCGGTATTGGCGCAAATGCAGCAGTAGGCTGTTTTCATCCGTACAGCCAACGAGGTGTTCGGTCAGCTGGTGACGTGTTTCACCGGGCACTAAAGTGCGATCCAGTTGCCCTGAGGCTGCGAGGTCAATCAGCATCTGTGGATCGCGAATGGCTTGAGCTAAAACAAAGTCACTTAAACTGCACACACGGATAAATGCCTGATAGCGGCTATCAGGCCACTGTGGATCACTGATGTTATGCTCTTGTAATGCATGTGCCCACTCGCGCTGTGCTTTTTGTTGCAAGAGTAATAAGCTGGAGGGAATGCTATCCAGTAAAAGAGGAGTCATGCCAGATCCTGAATAATGTCGTGCTGAGATTGTTGGTCAAGATACCTTAAGTCAGCACAATTAAGCATCTTATGGTGTTTTCAGGAAAATCACTTGGCCAAAAGGTGTAGTGAATAAGAGCTGACTCTTGCGTCATTTTGTAGTAAAACTACATAAAAGAAAAATAAGATCACTTTGTTGTGCCATGGGCTGACTGTTCACAAGACATGAAGTACGTATAGGTCGATCATCAATAGACCCTTTGTTTGGGAGCGAAACATGCAAGATTTTGATCCGGTAGAAACACAAGAATGGCTGGATGCTTTGGAGTCGATCCAAGCACATGAAGGCGAAGAACGCGTTCATTATATTTTATCGCGTTTAGGCGAGCTTGCGAGCCGCAACGGTACACGTTTACCGCACGCCATCACGACACCGTATCGCAATACTATTCCTGTCACGCACGAAGCCCGTATGCCGGGTGATTTGTTTATGGAGCGTCGTATTCGCTCGCTAGTACGCTGGAATGCGCTGGCGATGGTGATGCGTGCTAACCAAGCGGATCCGGATTTAGGTGGCCACATTGCCACTTTTGCTTCGAGCGCTACGTTATATGACATTGGTTTTAACTACTTCTTTAAAGCACCGACGGAAGAACATGGCGGTGACTTAATTTATTTCCAAGGTCACGCATCCCCTGGTGTATATGCACGGTCATTTTTAGAAGGCCGCATCAGCGAGGATCAGCTGGAACATTTCCGTCGTGAAACCGATGGCGAAGGCTTATCGTCCTACCCACACCCATGGTTGATGCCGGACTACTGGCAGTTCCCAACCGTATCGATGGGTTTAGGTCCGATTCAAGCGATTTATCAAGCACGTTTTATGAAATACCTTGAGCACCGTGGCTTTATTCAGCCAGGTAAGCAAAAAGTGTGGTGTTTCCTAGGTGATGGTGAAACCGATGAGCCCGAATCATTGGGGGCGATTTCACTGGCCGGTCGTGAAAAACTCGACAACTTGATTTTCGTAATCAACTGTAACTTGCAGCGTCTTGATGGCCCTGTGCGTGGTAACGGTAAGATTATTCAAGAGCTTGAAGGCAACTTCCGTGGTGCTGAGTGGAACGTTATCAAAGTGTTGTGGGGCCGTTTGTGGGACCCTCTCTTTGCTAAAGACACTGAGGGCGTGATGCAACGCCGTATGGAAGAAGCGCTGGATGGTGATTATCAGAACTATAAAGCCAACGATGGCGCTTTCGTACGTAAAGACTTCTTTGGTGCTGATCCAAAACTCGCAGAGATGGTATCTGACCTCAGCGATGACGAAATTTGGCAGCTTAATCGCGGTGGTCATGACCCGTTTAAAGTGTATGCCGCTTACCACGCTGCAGTGAACCACACGGGCCAGCCGACAGTGATCTTAGCTAAAACGATTAAAGGCTACGGTACAGGTACAGGTGAGGCGCAGAATATCGCGCACAACGTGAAGAAAGTTGACCTTGAAAGCCTCAAAGGTTTTAGAGATCGCTTTGGTATTCCTGTGGCGGATGAAAATATTGAAAACTTGCCGTTTTATCGTCCGGCAGAAAACAGTCCAGAGATTCGTTACCTTAAAGAACGCCGTGAACAGCTGGGTGGTTTTGTCCCGCAGCGCCGCATGAAAAGTATGAGTATTCCAACACCTTCACTGGATACTTTAAAAACGATTCTAGATGGCAGCGGCAATCGCGAAGTCTCCACGACCATGGTGTTTGTGCGTATTTTGGCACAATTGCTCAAAGATAAAGACCTCGGCAACCGTATCGTTCCGATTGTTCCAGACGAAGCACGTACCTTCGGTATGGAAGGCATGTTCCGCCAGTTGGGTATTTATTCTGCAGTAGGACAGCTCTACCAGCCGGTTGATCACGGCCAGGTGATGTACTACAAAGAAGATGTGAAAGGGCAGATTCTCGAAGAAGGTATTACTGAAGCAGGTGCGATGTCAGCGTGGATTGCTGCAGCAACGGCCTACAGTAACCACAACCAGCCGATGCTGCCTTTCTATGCGTTTTACTCCATGTTTGGTTTCCAGCGCATTGGTGACTTAGCTTGGGCAGCGGGTGATATTCGTGCACGCGGCTTCTTAATGGCCGGTACGGCTGGGCGGACTACGCTCAATGGTGAAGGCTTACAGCACCAAGATGGTCACAGTCATATTCTGGCCGGCACCATTCCTAATTGTCACGCTTATGATCCAGCCTATGGCTATGAAATGGCAGTGATTATTCGTGAAGGTGTGCACCAAATGCTGGAGCTACAAAACGATCGTTACTACTACATCACCATGATGAACGAAGCCTACGAGCAGCCGGCAATGCCAGAGCGTGAAGGTATCGAAGAGGACATCGTGCGTGGTATGTACTTGCTCGAAGAAGATAAGCGCAGCAGTGACTTGCATGTGCAGCTACTGGGTAGCGGTACAATTTTACTGGAAGTGCGTGAAGCTGCAAAAATCTTGCGCGATGACTTTGGTGTTGGCGCTGATGTATGGAGTGTCACCAGCTTTAACGAATTGCGTCGCGATTGCTTAGATGTTGAGCGTTGGAATCGTTTGCACCCACGTGAAACAATCCGTTTGTCGCATATCGAGAACTGCTTGCAAGATCGTCGTGGTCCAGTTGTAGCTTCAACTGACTATATGAAACTCTATGCTGATCAAGTGCGCCAATGGGTGCCACAAGAGCAGTATAAAGTCTTAGGTACCGATGGTTTTGGCCGCAGTGATTCACGTAAAAAACTGCGTCACTTCTTTGAAGTGGACCGTCATTGGGTGGTGCTTGCTGCACTAGAAGGTTTAGTTGCACAAGGTCAGCTTGATGCACAGGTGATGCTCGATGCCATGGAAAAATTCGGTATTGATGCTAATAAACCCAACCCACTGGACTGCTGAGGAGAGCTGCGATGAGTGAATTAATTCGCGTACCCGACATCGGTACCGGTGAGGGTGAGGTTATTGAGTTATTTGTCAAAGTAGGCGACCGCATTGAAGCAGAGCAAAGCTTACTGACACTTGAGTCTGATAAAGCCAGTATGGAGATCCCAGCACCGAAAGCTGGGGTGATTAAAAGTTTGGCTGTCAAACTAGGTGATCGCCTGAAAGAAGGTGATGACCTGTTAGAGCTTGAGGTTGAAGGCGAAGACGACTCAGCTGCACCCGCTGCAGCTCAAGTGCCAGAGCAAGCTGCTCCAGCGCCTGCTGCAGAAACACCGGCGGCGGCTTCGCCAGCTGAGCCTGTAGCGGCTGCCGGTAGTGTTGTTGAAGACATTCATGTGCCTGATATTGGTTCTTCAGGTAAAGCGCGAGTGATTGAGCTGATGGTGGCCGTGGGTGACCACATCACTGAGGATCAGTCACTGCTCACACTGGAGTCGGATAAAGCCAGTATGGAAATCCCTTCGCCAGTGAATGGTGAAGTGGTTGAAGTGCTCGTGCGTTTGGATGCTGAAGTGGGAACAGGCGACTTAATCTTGAAGGTTAAAGTGGCACAGTCTGCCGACAGTGAGGCCCCAGTTGAGGCTGCACCTGCTCCAGCGGCAGCACCTCAAGCGGCACCTGAGCCTGCATCTGAATCCGCACCTGCAACGGCTAAGCCCAGTGCTGCGGTTTCAGTGGCGCCTGCAACGGCACCGGGTCCTGAGAAGCGCAAGAAAACAACTGTGCATGCCGGCCCAGCTGTACGTAAGCTGGCTCGCGAGTTTGGTGTGAATTTGGGTTTAGTCACTGCGACGGGCCCACATCAGCGTTTGCTCAAAGAAGATATCCACACTTATGTACAAGCCGCACTGAGTAAGCAATCGAGCTCGACAGTTGAGCAAGGCAGCGGTATTCCACCGATTCCTGAAGTGGACTTTGCCCGCTTTGGCGAGATCGAAGAAGTGGCCATGACGCGCTTGCAGCAAATTGGTGCAATGAACTTGCATCGCAGCTGGTTAAACGTGCCGCATGTGACTCAGTTTGAGTCAGCTGACATGACTGAGCTGGAAGCCTTCCGTGTCAGTCAAAAAGCGGCTGCAGAAAAAGCGGGCGTGAAGCTCACGCTGTTGCCGTTCTTGCTGAAAGCCTGTGCGCACTTGTTGAAAGAAATGCCGGACTTTAATAGCTCCCTCGCGCCCAGCGGTAAAGCCTTGATTCGCAAGAAATATGTGCACCTTGGTTTTGCTGTGGATACGCCAGATGGGTTATTGGTGCCGGTTATTCGTGATGTCGATCAGAAAAGCCTGTTGCAGTTATCTGCTGAAGCTGCTGAATTGGCCGACAAAGCGCGCAATAAGAAACTCAGTGCCGATCAGATGCAGGGTGCTTGCTTTACGATTTCCAGCCTCGGGCATATCGGTGGTACAGGTTTCACCCCGATTGTGAATGCGCCTGAAGTCGCCATTCTTGGCGTCTCGCGCGCGACCATGCAGCCGGTCTGGAACGGTGAGGGTTTTGACCCGCGCTTAATGCTACCGCTGTCACTGTCCTATGATCACCGTGTGATCAATGGTGCAGCTGCAGCGCACTTTACGCGTCGCTTAAGTGAGTTGTTAGCAGAAATACGTAGCTTGCTGTTGTAAAACTTTAAGCTGCGCAAAACACCCCGTACAGGCTACATGCTTGGCGGGGTGTTTTTATTACTGCTCGGCAAACCCCAGCTGGCGCCAAGCTTCATATACAGCGATGGCAACGGTATTGGATAGGTTTAAGCTGCGAGATCCTTCGCGCATGGGTAGGCGCACCAGCTGTTCTGCCGGGATGCTATTGCGTACATCTTCGGGTAAGCCCCGTGTTTCTGGACCAAAAATAAAAGCATCGCCATCTTGATAGGCGACTTGCGCGTAGTGGTGCGCGCCTTTGGTGCTAAACGCAAATAAACGCGGGTGTTGTAAAGTCGTTAAACACTCGTGCAAATTAGCATGCAGCTGGACCTGTGCAAACTCTTGATAATCCAGTCCAGCACGACGCAAACGTTTGTCATCAAACTCAAAGCCAAGCGGTTCAATTAAATGTAAGCTGCAGCCCACATTTGCACATAAGCGAATAATATTGCCAGTGTTGGGTGGGATTTCTGGCTCAAAGAGAATGACATGAAACATGCTTGATCCTGACAAAAAAATAGACGCTAATTCTACATGGGAATCGCTACCAAGGCGGCAGTTACTGCTCAAGTTTTTTGCCAGTATCGCTCTGATTGCTTTTTTGGTGGGCATGATGCTTGGGCGTTTAGTGAACCCGCCAGTGCCTCCTGAGTTCCCCAATAGGGTGGAGCAATTACAGCGTTATACCGATGGGTTAGCCGTCTGTTTAAAGCGCGCTACACAAGTGCAGGTCAATCAGCAGCAGGGTGCGTACCAGTTGGTGTTTATGAGTACGACTGGCTCACCAGCGCAAGGAGAGATAGAGCTAGCAGGCCTGCAAGTAGTGCGTTGGCGTGTGCAGCCTGAAGCAGATGCTGTACGAGTGGTATTTGCAGGTGTGCAGCCCATTGTTGGGCAATGGTATCCGCGCAGCACAGATCAACACTGGTGTGCTGATATTCGCATCCAGTTTGCTGCTGATATAGTGCTTGAGTAGCGAACACGAACCTGCGTTTTTAACTTGCATGCTTTGAGCTCATTGGGTTGTCAGCAGGATATTCAGTGAGATGCGGTGGGCGCTATGAATGCGACGTTAAGTCTTTATAATGAATGCACTTTATTGAGGAGCAGAGCATGGCCAACCTTGTACTTGAGCAATTGACCGCAGAAATTGAAGCCAATGTGCGTATCGCCTTGGCAGAAGACGTTGGAGCCGGCGATATCACCGCGCAACTGATCCCCGCTGAGCAGCAAGCTAAAGCTCATGTTATCACCCGTGAAGCAGCTGTGATCAGTGGCGTCGCTTGGGTAAATGAAGTGTTTCGCCAAGTGGATGCCAAGGTGACAGTGCGCTGGTTGGTGGCTGATGGCCAGGCTGTAGAAGCCAATGCCGTGCTGTTTGAACTGGAGGGGGCTGCGCGCTCTTTATTGACCGGTGAGCGTGCCGCTTTAAACTTTTTGCAGAGCTTATCGGCTGTGGCAACACGTGCGCAGTATTTTGCCGATAAAGTGGCCGGCACTGCCGTGAAGCTGCTGGATACGCGTAAAACCTTACCGGGTTTGCGCTTGGCACAAAAATACGCGGTCACCTGCGGCGGTTGTCATAATCATCGCTTAGGCTTATACGATGCGTTTTTGATTAAAGAAAATCATATCGCTGCCTGTGGTGGTGTGGCTGCAACTGTGGCTGCGGCACATCGTATTGCGCCAGGTAAGCCGGTCGAAGTTGAAGTGGAAAACTTAAGCGAATTGCGTGAAGCGCTGGCTGCAGGTGCAGACATCATTATGCTCGATGAGTTGAGTCTTGAGGATATGCGCACTGCGGTTGAACTCAATGCTGGACAAGCCAAGCTTGAAGCTTCAGGTGGGGTCAATGAGCAGACGATTCGTGCGATTGCCGAAACAGGTGTGGATTATATTTCGTTGGGTACTTTGACTAAGGATGTTAAAGCGATCGATTTATCGATGCGCTTAAGTCTTTAAGTCGTCGCGACTTTAGCAGGCTGGCTGCGCATGCACAGTCAGCCTGCTGGACACACAGCGAGATCAACGACGACGTAAATTCGCTTCGATTTCTTTGTCTAAATCAGGCGGTAGAAAGTCATTATCTGGATTGTAATCCGGATTTAAGTACTGAGATAAAGCTTGTAGATTATCTGGGCTCAAAGTCCCTGCCGTTTGTTGTAAGCGCAGATTATTTAAAATGTAGTCATAGCGCGCGTTGTTGTAGTTACGTACCGCCACATAGAGCACGCGCTGAGCATCCAACACATCGACAATATTACGCGTACCCACTTCATAACCAATTTGCGTTGCTTCAACTGCGCTTTGGCTGGAAATAATCGCCTGCTTTAGAGCTTGCACTTGTTCCACATCGGTATTTACCGCGCGGTGGAAGTTACGTGCATCTTGTACAGTGCTGCGGCGTAAACTTTCACGCATCTGCTCGACTTGATCTAAGCGATACACCCCTTCACGCACCTGTGAGCGAGTCATGCCGCCGGTGTACAGCGGAATATTAAGCTGCAAACCAATACTGCTTTGTTCAGCCTTGCCATTAAAGCGGTACGGCATGCCTTGACCGCTATTGATAAAGCCCATGCCGTCGTTATCGCCTTTTTGATATTGCGCGATGGCGTCTACTGTAGGTGCATGGCCTGATTTACGTTGTTTGACGCTCTCTTGCGCAGCATCTACAGCATAGTTGATGGCTTGCAAGCTGAGATTTTGCTCGGTTGCAGTATTGACCCAAGCTGTCGCATCGTTCGGCGTGGGTGCCAGAATTGGCAGGCTGTGTTTCACGCCTTCCAAGGCTGCTAAGTCCATATTGGTCAGGGTGATAACGGCTTGGAATGCATCAGCCACCATACGCTCAGCGATCATGCGGTTGGCGCGTGCGGCATCGTAAGCCGCTTGCGCTTGGAGCACATCCGTTTTATCCGAAAGCCCCACGTCAAAGCGCTCGCTGGCCAAATCAAACTGGCGTTTAAAGGCTGATTCTTCAGCACGGCTAGCTGCCAGATTATCTTGTGCACGCAGCACAGAAAAATACACTTCTGAGCTTTGTAAGATGAGGTTCTGCTCAATAGCTGACAACTCTAAAGCTGATTGCTCGTTGGTTGCTTGTGCTGCTTGCAGTTGGTACCAGCGATCTAAGCGAAACAGCGGCTGACTCAGGTTAGCTTGATAGACAAAAGCACTGCGTGATGTGCTTTGCGAACCCATGTTCGTATCCACTTTACTGCGGCTGCTGGTATTGCTCGCGCCGGCGCCCAATTGTGGCAGTAATCCTGAGCGTGCCTGAGGGACACGTTCGCTTTGTGCTTGGTAGTCTGCGTGGGCTGCAGCCAAGTCTGCGTTGTTATCAACCGCAAATTGATACACATCCAGTAGGTTAACTTTATTAGTGGTGTTGGGGGCTGCATAGGCAGTCGAACCCAACACAGTAGCGATAACAAAAGTGAGCGACAGTAGGCGCATCATGAATATCCTAAATCTCATAGAGAAAAACGGCTTAAGGCTACGGCTGAACATAGAGACGGTCAAGAGTGGAACTATATTGTTTATGTCTTCGTACAGTGTGTAGCAGTAGCGTATAGCTTGCAGTTTATCTTATGCAGTTCGTACACTGTGGATTGCTTCTTGTCGGGGTGCTCTTTAAAGAGCTGAGATCGGTTAATCCGGGTCCCGTTGAACCTGATCGAGTTAATACTCGCGTAGGAAACAAGATAAGTT
>SMEQ01000608.1_pt1 | contig 10665 bp, 9 predicted proteins | sample 2456281 | NCBI WGS metagenome assembly SMEQ01 (sample SAMN10132596, study PRJNA489261) | soil metagenome | isolation source: day1 antibiotic-loamy sand soil ammended with raw manure from dairy cow... | place: USA | collected 2015-04-01 | reverse complement strand
CGAAATATAATCCCAGTATTAGGTGCAGCCGGTTTAAGTGTTAAATAAACCTTCTCACCTGAGTGAAGACCAACTCCCGTTGCTCTAATAGCATTTTTAAGTGTGCGCTGTATTTTGTCAAACTGAGCAAAATTCATACAATAATACAGAATTGCGGCATTATAACAATATTTAAAGAATGCGCTAGTGCGCATTCTTTAATCGGCTTGACGACGCAAGTACGCAGGAATATCTAAATAATCTGCATTTGGTGTAGCCGCACGTTCTGTTTTGTATGCTGTATTGCCATTACCGGCACCTGCTGCACGCAACCCTTCACCGCGGTTGTTGCTTTGGTAACCTGACTCTTCTTCCATTTTCTCAGTATTATCGACAACTTTAGTTGGCTTTTGTTCCGCTTTCTTTCCTGAATTTAAACCTGTGGCAACAACAGTCACACGTAATTCATCAGTAGACATATCTGGATCAATAACCGTACCAGTCACAATTACCGCATCTGCGTCGGCATATTTACCAACATGCTCACCCACTGCGTTGTATTCTTTCAGGCCAATACTAACACCTGCAGTAATGTTAATTAGAACACCACGAGCGCCATGTAAGTCGATATCTTCTAGTAGCGGGCTACGAATTGCCATTTCAGCAGCTTCAATAGCACGATTAGAACCGATACCCACACCAGTACCCATCATCGCCTGCCCCATTTCTGACATCACTGTACGTACGTCAGCAAAGTCAACGTTGATTAGACCCGGGCGAATAATAAGGTCAGCAATACCTTGTACTGCACCTAGCAATACTTTGTTCACTTCGGCAAAAGCATCAACCAAGCTGATGTCATCACCTAGCACTGGCAATAGCTTTTCGTTAGGAATAGTAATCAACGAGTCAACTGACTCTGATAAATACTTAAGACCTAAATCAGCTGCTTTAGAGCGACGTCCGCCTTCGAATGCAAACGGCTTAGTTACTACAGCAACGGTTAGGATTCCAAGTTCTTTAGCTACTTCGGCAATTACAGGAGCCGCACCAGTACCAGTGCCACCACCCATACCGGCAGTAATAAAGATTAAATCCGCGCCCTTGAGAGCTTCAGCAATGCGCTCACGATCTGCAAGCGCTGCCTGACGGCCAACTTCTGGATTTGCACCAGCACCCAAACCTTTGGTTAGGTCGGTACCTAACTGGATAATGGTTCTGGCTGGAATATTTCTTAGTGCTTGTACGTCTGTATTAGCACAGATGAAGTCAACGCCTTCGATATGATTATCAATCATATACTTAACAGCGTTACCGCCGCCGCCGCCAACACCAACCACTTTAATTAAAGCGGTTTGTTGTAAGTCTTCTGCTAATTCAAACATATCACCGTCTCTTTTATCTAACATAGCGTTTCCCCTGCTTTGCGTTTTAAATTTAATTTTTTTATTAAAAGTTATTTTTGAACCAATCTTTTGCCATAGTTAACAAGCCCTTTCCAGACTCTTCAACTTCCGGTGAACTACTGAATTTCTGCTGTTTAGCAGCATGCAGTAATAAACCAACCGCGGTGGCATAAATTGGATTCGAACTGATTTCTGAAAAGCCGTTTATGCCTTGTGGTTTGGCCAGTCTGACTGGCATATGAAATATCTCTTCTGCGAGTTCAATAGCACCCTCCATTTTTGATGTCCCACCAGTAAGCACCACACCAGCTGAGAGTAAATCTGCATAGCCGCTGCGGCGTAATTCATTTTGAATCAACATAAACAATTCGTCGTAACGTGGCTCGACAATACCTGCTAGGTTTTGACGTAATAAATCACGGGCAGGTCGGTCACCAATACTTGGTACTTTGATCGTTTCATCTGCTTTTACTAACTGCTTCAAAGCACAGGCGTATTTAATTTTTATCTGTTCTGCATGCTGTGTTGGTGTGCGAAACGTCATAGCGATATCGTTGGTCACTTGATCACCAGCAATGGCAATGACGGCGGTATGGCAAATAGATCCGCGTGAGAATATAGCGATATCGGTAGTGCCGCCGCCAATATCAACTAAGCACACTCCTAGTTCACGCTCGTCGTCGGTTAGCACGGCGTAGCTTGACGCCAGCTGTTCTAAAACCAAGCCATCGACCTGTAAATTGCAACGTTGAATACAACGTTCAATATTATGAATGGCGTTCACTGCACCAGTAATCAAATGCACCTTGGCCTCAAGACGCACACCTGACATACCGATAGGTTCTTTAATGCCTTCTTGACCATCAACCAAGTATTCTTGCGGCAATATATGCAAAACACGCTGGTCTTGTGCCACTGGCACGGCTTTAGCGGCATCTAAAACTCGTTCAAGGTCGGTAGCGTTTACTTCGCCATCACGCACCGCAACAATGCCGTGTGAGTTAAAGGACTGTATATGACTACCGGCAATGCCTACATACACAGAATGTATGTTTACACCGGCCATGAGTTCGGCTTCTTCTACTGCTCGCTTAATTGAGTGTACGGTTGATTCAATATCAACCACCACGCCTTTTTTAATACCGCGACTTGGGTGGGAGCCAATTCCAATAATTTCAATCTTTTGCTCTGGGCCCACTTCACCAACAATACAGACGACTTTTGAGGTGCCTATATCTAACCCTACAACCATGTTTTTATGTTGCGCTTGACTCATTAGCCTATCTCCTGTTGTTCACGCCAACGTATTGCCGCGCCCTTTCCATAACGTAAGTCCACAATCGCTACTTTCTCTTGCGGAAAATAGCGCAATATTTTTTCTAAACGCTCTACTCGCTCTTCTATGTATTGGCGGCCTAGTTTTACATGCCAACCATTACTTAATTTTGCCTCCACCGAACCTACTTCAGAAACACTCAACTCTAATACACGCAGCTGTTGATCATTGAGTACTTGTTGTAAGCGACGGTAATAACGCACAACTTGTTCTGTTTGCTGGCCTGCGCCACTCATCTGTATTAAGCCTTCTGTGTTCAAGCCCACAGGCAAGTCACTTACCTTTCCGGAAGCGCTTAATACTTTGTCGTGATTCCAAAGTGCAATTGGCACATCTTCGCTGATCGTTACCTGCACTGTGTTTGGCCATTGTTTACGTACAGAGACATGCTTTATTAGCGGTAACGCCTGCAATTGCTGATGCACTTTATTTACATCTAATGAAAAAAAGCTTTCATCCCTTACCCACATAAGGGGTTCTGTTAACTGCTCTGCATTCCACACGCTAAAAGTGCCATTAAATTCTATAGCGGTTACTGGCGTACTTTTGTAGACCCAATGCGCTGCAAACACGACCAAGCCAGAAAGCAATGGCAGCAGTAACCAGCGCCATGCGATTTTAGGCATGCTTGGCAAGCTAATGCTCCATTCCTTTTTCACCTTCTTAGGCGGTGTTATTGTTGCACCGCGAGGTGTTGGTTTACGTTTCTTAGCCACGGTTACGGTTATTAGCCTCATGCAATAAAGTAGTTACTAATCTAGACATATCCATGCCAGCTGCTTTAGCTGCCATTGGCACTAAGCTGTGGTCAGTCATGCCGGGGATGGTGTTGGCTTCTAACAACCAAAACGCACCCGCTTCATCTTGCATAACGTCCATACGCGCCCAGCCTTCACAGCCAAGTATTTCAAATGCTTTTAAAACCAGTTCTTTTAATTCGTTTTCTTTCTCTACAGACAGACCACAAGGCAACATATATTGGGTATCGTTTGATTGATACTTAGCTTCGTAATCGTAAAACTCATGGCTGGTTTTCAATTGAATGGCTGGTAACACTACGCCATCAACCACTGCCACCGTAAATTCAGCACCACTAACCCATTCTTCTGCTAGTACCATGGCATCGTATTGACTGGCATATTGATAGCTTTCTTGTAGTTCAGTTGAATGGTGCACACGGCGCATACCAATGCTAGAACCTTCACGCGCGGGCTTAACAATGGCGTTATTATTTAATGAGGCAATGATCTGTTGCCAATCACTATTACCATTTAAAATAAACGCTTTTGGTGTTGGCAGCCCGGCAGCACTCCACAATAACTTTGTCCGCCACTTATCCATTGCCAAAGCAGAGGCCATTACACCGCTACCGGTATAAGGCTTGTTTAACCACTCAAGCACGCCTTGAATGGTGCCATCTTCACCACCGCGACCATGCATAGCGATAAAGGCTATATCAAACTCTGCATCTAATAATTGGTTTATAGCATGGCCTTGCACATCAATGGCGAAGGCATCTGCACCAACGGCTAACAACGCTTGTAAAACAGCCTCACCGCTGCGTAAAGACACAGAGCGCTCGCTGGAATCGCCACCCATTAACACGGCTATTTTACCTAAGGCCGCAACACTCATACTTCAACCTCTGCTAACCAACTGGTTAAATTCTTTGTTAATTCTTGGGCAATAGAGCCAACGTCACCGGCACCTTGTAATAACAACAGATCACCTGGCTTTAAAATTCGTTTTAACGGTGTTTCTAACGACTCGCCACGCTCAATAAATATTGGGTCAATATCGCCACGCTGGCGAATAGAACCACATAATGAACGGCTGTCAGCACCGGCTAATGGCTTTTCACCGGCTGGGTATACGTCCATTAATAGGAGCACGTCTGTGGTTGAAAGAATTTTTACAAAATTCTCATACAGGTCACGAGTACGACTGTAACGATGCGGCTGGAAAGCCATGACTAAACGACGCTCTGGGAAGCCTTTACGGATAGCATCAATGGTGACTTCTAACTCACGTGGGTGATGACCGTAATCATCTACCAACATGACGTTGCCATCTCCCAGTGGGTATTCACCTAGAACAGTAAAGCGACGGCCAACACCGGCAAACTTTTCTAAAGCGGCAACAATATACTTATCATCTACGCCTTCGTCATCTGCCACTGCAATAGAAGCCAAAGCATTTAGTACGTTGTGCTTGCCTGGCATTTTCAAACTGATATCTAAAGGCGGCTGACCATTGTTACGCACAGCGGTAAAGTGGGTATAAATACCTTGTTGCTGTAGGTTAATTGCACGGTAATCGGCGTCTTCAGAGAAACCATAAGTAATGGTCGGACGCCCTACCTTAGGTAGAATTTCACGCACCACTTCATCATCAACACACATCACCGTTAAACCGTAAAACGGCAGGTTGTGTAAGAAGTCGATAAAGGTTTGTTTTAACTTACCAAAATCACCACCGTAGGTGCTCATATGGTCGGCATCAATGTTGGTCACGACCGACACCATTGGCTGTAAGTGTAAAAAAGAGGCATCGCTTTCATCGGCTTCAGCAACTAAGTAACGGCTGGCACCTAAGTGCGCATTACTACCGGCGCTGTTTAACTTGCCGCCAATAACAAAAGTAGGGTCTAAGCCAGCTTCCGCCAAAATAGAGGTAATCATACTGGTAGTAGTCGTTTTTCCATGGGTGCCAGCGATAGCCATTCCGTGTCTAAAGCGCATTAGCTCGGCCAGCATTTCTGCACGCTGTACTATAGGAATTCGACGCTCAACAGCTGCACTGATCTCGGGATTGTCATAGTTGATGGCAGTAGAAACTACCAACGCATCTGCACCTTCAACATTACTTGCTTGATGACCAATAAAAACAACAATATCCAATGATTCTAGTCTTTTGGTTACGGCAGAGCTGCGAATATCGGAACCAGAAATACAATAGCCCTGATTCTTTAGAACTTCGGCAATGCCACACATGCCTGAACCACCAATACCGACGAAATGAATATGCTTCATGCGACGCATTTCTGGTATCTGATGTTGATTTAGTGGATGGTTATCTTCAACCATGGTTTACCCCTTTAATTTCTTCAATCACAGCAGCAGTCGCTGTTGTAATTGCTAATTTTTTTGCTGCATTAGCCATCTGTAACAATTCCTGTTTATGCTCTGAAAAATACAGCCACTTTTGCGCTAATTGCTCTGCGCCTAAATCTGCTTGTTGAACCATAAGTGCTGCATTTTCTTTTACTAAGTAATTAGCGTTAGCGGTTTGATGGTCGTCTACCGCAAACGGAAATGGTACAAACAAAGCGGCGCAACCTGCTGCTGCGATCTCGGCAACAGTTAAAGCGCCAGCACGACAAACCACTAAATCAGCCCATTCATAGGCCTCGGCCATATCGTCTATAAATGGCACCACCCTCGCCTGCACGCCAGCGTCGGCATAAGCTGCCCGCATAGCGTCAATATTGTGTTTACCCACTTGATGCCACAACTGTGGGCGCGTATTAGCAGCAAGACTTTGCATTGCTGCCAACACTGTATTGTTGATTGCAACAGCACCTAAGCTGCCACCCACCACCAGTACTTTTAATTCTGTTGTGGCGGTATTAATACGTTCACTCGGAGCTGCTAACTGCAGCAAGCTGTCACGAACCGGATTGCCCACTGTTTTAGCTTGCTTAAGCGTATTGGGAAATGCCTGTAATACTTTATTACTGATCTTTGCCAATAATTTATTGGTTAAACCGGCAATGGCGTTTTGCTCATGGATCACCAACGGAACACGGGCTAACTTTGCCGCCACACCACCGGGGCCGGTGACATAACCACCAAACCCTAATACCACTTGTGGTTTAATTTCTTTAATTACTTTTTTAGCCTGCACTATGGCTTTAATAATCTTAAATGGCGCTGTTAATAAGCCGACAACGCCTTTACCGCGCAAACCTTTAATAGAGATGGTATGCAATTCAATTCCAGCAGCAGGAATTAAATCGGCTTCAATGCCATTCTGTGTTCCTAACCAATGAATCTGTACACCTAATTTTTGCAGCTCTTTAGCCACCGCCAACGCAGGAAACACATGACCACCAGTGCCACCCGCCATTACTAACACTACCGAGTTTGCATTAAGCATAAGCAAGCCCCTTACTGGTGTTGGCTTTAGCATCGGTTTCAGCACTGCTATTTAATTCATAACTAATACGCACCACCACAGCCACCATAACGCAGCAGATAATCAAGCTACTGCCACCGTAGCTGTAAAAAGGCAGAGTCAAGCCTTTGGTGGGTAACAAACCGGTATTTACACCAATGTTAATGAGTGTCTGTAAGGTAAAGAGCGAGGCAAGTCCCACCGCCACATAAGCGGCATACATTTGTTTGGTAAGCTGTGCACGCCATGCCACCTGCCAAATCTTGGCAACTAAGAAAACTAACAAGCCTAATGCCACCAAAGCACCGACCAGGCCTGTTTCTTCTGCCCATATAGCAAAGACAAAATCAGTATGTGACTCAGGCAAGAAGAACAGCTTTTGAATGCTTTCCCCCAAACCAAGTCCAAATATTTCACCACGACCAAAGGCAATTAACGACTGAGTTAACTGATAGCCGGTGTCGTAAACGTGCTCAGGAGCCCACGGATCCCAGTACGCCATTAAGCGTTCCATACGGTAGCTTTCGTAACCTAGGGCCAAAGTAGACAACAACAATGCACCCAGCATAAGCAAGAAAAACTGTCCAGCTTTAACGCCACCTAAAAACAACTGAGCTAACACCGCACCCATTAACACCACAATGGCACCAAAATCTGGTTCAAAAAACAGTAAAATAAGTACGAAGAACATCACTACTAAAGGCTTAATAAACCCACGCCAGGTTTGCATCACTTCGTCCTGACGACGCACCAAATATCCTGCAATGTAAAATACCGCAGCAAACTTAGCGATTTCAGAGGCCTGAACTTTAATCACCACTAGATTCAACCAACGCTGGCTGCCATTAGCTTCATGACCGATGCCCGGCACAAATACTAGAATCAAACCGACAATTGACAGCGCCAATAATAAAACGTCATAACGCTGCCAGCTCTTAACAGGAATAAGCGTTGTAATATAAAAAGCTGCTATACCCAAAACCACATATACACATTGGCGAATAATAAAATGCGCCGGATTGCCCGTGTACGACTCAGCAATACTGGTTGAAGCTGTGCTCATCATGACTAAGCCCAACATCAGTAACAGTAACCAGGGCACATAGAGCGCTTGTTTATGCTGCCAGCGGAAGCTATCGAAATTCATAAAATGGCCTCCACTAATGAGGTGAAGTAGGCACCACGCGCCACATAGTCTTCGAACTGGTCAAAACTAGCACAGGCCGGTGACAATAAAACCACATCACCTTCTACGGCCAGCAAGCGACTACGATTAAAGGCTTCTTCTAAGGTTTCATGTTCAAAACTGTCACAACTGCCGTTAATTGCAGTAATGATATCCTTACGAGCTTCCCCATATACTTGTACTTCTGCAGCGTATTGCTGGCATATTTCTGCTAATGGTGTGAAATCTTGCCCTTTACCGACGCCACCTAATAACAACCACACCTTACCTTTGATCCCCTTAGCCACACCTTCAATAGCGGCCAAAGTAGCACCAACGTTGGTGCCTTTAGAGTCGTTATAAAACGTAATGCCGTTTTTAGCGCCCAACCACTGACAACGGTAAGGCAAACCCGGAAACTCTTTTAAAACTTTTAAGGTAGTTGTTACATCAACATTAACGGCATGCACCAAAGCCAAGGCCGCCACCGCATTCAAAATATTATGTCGGCCTTTTAGCTTGAGCTCGTCAGTGGCAAGCAAAGTTGTATCGCCATAGGCTATCCACTCTTTACCGTGTTTATTGATAACACCAAACTCGCCCTTATTAGGCTCGTTAGCCGTAAAGGCTACAGCAGCACTGCTTGCACCTGGCTTAGCAGCAGTTTCTTTTGTCACTGCTTTAGTTGCTTGGTCATCCCGATTAAAGACTATGTTTTTACAGCCATTAAACACTTGCTGTTTAGCAGCAATATAAGCGTTCAGGTCATTGTATCTGTCCATGTGGTCTGCGCTGATATTCAAAATAACAGCCACGGCGGCATTCAAATTAGGGGTTGTTTCTAGCTGGAAGCTAGATAACTCAAGCACATACAGATCAGCCTGTGGTAAATCCAAAGCTGGAACACCAATATTGCCACCCACTGCCACTGTTTTACCGGCGGCAGCTAATAACTCACCCACCAAAGTAGCTACTGTTGTTTTACCGTTAGAGCCAGTAATGGCGACTATTGGCTGAGTGCAACGCTCGGCAAATATTTGAATATCGCCAGTCACCTGCACACCTAACTCTTTGGCTTCTGCAATCGCTGGGGTAGACAAAGCGATACCTGGGCTAACCACTAACTGCTCGTACCTTATTAAACGGTGAACATCTAATTCACCTAAGAACAAGCTGGCAGTGCTGAATTCATTTCTAATACTTTCGGCATTCGCCAAGCTTGTGCGCGTATCACAAAGATCAAAATCATAACCGTTACGCACGCACCAACGAGCAACAGACAAGCCCGTTAATCCTGCGCCAATAATCATGTATTTTTTATCTTTTAACGCTTGCATAAATGCTTCCTAACGAATTTTTAGCGTTGCTAAACCAACAAGTACCAGTATTAGAGTAATGATCCAAAAACGGACGATAACTCTTGGCTCTGGCCAACCCTTTAATTCAAAGTGGTGATGCAGCGGTGCCATTCTGAAGATTCTTTTACCCGTGGTTTTAAACGAAGCCACTTGTAAAATGACGGACAAGGTTTCTGCCACAAATACACCGCCCATAATAAATAAAACTACTTCTTGGCGAACAATAACCGCCACCACGCCCAATGCAGCACCTAATGCCAGTGAACCTACGTCACCCATAAACACTTGCGCTGGGTAAGTGTTAAACCATAAAAACCCAATGCCTGCGCCAACAATGGCAGCACAATAAATCACTAGCTCACCGGCACCAGCCACATAAGGCACATTTAAGTACTGAGCAAAGTTAACGTTACCGGCAACATAAGCACATACGCCCAAGGCGGCGGCGACCATAACGGTAGGCATAATGGCCAAACCGTCTAAGCCATCGGTTAAGTTCACAGCATTACTGGTGCCGACAATCACAAAGTAAGCTAGAAAAACGAACATCAGCCCCATTTGCGGCATAACGTCTTTTACAAAAGGAATAACAAACTGTGTTTCTTGTGGGCTTTGCACGCTGTAAAACAAATATGCGCCAACTATTAAGGCCAACACAGACTGCCAGAAATACTTCCAACGACCGGGCAAACCGCGCGAGTTCTTTTCTACTACTTTGCGGTAGTCATCTACCCAGCCAATCACACCGAATGACACAATAACGAACAGCGCCACCCATACAAAACGGTTTTCTAAGTTGCCCCATAACAGCACACTTAAAGTGATCGACATTAAAATAAGCACGCCACCCATGGTCGGTGTGCCTGCTTTGCTTAAATGCGACTTAGGCCCAACATCACGGATTGCTTGGCCAATTTGGTACTGCTGTAATTTGCGAATTACCAACGGCCCTAATAACAATGACAACCCCAATGAAGTAATCACCGCTAAAATAGCTCTCAGCGTTAAGTAATTAATTACGTTAAAGCCGGTGTGAAATTGTGTTAACCATTCGCTAAGCCATAGCAACATGATTATTTATCCTTAATGTCTGTTTGTAGCGCGGCAATAACATCTTCCATACCGGCACTACGCGAACCCTTAACCAAAATAACGTCATTGGCTTGAGTGTTGTTGTTTAAATAACGAACCAATTCTTGCTTGGTCGCAAACCAGTGTGCTCCGTCACCAAATGCTTCCGTTGTT
>SMEQ01001091.1_pt1 | contig 10672 bp, 9 predicted proteins | sample 2456281 | NCBI WGS metagenome assembly SMEQ01 (sample SAMN10132596, study PRJNA489261) | soil metagenome | isolation source: day1 antibiotic-loamy sand soil ammended with raw manure from dairy cow... | place: USA | collected 2015-04-01 | reverse complement strand
GGTGTACGCGGTCACCGAACCTTGCAATTGATCTGGCACGCCTTTAGTAATGATATTGACTACACCGCCCGCCGCGCCACTGCCGTAACGTGCCGCCGCTGGACCGCGTAGCACTTCAATGCGCTCCACTGCTTCGGCGGGTACCCAGTTGGTGTCACCGCGGGAATCACGCTCACCACGCCAGCCATAACGCACCGACTGACGGCTACTGGCAGGTTTGCCATCAATTAAGATCAGGGTATTTTCCGGCCCCATGCCACGAATATCAATCTGACGATTATTACCGCGCTGACCACTGGTGCTGTTACCGGTTAAGTTCACCCCAGGCATGGTCCGAATCACTTCAGACAGGTCATTATTAACCGGACGCTTAGCCAGATCATCAGCGGTAATAATAGACACGCCCGGCGCCTGCTTGAGAGTCTCCTCAGCGGTACCCAGCACCACCGTTGCACCTAAGTCATACTGTTCAGCATTGGGCTCATTCGCCTGTGCTGCCACAGCAAAAGCCAAGCCACTGAGCAGCCATAAAGTTTTCTGCATGTTCTCCACACCCTTAAAGTTAACAATTCTCATTCGCGAAAGAGTATGTCACAAGCTAAAAGGTATAAATTATGCAAAAACCGCAGATTTGTTTGCTAAAAAGTCATAAGCCACACGAGCAAACACCTAGGGTAATCCTCCCGAAAAATAGCAGTACTTTATGTATCTAAAATTTTCTGAGAAAATCAGGCCCTATCAATAAGAAAGACGCACAAAAAGAATAGAGCCTATTAAAGAAAACTGTATTTTCTGTGCTTTAGAGTAGTGGTCGCTTTTTGGCAGTACGCCTTTGAAACAAAAACAGGCTGGTCTCAGTTTGGTCTCAATCTGGTCTCAAACCCAAAAACCAGCTTTTGCGTCCAAAAAGGGGAAAGGTCAAAATGGTCCGCCCTGCAAGACTCGAACTTGCTACCTGTCCCTTAGGAGGGGACCGCTCTATCCAGATGAGCTAAGGGCGGAAAGGAAAAATGAGAGTTTGTACCCTCCAAAATTACAAAAGTAATTTTAGTTAAAATGACCACTCCCCTCAACCGGCGCAATACCGATGACCCGCCCCTTAGGAGGGGATTGCTCTATCCAGCTGAGCTAAGGGCGGTAAACGACGTGATGCTAAAAACCGTACAAAAAAACAGGTTAAGAATAGGCATTCAAAACCTTACTCGACAGCCAATATAAACTTAAGCGCACGTGCTTTTTAATCCATGCGAGATGCTATTTAAGCCAGTCACACAGGCAGTTTTTAGCGGGGCAAAGCATACCGATTTGCACTTAAATTGTCATGTATAAGTGTACAAAAAATCATTGCCAGTCTTTAACTGCTTGTTTTGCTGCACTATTGAGTGGCTTAGCCAGTAAGCCGGTGGGCTCCAAACTGACGCTATATACCGCACCGTCCGCGATAGGCAAGTAGTTGACTCGTAGGGCTTTAGCATCCACCACAAACAAATCTTTATTGAAGGTGTGCAGCCCCAGCCAGAAGTCTGCGCCGTAGAGGCTTTCAGTCAACTTGACCTGGGTAAACTGTGCCAATTGCTGCTGTTCAATCGAGAAAAATCGACCACGGAGTGTATCTAAGCGGTAGCCTTGTTTAAGTCCAATTAAGTCCGCTAAACCTTTCCATTTTAGCTGACGAACATCAAGCTGCCAGAGATCGCCATCCAACAAGACACTGCGCTCAGCAGCACCTTCGACAATATTAATCCGGTAGCGCTGCGGCCCTTCAGCTTGCGCACTAAGCATCAGCACAGGTTTATCAGTTGGGATTTGTTGGTAGGTACTGATATCGTAAGCGATTAAAGCACCAGCGACAGCTGTACCCAGCAGGGTTAAACCAAACATGCCGCGTAACCAGCCCAGCAACCAACGTTCAGCAAATAAAACACGGGTAGCAAAAAGCAACACAACCAGCGCTAGAATAGCAAAGCCAATGCCAAGCCCGATAAACTGCATATATGAATTCCTCATAGGTGATTGAGCTGGCATTATGCGCGGCTTAGCCACGTACGTCCAAACTCTGTTTTGTGCATTAAGGCACAGCTTAAGGTTATTTATGTCTTTGTCACTGAGTCTTGTTGCCGATCCACATATATTGCTGATTTTAGTCGCAGTGGCGTTTATCGCCGGTTTTATTGATGCCATCGCTGGCGGTGGCGGTTTATTAACCATTCCAGCACTGCTAATGGCCGGCCTACCACCGCATTTAGTACTGGGCACCAACAAGCTCTGTGCCACTTTTGGCTCTGCAGCAGCCAGCTTCGCATTTTATCGCAAAGGTTTTTTCAACCCCAGCCAATGGCGTAGAGGCTTATTCGCCACGGCTATCGGTGCCATTTTAGGGGCGTTATTAGCGCAGAAGTTACCCGCACAATGGCTCAATCAAATGTTGCCAGTGGTGGTGTTCGCTTGTGCGGTCTACTTACTGTTTGGCCGTACACCGACAGTCAATGAGGACAGCAACCCCGTGATAAAAACCAGACGGCAATGGCCTCAAGGCTTGAGCTTAGGCTTTTACGATGGTGTGGCGGGCCCAGGCACTGGCGCTTTTTGGACGGTCAGTACTTTATTGCTCTATCCATTGGACATATTGCGCGCCAGCGGCGTGGCACGTTCAATGAACTTTGTCAGTAATGCAGCTGCCCTCAGTATGTTTATCATCAGTGGTAATGTCGCATGGACACTGGGAATCGGCATGGGTGCCGCTTTAATGCTGGGCGCTGTAGTCGGCGCGCGCGTTGCCATTGGTGGTGGCAACCGCTTAATTCGTCCGATATTTATTTTGGTGGTGATGGCGCTGGCCGCACGCTTAGCTTGGCAGCATTGGTTCGGCGTGGCCTAAACGCTGGGCAACATATAAATCAATCAGATAACGAGCAATGGAGTGTTGTGCCGGCAGCAGCGGTAACGCATGGATGTTGACCCACTGTGCGTCCTCAATTTCATCAGGCTGTGGAATAATGTCACCGCTTTTATATTCGGCATGAAAGCCCAGCATGAGCGAGTACGGGAACGGCCAATTCTGACTGCCAATGTAACGTATGTTTTTAACTTCTAAGCTGACCTCTTCACGCACTTCACGCACCACGCACTGCTCAATGGTTTCATTAGGCTCGGCATAACCCGCCAGCGCACTGTACATACCGCTGACAAAGCGTGGTGAGCGCCCCAGCAAAATCTCATCACCACGGGTGATCACTACGATCATACAGGGCGATAAGCGTGGGTAGTGCTGCAGCCGACACGGCGTGCACTGCATCATACGATGCCCTTCTGCTGGCTGCATGGCCTGACCACAACTGCCACAAAAACGGTGCTCGCGAGCCCAGGTACCAATCTGACTGGCAAAGGCTAATAAGCGAAACAGCTTCATCTGCCCTTCCAGCATAAAATGGCGCATGCTGTGCCACTGCAAGTGTGGCAACTCAAGCGGCTTATCGAGCTCAAAGACCAGCACAACCTCGCCATTTAAATGGCCAATGCCTTGCTCAACAAGAATATGCCCTGCTAACTGTTCGCGCAGCCATAGCTTGGGGAACAACAGGCCACGCTGATCACCTAAAAAGCCCATTTTATAATGTGCGACAGCCAAACCACCTGGCTCAGTCACGCTTGGCATACCTTGCTGCCAGTCAAACGCTGTTTCTTGTTGGTTAATCATTTACACCTGCTAGGCCAAGGCTTTTAAACTTTCATCGGCTAAATCAAGCACGCTGCGGTTTTCTTTTGCCTGCAACACCATGCCACCTTCTAAATAGTACTCAAGGCTGGTTAAAGCATCCGCTAGGGTGTCCATTTGCTCAGAAGGCATGCTGCTCGCATCAAGCATTTGTGTCTGGATATACCGCGCACAGGCTGCAACCTGTTCAGCGGCACGGTGCTGATCTAAAAACCACAAACCGCCACGCACTAAATTTAAGCTGCTGGGCACGTTGAGCAAATGCATTTTATCGCCATCAGACTCAAGATAAGAAGTAATCGCACGCTTGGCTAAACTTAAGCCGTTTTTAGCTTCTTCTTTAACCACAATGCGCGCTTCAAGTAACTGATGCTTAGCAAAGGATTCATTTTCATCAGCTGGCTCACCCTTGCTGCTTTTAGCCTCCAACTCGCCTCGCTCTAAGCCAGCAACGTTGCCTTCAACAAACAACAAAGTATCAGCCAGTGCCAATAACGCAGCGCGTTCAATTGTCGCTGTATCGCTCCAGCTGGCAACACTGTCCAAGTGTTTTTTCAAAGCGTTACTCGCACCACTAAGGCCGACCATTGCGAGGGTTTTATCCAGCTTAGCCAAAATATTGTGCAGATTATTCAATACATCATTTGACGCAGTGCCACGCTCAACTAAATCTAAGATATCTTTGGCACTGGTTAATTCTTCGCTGATGGCGGTGGCGAGCGAGCGCAGCACATGCTGCCCTGGTCCAGACAAGCGCTGATACTCATCATCGAGCATCATGTCAGTAAATGGCAGTGTCGGTAAGTTGGTTAGATTGCGTACTTGCTCTGCAATTTCACCGCGGGTATTGGCCAAGGCCACCAAGTACAGTAAATCTTTCAGCACACCACGCGGGGCAACGTAATCGGGGGTATCAAATTGCAGCTTAATTTCGCGATCGACTCGAGCAAACAGTTGCTTGCGAGTCTTTTTAGCCAATAACTTTGCATCGGCGTGCGATTCAAGAGCGGCCGCTGCCACCCAGTACAAGTGGCTGCTGGGCTGACCGCTATACAGTCGATCTAAGCGTAACAAGGCGCGCATCATCAGACGTTGACTGGCTTGCGGGCTTTCATCACGAATCAGCGCCAGCAAACCCACCTGGTACATGTGTCGCAGGCGGCGTGCCAATGACGCGCTTTCGCTGCTATCAGCAACATGTTGAGCATTGACTGGACGCTGTGTATCCACCCGCGCGGCAAAAAAGTAACTTTCCGGCAAAGGGCTTTGCTCACCGGCAATACGTAATTTATTAATGGCAGGCAATAATAACTCTGGCATCTCGACACGATGCGCTTCGAGCTGCTCAAGGTAGCTGCGCAAGACATGTAATGCATTATTAATAGCGGTCAGCTGATTGTTGCGATCACCGCTGGCACCGACCGGTATATCCATCGCGAGGGCACGCGCCTCTTCAGCTAATAGCTCAGCACCGGCTAACTCACCCAGCACCAAAATACCTTTAATTTGCTGCAAGTTGCTCACTGCATTTTGCAATAAAGCACCGTTATCTCGAGCATCCAGAAATTCTTCTAAACACTGCTGCGTTTCCGCCATGGTGGCGAAAAGCTCATCGCGCACCAAACTAAGAGATGTTGCTCCAATAACCATGCCTAGCATCCTGTAAGGTAAAATTATATTGCAAAATAAGTTGCCAGCATGTGCGTGTCAGCGCGTATTAAACGACTGTAACGATTGCCTCAAACATCATAACAAGCCAATGCGCTGTGCGTGCAGCCCGTTGCTACGAATATGCAGCATTTAACACAGCGCTTACAGTAGCCGATGGTTTAATCTTGAAACTCAGCTGTTTTTTTACTCATATGCGCGGCCATGGCGACCCGTAGGTCTTCTGCTTGCAGCATCGACGCATTCCAGGTGGCAATGTAGTTCAGGCCGTCCGCTACAGTGTGGTCACGCATGTAGCGAATCATCTCTTTACTGCCCTGCACGGCTATGGGTGACTTTTTCGCAATAGTTGCGGCGATTGCAAAGACCCCTTCAAGCAAGGCGTCTTGGTCAGCGTAGGTGCGATTGACTAAACCGATGCGCTGAGCTTCTTCGCCAAACACACTGCGGCCGGTATAGGCCAGCTCGCGCATAATGCCATCACCGATAATGTGCGGCAAACGCTGCAGCGTACCGACGTCAGCGGCCATGCCAACATCAATTTCTTTAATGGCAAACTCTGCATCAACAGTGCTGTAACGCATATCACAGGCACTGATTAAATCGATTGCGCCACCTAAGCAGTAGCCTTGCACCGCAGCGATAACTGGTTTGGAGCACTGATCAACCGCATTAAATGATGATTGCAGCTCTTCAATTTTGCGCTTTAAAGCACGTGCGTTACGGCCGATTTCTTTACCCAACTGACCGCCGACCTGCGCCAGCAACATTAAGTCGATACCTGAAGAGAAATGTTTGCCAGCACCGGATATAACAACAACACGCACCTCAGGGGTGTCTTCAATCCAGGCAAAAATATCACGAATTTCTGACCAGAAATCTGCATTCATAGCATTGATTTTTTCTGGTCGATTGATTTGTACGTGAGCAATATTATTATTTAGCTCAACATTGAACGCATTATAAGCAGTCACTATGTTCCCCCAGCTTAAGTTTATTGTTTGATTTTTATTTTATTCATGCAGCGCACACTATAACAAGCCGCAACAAAATGTCGATGCTGGCATAGCGCCTATCCGAACTGCCGGTAACGATGGGCGCACTGGCCGGCTGAGCCTAATACAGCAAGCTGTATCTAGCGACGCCTTACGGCTCGGTTAGACGCTGGCTGAAGATTAAATTCTAGGCATAAAAAAAGCCGCAAGTGCTTCAATCACTTACGGCTGTATCAGGCGCTGTCTTTTAGTTATCCCAAGGCAATTCAATACCGCTGGATTTTTTTATTCGCTCTAAAAACTCATGATGAGCCTGCAACTCTTGTTCGGAGGCAGTCGGCACTGCTAAAGCTGCGCGGTCGGCGCTGATACGGCGCACCTTGGAAGCACTGACATAGCCACCGCCCGCATCACCGCCATCGCCCGCCAAGGATAAGTTGGTTTGCCCGCCGGTCATGGCTAAATAAACTTCAGCGAGGATCTCCGCATCCAGCAAAGCGCCGTGCAAGTCACGCCAAGAGTTATCCACGCCATAGCGCCGGCACAAGGCATCAAGGTTATTGCGCTGGCCAGGGTGACGCTCACGCGCCATCACTAAGGTGTCTAAAACACTGCAATGCGCACTAATATCGGAGCGATCAGACTGACCGAGTAACGCGTACTCATTGTTAATAAAACCGATATCAAAAGGCGCATTGTGAATGACTAACTCTGCACCTTGAATAAACTCAAAGAACTCATCAGCAATGTCTTTAAAGCGCGGCTTATCCTTCAGGTATTCATCCGTAATACCGTGCACCGCAATGGCACCCTCATCAATCGTACGATCGGGCTGCAAATACACATGGTAGTGACGGCCGGTGGGGGTGCCGGTTAGCCAACTGATCGGCACGCTCATTGCCCGGATGACCGGTATGGCCACGCACCCACTGCCACTCAATTTCATGTTGGACGACTTGTGCATCGAGCTGCTGCCATAAATCAACATTTTTAACCGGCTGCTTTGCTGCCGTTTTCCAGCCGCGTTTCTTCCAGTTGGGCATCCACTCTTGAATCCCTTGCATCACGTATTTAGAGTCCGTGACCAAACGCACTGCACAAGGCGTTTTCAGCTCGGCTAAGCCACGAATCGCGGCCGTCAGCTCCATCCGATTATTGGTGGTGGCGCGCTCGCCGCCCCACAATTCTAACTCTTTACCTTTGTACACCAACAATGCCCCCCAGCCACCGGGGCCAGGATTGCCCTTACAGGCACCGTCGGTATAAATATCAACTTTATCTGTCATGTTCTTCGCTATTTTTAAATTTTTTCTGATGATGTGTTTGTGCAGCGACCACACTGGTGCGTAATTTTTGCACATTTATTTTCGATGTTTGTGACTGCAGATGCATACCATGCACCATCTTACGGGCAACCAACATATAACAGCCACCTAAAGGTGCTTTTTTACTGACTGCGTAGCGCTCTAACCAAGCCAGCTTAGCTTGCCAGCGTGCCGAGCTGAACAGTGGTGGATAGGCGGCAAAACACTGTTTCTCTACGCTAAAACCTAAGACCCCCAGCCAGTCAGTAATCCGTGCTGGTGGTAAACAGTAGGCGTGCTTCCAAACGCTGCGGGTGCAAAAGCGGTACAGACCAAAAAAACTCCAAGCATGCGCGCCCATAATAATCAGATGCCCACCCGGGCGCACACAATGCGCGGCCTCACGTAAGACATCGTGCGGTGACGCAGCAAAATCTAAACTGTGCTGCAGCAACACCACGTCTGCAGCATCAGCCGCTACAGGCCACTTATTTTCAGCACAATGCATATCCAGTTGCAGTGCTTTATCACCCAAGCTGACTTGGTGACGAATACTGGGGGCAATGGGCATCGGCACCGGCGGATTATAATGCACGATATAGCTGCCAAAATGGCGCAGTAACTGCGGCTCAAGTAAGTCGCGCTGCATGCGCTCAAGCTGCTGCCCTTTAGCGGTTAAAAACCATTGCGCCAATGGTTCAGCTAAAGCTTTACGGGGGCGCGACAACAAGCTTGAAAAGCGTTGTAACTTCATGCGTGGACACCTACTTGATGGACTGCAAGCACAAAAACACTTAATCGGAACATGTTAAGCTTGGCCAATCTGCTACTAAGGATTCTGTCATGCTAACCTTTACCGCTCTACCCGCATTTAATGACAACTATATTTGGCTTATTCAAGATTCTCAGCGCCAATTATGTGCCGCCGTTGACCCAGGCGATGCGCAACCCGTACTCAATTGGCTGGCTGAACACCCGCAGTGGCAACTCACTGATATTCTTGTCACCCACCACCACCATGATCATGTCGGCGGTGTCAGTGCATTAAAAGCAGCGACGCACGCTCGCGTCATTGGGCCTGCGCGTGAATCTATTCCTTGCTTAGACTTGCCTGTCGATGAAGGTGCAAGCATTGACTTGATTGGTCACACCGTACAGGTTTTTGCTGTACCGGGACATACTTTAGGCCACGTGGTTTATTTTTGCCAAACAGATCCAGTGCAGCCTTGGCTACTCAGCGGTGACACCTTGTTTGCGGGCGGCTGCGGTCGTATTTTTGAAGGCAGTCCTGAGCAAATGCACACATCACTGACGCGTCTTGCTACACTGGCTGATACAACGCGGGTGTATTGCACGCATGAATACACCTTAAGCAACATGCTGTTTGCCCAAGCCGTCGAACCCAACAATGCAGAGATTGCTCAACGCCTAGATGAGGTGCGACAGTTACGCACACAACAGCAAATTACTCTGCCTAGCACTATCGCATTAGAAAAGCGTTGCAACCCATTTTTGCGTTGTGAACAGAGCGATGTGCTCCGCGCTGCAGAGGAAAAAGCAGGAACTGCACTGGATAACAGTACAGCCGTGTTCGCAACGTTGCGCTCATGGAAAGATACATTTTAATCAGTCACTATTGAGCAAGCGGCTTGACCCTTGCCAATTCACTTCATAAACTTGCGCAAACATTTTGAAAAGTATATGTAGTGATGCCGCTTATTGACCGCAACAACACATCTATTTATCGCTCAATTCGCCATGGGATTTGCCTTGCGGCAGTCAGCGTGGCGCTGCTCTTAGGTGTCGGTTGCCAGTCCTTTAATGGCGCGAGTAACGACACCATACAGAGTTCACAAGCCAAAAAACAACGCAAAGACAACTTTGCTCTAAGCCTAGAAAGATCAGACAAATGGATGAAAGTGGCGCATGCAACGCCTGATGCTGATATTTGGCAACGTATTCGCCAAGGCTACCAACTGCAAACCTACCTTGAAGATAATCCGCGCACTGATCACCAGCGCATTTACTATATCGTTGAGAGCCTAGAAGCGCGCAATATGCCGCTGGAGTTGGCTTTACTGCCAATGATTGAAAGCGCGTATAACCCTTTAGCCTATTCACGCTCACATGCTTCGGGCCTCTGGCAATTTATCCCATCCACAGGCCAGCATTTTAAACTCAAGCAATCCCACTGGTACGATGCGCGTCGCGATATTATGGCTTCCACCCAAGCCGCCCTCGATTACCTTGAATACCTGCATAAAATGTTTGATAACGACTGGCTGTTGGCTTTAGCCGCGTACAACGCCGGTGAAGGCACTGTTGGCCGCGCAATCAAACGCAACATCGCGCGCAATTTACCGACCGATTACTGGAATTTAAGTCTGCCGGCAGAAACTCAAGCTTATGTGCCCAAGCTTTTGGCAGTTTCGCAACTGATTAGTGCACCTAAAGCCTACGGCATTGCCCTCAGCCCTATCGCTAACCAAGCTTACTTTACCCAAGTGCCACTTAAGCAACAGATGAAAATAACCCGCTTAGCTAAGCTGGCCGAACTGGATGAAAGTGAGCTGATCAAACTCAATCCAGCCTACAAGCAAGGTATTACCTTTGACGGTCCAAAGCACCTGTTAGTGCCACTAGAAAATGCTGAACTGCTGCAGGCTCAACTGGCAACCATCAAACCCACTGACTGGGTGCAATGGCACCAATACAAAGTGCGCAGTGGTGACAACCTATCCAGCATTGCCAGACGCAATCAGGTGTCTATTACGCTGCTGAAAGATATCAATAAGCTGTCCAGCAACCACTTACGCATTGGCCAAATGCTCAATATGCCGACAAGTAGCAATGCTGCCAGTAACCCAACGCAACAACTGCAAACGCGTCCACCAGCAGCCGTTGGTACTTTGTATACGGTGCGTGCTGGCGACAATTTATCTAAAATTGATGCACAGAAAAAAGTTTCTATGGAAAAACTCAAACGTTGG
>SMEQ01000598.1_pt1 | contig 10688 bp, 9 predicted proteins | sample 2456281 | NCBI WGS metagenome assembly SMEQ01 (sample SAMN10132596, study PRJNA489261) | soil metagenome | isolation source: day1 antibiotic-loamy sand soil ammended with raw manure from dairy cow... | place: USA | collected 2015-04-01 | reverse complement strand
AGAACTCAGTAAAATACATAAGTACCAAGTGGCCTACCGCCATTTAATGGACGAATACCTAGCGGCAGGTTTACTCACGGTATACGACGCGGGCTTTATTACTCTGGAAAAGCAGTTTTTAACCATTGGTATTAACGGCATGGCGGAAGCGGCCGAGTCGCAAGGCATTACTGTAGGTAACAACCAGGCCTATAAAGATTTCGTGCAACAACACTTAAAAGTTATTTACGACGGTAATAAAGAAGCCAAAAAAGAATATGGTTATATGTTCAACACAGAATTTGTACCGGCAGAAAACTTAGGCATTAAAAATGCCAAGTGGGATAGAAAAGACGGTTACTTTGTCCCGCGCGACTGCTACAACTCGTATTTCTACACCGTAGAAGGTGACGAAACCAACGCCCTCGATAAGTTTATTCTCCATGGCCGTGAATTAATCGACTTTTTAGACGGTGGTTCAGCGTTGCATTTGAACCTAGAAGAAAAATTATCCACAGAAGGTTACTTCTCGCTGTTTAATATTGCCGCAAAAACAGGCTGTAATTATTTTTGTATTAACGTGAAAATTACCATTTGTAATGAATGCGAACATATCGACAAGCAAACCTTGTATGCCTGCCCAAGTTGCCAGTCGGAAAACATCGACCATGGTACGCGGGTGATTGGTTACTTAAAACGCGTGTCGGCCTTTAGTGCAGGGCGGCGTAAAGAGCATGCTATACGCCACTACCACCGTGAAAAGCAAACCCACAAAGTGCTCCAGCACGAAGCCGCAGAAGCAAATTAGTCGCTAATCTACCACCAAAGGGGGAGGGCATCCCTCCTTTGGTTCAAGGGCGGTAGGCGCTACATTTTGTTACACTGCAACTCGTTGTTTAAGGAGCCTAAACCATGTTGAGTAGTTACGACGATTTTATTAAAGCAGCAAAGGAACAAGACGAGCCACAACGCCTGTTGTTTGTGTTTACCCGTACAGAAATGCCTGAGGAAGCGACGAAAGAACAGCGCGACAGATTCGCCCAAGGTGAAGGCGGTAATTTAGACCCGGTACTTTGTGTCGACAAGCTGCCCGAAGAAGTGGAATGCCTGGAGGCATTGATTAAAGAATCAGAACAAACGGGTCTTACTTGGGACGTTGCCTTTGCAGCGAGCATGAGTGGTTTAGCAGATTTACCCCCTACTACGGAGCAGGCGGAACAACCGTTAAAAATGATGGTGGAAAGTATTAAAGGCGGTACCGTAGCTAATTTTCTCGCCTTCGACCGCGAAGGCGAGTTATTACAAATATTTTAATCGTTTCGACATTATAATGGCTGGCGTTCAGCAAGAACGCCGGCAATATCTAACGACCATTGATATACAGGTTTTGGTAAACGTGCTTGTAGCTCAATAGTGTCAAGAAAGTTCTTCAATTCAAGCCCAAGCTCTGTATCACCACGCAACGTTAAACGCCTCCGGAAAAACAAGGTGTCGGGGTCCACATACTGAGTTATCAACAAATATAAATCATCTGCCTTACCAGCGAGTGCCACATCGGCATCGAGGGGCTTGTGGCTTACCTGTAAATAGGGTTTGCCGTATTTTAGTTGGCCTAAAATATAAAAGTTAAAGGGCAAGTCGGCTAGAGTGACTTGCACGGAACGTTGCTGCATAAAGTCAAGCAAACCCGTTTTTAACTCGTGTTTAAAAAGATGATTTAAAACCCGCTCTATGGACACCCTAGAAAGCGCTTGTGGAACAAAGGGAACAGCTCTTTTAGCCACCGTAGGTAGTTGATCTACCAACAACTGAATAACTCGATTTTTATTTAACATTCAACAACTTCCGTTCATCTTTGGCGTAGAATTATAGTGCCATGAAACGCTGCGGAAGTCAGCAAGTTCGCATGAGATTTCCGCAAAACATAAAGAGGCTAGATATGGAATTGTTGTGTCCTGCTGGAAGTATTCCTGCCTTAAAAGCCGCTATTGAAAACGGCGCCGATGCCGTTTATGTGGGGTTAAAAGATCAAACCAATGCGCGGCACTTTGCTGGCTTAAATTTAGACTCGGGTACCTTAGCCGAGGCCGTAACTTATGTGCATCAGCATGGTCGCAAGTTGCATGTGGCCATTAATACGTTTGCGCAACCGGATAAGTACGACCAATGGACCGCTGCAGTCGATGCGTCTATTCAAGCGAAGGCTGACGTGCTGATTGTTGCTGATATTTCATTGTTAGGTTATATCGCCGAGTGTTATCCGAAACAAGAAATACATCTTTCCGTACAAGCCTCAGCAACGAATGCGGCTGCTATCGACTTTTATCAATCGCAATATGGCGTGAAACGAATCGTATTGCCACGCGTGCTCGCTATGAATCAAGTGCGTGCATTGGCACATACCACCAATATTGATCTTGAGGTCTTTGCCTTTGGTAGCCTTTGTATTATGGCCGAGGGCCGTTGTTATTTAAGTTCTTATATGACCGGCGAGTCTCCAAATACCGCTGGAGTCTGTTCACCGGCATCGCATGTACGCTGGGAAGAAGAAAATGGAGTATTAGAATCACGCTTAAACGGTGTGCTTATTGACCGTTTCCAGCCGGAAGAACGAACTGGCTATCCCACCCTATGTAAAGGCCGCTTTGAGGTGGCCGGTGAGGTGTATCACCCACTCGAAGAACCGACCAGCTTAAACACTCTCGACTTATTACCGCAGCTATACAAAGAAGGTATTAAATCATTAAAAATAGAAGGGCGGCAGCGCTCGCCTGCTTATGTGGCTCAAATTACTCGAGTATGGCGAGCAGCTATTGACAGTGTGTTGGCTGCCCCCGACTCTTTTACTGTTGAAGCGGATTGGCAACGGGTGTTAGCAAACCTGTCGGAAGGGAGCCAAACCACTCTTGGCGCGTATCACCGTACTTGGAAATAGCAGAAATGAAATTCTCTCTTGGGCCAGTTCTGTATTTCTGGCCAAAAAAACAAATGCAGAGGTTTTATCAGCAAGCAGCGGAAAGCAATGTAGATATTGTTTACCTTGGCGAAGCAGTCTGTAGCAAGCGTCGTGAATTAAAGTTCGACGATTACATGAATATTGCCCACATGCTGCGCGAAGCGGGTATACAAGTGTGTCTGTCGACCATGACCTTATTGGAAGCACCATCGGAATTACGCGAATTACGCCGCTACTGCGATAACGGTGAATTTCTTGTTGAAGCCAACGATGTAGGTGCTATTGGAATTTTAAACGAGAATAAACTGCCCTTTATAGCGGGAGCAGCCATTAGTATTTATAATCATCATTCTTTACGTCGTATGGTTAATCTCGGTATGAAACGCTGGGTTATGCCAGTGGAACTTTCTGGTGACTGGCTTAACGGCTTGCTCAACAAAAGTATCATTCAAGATGTGCGTGACTGTTTTGAAACTGAATTGTTCTCTTTTGGCCATATGCCCTTAGCCTGGTCGGCACGTTGTTTTACGGCGCGTTCAGAACAGCGCCATAAAGACCAATGCGAGCTTTGTTGTATTAAGTACCCAGATGGCCGTGTAGTTGACAGTCAAGACGGGCAGCGTGTGTTCGTGCTCAACGGTGTGCAAACCCAATCGGGTGACCGCTATAACCTCATTAACCAATTGCCTAGCATGCATGATACGGTAGATGTGGTGCGGTTAAGTCCGCAATCGGAAGGTACCTTTGAGTGGCTTGAAAAGTTCCAGCATAATGTAACCGGCAAGGCACCACAGCCGCTTAGTGCGAACGACTGTAATGGGTATTGGTTAAAGCTAGCTGGCATGGTGCAGCAGTTAGAATAGAACATGAAGTAGGAGTAAGAGCAGGAATGACACAGGTTAAATCTGAACAAAACCACATCGCCCGTATTGGCATAGTGACCGTGAGTGACCGAGCCAGTGCGGGAGAGTATGAAGATATATCAGGCCCCGCGATTATTGATACTCTTAGTGATTATTTAAGCTCAAGCTGGGAGCCCGTTTATCGGGTGATACCAGACGAACAACATCTTATCGAAGCGGAATTAATCGACTTGGCCGACAATGAAGGCTGCTGCCTTATTGTGACTACCGGTGGCACTGGCCCAGCAAAACGCGATGTTACTCCAGATGCTACTGAGGCGGTATGTGATCGTATGATGCCAGGTTTTGGTGAGTTGATGCGAATGGAGTCGTTGAAATTTGTCCCCACAGCAATTTTATCGCGTCAAACGGCAGGGTTAAGAAAACAAAGCTTAATTATTAATTTGCCGGGTAAGCCAAAGGCGATTCGAGAGTGTTTAGACGCGGTTTTCCCAGCGGTGCCTTACTGTATTGATCTAATGGACGGACCTTATTTAGAGTGTGATGACAACGTTATAAAACCCTTTCGCCCCAAATCAGGTTAATTACGATTCAGTACGAATAAATAAATAACCAACAGTAACGTAATAAACCAAAATCCAGACAGCAGCTGCCAGAACAATAAGCTGCTGTTTTTTGTGCTTTGTTTCACCTCGTCGCGTAAAAAACTGGGGTTTGGTTGGCGTATATCTTTCATGAATTCCGCTACGGTGGTGTAACGATGTTGAAGATCGAATTCAACCCCTTTTTCAAGCGCGCGATCTAGCCATACGGGTATGCGAGGATTTATTTTAGTCGCACTTACATAACGCAAACGGTCGTAGTCGCTAGGAACTTTACAGCTTTCAATTTTATCGCCGTAGGGTAACGTGCCGGTGAAAACTTCGTAGGCAATGGTGGCTAAGGAATATACGTCACCTTGAATAGCTGAATTTTTACCCGTTAAGTAGAGCGGGTCTGAATAAGAGGCCGTACCCAGTACTGAATCATGCTCAATTGGAATGAAAATTTCAGCCACGCCCGACACAAACACAGAACCAAAGTCGACAATAATAGCGTTTTCTTCGCCTGTATCTGGGTGACGTTGAATAATGACATTGCCGGGCTTTAAATCTTGGTGAATGGCTTCGCAGTCGTGAAAGGCTTGAATGCCAGTAGCGATGTGCCCAAGTATGCGTAATGCACGGGCAGGTTTAACTGGGTGGTTGTCAGCTAACCATTTATCCATACTGTCGCCTTCCACATAGTCCATAACATAATATAAAAAACTCCGCGGGCGCGATTGACGAATAATGCCCACCACATAAGGGCTATGAATACGGCTGCCGATCCACTCTTCACGAATAAAGCGCTCAATGTAGCTGCTGTCGTCTTCAAAATTAGCTGACGGCGCTTTCATGGCTGCCATTACACCGCTTGCAAGATCTTTGACTAAGTACATATGACTACGGCTACTAGCAAATATTTCTCGCACTATTTCGTAACCGTCCACTTTCATTCCAGGCGCAAAGGCTGGGGGGAAGGGCAGCTTGGTTAAGCGTTTTTGGTAGTCGTCAATATCTTCGTTTGGCAATTGTTGCACGTGAACCACAATGACACTGAGGTTATCGTCGCAACCAGCGGCAAGAGCTTTAGCTTTCAGGCTGTTAGCGGCTTCTTCACAGCTGTGGGCAGTCGTCAAAACATGATTAATGTCGGTTGGGCTAACAAACTCATGTAAACCGTCGGTGCTTAGTAATAATTTATCGCCAATAACCAAGTGTACCCGTTGGTAATCGAGCTGTAGGTTACCGTCCATACCAAGAGCACGGGCTAAGAAGGAGCGGCCTTTACTAATATGTACCGTATGGTCTGTCGTGAGCTGTTCTAATTGTTGGTCGCGCCAGTGGTACACACGGCTGTCACCCACATGAAACACATAGGCAGAATGCGATTTAAGAATAACCGCACTAAAGGTACATAAGTGACCTTTACTATCGTTATTAAAAGCATGGCTATGACGATATAGCCGTAAGTTTATGGTGGATAATACTTGTTCGGCACTCTGGCGTACCGACCAAGTATCAGGAGTTTTAAAGTAGTCCTGTAAAAACGCGTCTACCGCCGTTTTACTTGCGTCGCGGCCAGCCTCAGCGCTACTAACACCGTCGGCGACCACAAATGCAGCACCTTTGTAGGTTTGCATGTAGAGGTCGGTTGGACAGTATATGCCCGCGGCGTCTTCATTGGTGGCTTTGCCCGCAGCGTCACTTATAAGGTGGTAACCAAGCTGTAACTTTGCGTGATGTGCGGGCGTTGCATTCATTTACTTATGGCCTACCTCAATTGTATGTACCGTTCCGTCAGGCATCACTTCTGAAATATGGCCTTTGGGGTTGTCCATGAATATAACAGCAACAAACCCAATGAGTGCTGAAGCGGCAATAACAAAGAAGAAGTTACTGTAGCTGACGAAGCTTAGCACGGTTAGGTAAACGACGGCGCCTACATTACCGTACGCACCTGCCATTCCTGCTATTTGGCCAGTCATACTGCGCTTAATCAGTGGGATCATGGCAAATACTGCACCTTCACCTGCTTGCACAAAGAACGAGCACACCATGGTGACTAATACCGCAACGCTAATCCACCAATAACTGTCAATTAAACCCATGAGGAAATAACCCACAGCCAAGCCTGCAATCATAATAAGTAAGCTGCGGCGGCGGCCGTACTTGTCTGAGAACCAGCCACCAAGAGGGCGCGACATGAGGTTCATAAAGGCAAACGCGGAAGCAAGCAAACCGGCGGTGACCGGTGTTAAACCTTCAAATGTTTGTAAAAAATAAAGTGGCAGCATAGACACCACCGCCAACTCAGAACCGAAGGTGGCGAAGTAGGCAATATTTAAAATAGCCACTTGCTTGAAAGAGTACTTTTCAAGCTCTGCCACGCCTTCACGTAAATGTTCTGCGTTTATTTGCCAGGTTTGTATGCTGTGGTAAACAAACAACACGGCCAACAGGGCAAAGAATACATACATGCTTGTTTCTGAAATAAGGTCAACGCCACCGGGAGCTAAGCGCCAAGCCAATAATGCTAACGCTAAGTACATGGGAATGTTCATCAGAAGTAGAGTCCACAAGGCACCCCACGAAGACACCCACATGGCGCCTGATTTTTTTGGCTTGAAGTAAATGGAACCTTTAGGCGTATTGCGCGCATATTTATAGAACACCAAACCGTATACGCCACACAGCACACCCACAAGGGCAATGGCATAGCGCCAACCATCGTCACCACCAAAGGCAAGTGCAATGGCAGGTAAGGTCATGGCTGCAGCAGCAGAACCAAAGTTACCCCAACCGCCATAAATACCTTCGGCGGTACCTACTTGGTGAGCAGGAAACCACTCACTAACGAGGCGAATACCAATAACAAACCCCGCGCCTACAAAGCCCAGTAAAAACCGGAAAATAGCTAAGCTAGTGTAGGTATTGGCAAAAGCGAAGCCAAGACATAGGAATCCGGAGATAATGAGTAAGCCCGCGTAAATAATGCGTGGGCCCATTTTATCGACCAACATACCCACAACGATACGAGCTGGAATGGTAATAGCTACGTTCAGAATAAGTAGGGCCTTTACTTGGGTGTCGGTTAGGCTTAATGAGTGCTGAATAGCCGACAGTAGCGGTGCGTGGGCAAACCACACGGCAAAGGTGAGGAAAAACGCAAACCAAGTAAGGTGCAATGTTTTAATTTTCGGATCGCTAAAGCGAAATAAATTAATACGACTAACCGATGGGGCTGATGGCATGATTACCTCAAGAAGTACATGGTGTTACAGGTGTGTTACCTGATTGTCACTCAGTGATAACGAGCCTGCATTGTCGGTGGCTTAGCCCATAGGTTGCTTGATCTATGTCAAAAGGCAAAGCAACAGCATAAAGCTTAAAATCACAATGCTATTACATTGGGGGTAGTGCTGTTGGCCACGAAAGTAAAGTAAGTCGCCACTTTCTACCCCGCAGTAGGTATGCGTCGCGCTCATTTTGAGCGGGGAGGTGCAAAAGTGGTAGAGAGTAGACTGCCGAGCAAGTAATGAAAAAAAAACGCTATGATGGCAAAAATAAACATGCGCATGACTCACAATAAACTGGAACGTAATTATGGACGTAAAGATTGACGCAGCTGAGAGAGTTACGGAGAACATCATAGAAAGCGCAACTTTGAACGCAACATTGCCTCATGCTTGGCGTGCATTGACCATCGCTACATTAGCTTTTGGCGCAAACTTCTCAGTTTGGGTATTGTACGCGGTGCTTGCCATTAACATTCAGCAGCAGCTTGGCTTGAATGGTATTGAGCTGGGTATTTTGCTTTCTGCGCCCATGTTGTCGGGTGCAATATTACGTATACCAGTGGGTATTATTTCTGAATATTATTCGGCTCGCACACTTTGGTTAATGCAAATGGTACTCACTATACCGTCGCTTGCATTACTCCCTTTTATAGAGAGCTATGTGGGTTTTTTGTGGATGGGACTGTGGATAGGTATTAGTGGTGTGTCTTTTACTCTGGGTGTACGTTATGTCACAGACTGGTTTGCTAGTAACCAACAAGGGTTAGCCCTTGGTATTTTTGGTGCGGGTAATGCTGGCGCAGCCATTTCTTTTATGATGATCCCTCTGTTAGTGAAATACTACGACTGGCAGTGGACAGGACCCGTTTATGCACTGGGTTTGCTGCTTATGTTGATTATTTTTGCCGTGGCTGCGCCGAAGGTGCCTCATTATGTTGGTTTTAGTACCGAGCCCTGGCGTGCCCATTTAGCCCCTCTAAAAGAACGACGGGTATGGCGTTTTAGCCTTTATTATTACTTTGTTTTTGGTAGCTTCCTGGCACTTATTCTTTGGTTACCGAGCTACTACATGCAAGCGTATCAACTGCCCTTTGACCAAGCCATGGGCTTCACTCTATTTTTTGTGACCACTTCAAGTATGGTGCGTGCTCTTGGTGGTTGGATGGCTGATCGCTACGGTGGTCGCTTGGTGAATTGGGCGGTATTTTGGGTGTGCTTAGTGTGTTTGTTTTTTCTTAGTTACCCGCCTACGACTATGACCATTCATGGTATTGAACGCGATGTCATACTGTCGATAGAAGTGAATGTGTGGCTGTTCACCGCACTTATTTTTGTAATTGGTATTGCCCAGGGGCTTGGGCGGGCGAGTGTACTTAAAGTGTTGCATAACCATTACCCAAACCGCATGGGTTCAGTGGGCGGTATTGTGGCAGCACTAGGTGCAGTTGGCGGGTTTACTTTGCCAGTTGCATTCGGGTTGGTACAAGACTTGCTAGGTATTAGCAGCGGTGCCTTTATGGTGCTCTATGCAGTACTAGCAATGTGCATGACAGCCATGTTCTTTGCTATACGTACAGAGCGTTATCGGAAAGAACTGGAACAAGCCCGCGCTGACACGTTTTATGAAGAAATGACTGACTAAAAAGTAAGCTTGGAAAAAGGGGAAGCTGCACGTGCAAGTAACTAATCAAACCAAAGAAGACGCACTCGCGCCATTGCTGCGCCAAGCGTTTCGACCCATGTTTTTATTTGGGGCAATATTTAGTGCCATTGCTATGGCCTTATGGGGGCTGGCGCTCAGTGGTAAAATTCAATTAAACCCATATTACAACGTGGTTTTTTGGCATCAACATGAAATGCTGTTTGGCTTTGTGTGTGCCATTATTGTTGGCTTTTTGCTAACGGCGGTACAAAACTGGAGTGGTGTACGAGCGACACACGGTTATCCGTTGTTTTGGTTAACCACCGTGTGGTTGGCTGGGCGGTTACTCATGCTCTTTGGCGGTGACTTACCGCATATTGTCGTCGCTGTTGTCGACCTCGCGTTCTTGCCGATGGCGGCTATATTTTTTGCGCTTATTTTGCTAAAAGCGGGGCAGCAACGAAACATGTTTTTTGTCCCCATTTTGCTCCTCTTAGCCGTGTGCAACTTGCTCATGCACTTAGGCGTACTCGAAGGGCAATTTCAGTTTATTGGCCATGGCAGTACCAACGCAGTGTGGTTGATTACCTTGGTTATGGCGGTGGTGTCTGGGCGGGTATTGCCTATGTTCACTGCCAATGGCACTAATACCCCACGAGTATCGCCATTGCAATGGCTTGATCGTTTAAGTTTAGGCTCGTTGTGGTTAGTCTTTGTGTTGCATTTTTTCTTATTGGTAAAATATGTGCCAGCACCTGCCATGATTGCTTTATTTACCGTCGCAGCCATTGCCAACTTAGCCCGGCTAGTTCGATTGCGGTTCTGGATCACACTTAAAGTACCCTTAGTGTGGAGCCTGCATTTAGCCGTGGCCTGTATACCAGTGGGTTTGGCGTTGTTTGCGCTGCGTTATGCGGGTTATAACATTAGTGCTAGCACAGCAACGCATGCGTTCACTGCGGGTGCTATGGGTATCATGATCTTATCCATGATGGCACGAGTGTCGCTTGGCCATTCAGGCCGACCATTAAAACCAAAACGCATTATGACCATCGCCTTTTTGTTAGTTATTGTCGCCGCGGGCGTGCGCATTATTAGTGGTGGTTGGTTCCCAATGACAGCCGCTGCGTGGTACAGCTGGGCCATAGGCGCTTGGGTGTTGGCTTACGGCTGCTATATTGTAGTGTATTTGCCGGTACTAACAACGCCACGTGTCGATGGGCGGCCTGGTTAGCTCTAGCTGCATACGGGGCAGTTGACTAATTTAGGCAGCTGCATGGTTTGAAAACTGGCGTGCGCTGCATCGTAAAGGAGAACTTTCCCCTGCAGCGTGCTGCCAATATTCGTCAGCACCTTAAGCGTTTCAAC
>SMEQ01000595.1_pt1 | contig 10731 bp, 12 predicted proteins | sample 2456281 | NCBI WGS metagenome assembly SMEQ01 (sample SAMN10132596, study PRJNA489261) | soil metagenome | isolation source: day1 antibiotic-loamy sand soil ammended with raw manure from dairy cow... | place: USA | collected 2015-04-01 | reverse complement strand
ACAGACCTAGAAAGAGATATTCATACGAATCTCCTATATTTGTAATGAATAAGTTATTGTTTAACCCAGAAGTTGCATTAGTGACTTGAATTCAGCAAACCATTAAAGCGGGGAAAACTATTTTCAAGAAAAAAATAGAATAGAGGAGGATTGAAAAGACGTAAAATAAGATATACCCGCATGTTAGACCGAGACCAAGCTTTCGGATTTAGGGTAGGGTGTTAAAATATAAGGATAAATTTGTCCGAATACAGGAAAGTTAGTGTATATTTGTAAATTAAAATGAGAAAATGATGTTTTCAAAAGCTTGCGAATACGGTATCAGGTCTGCAATTTACATTGCTTCTCAGACTGAAAATGGCGCACGAGTTAGTTTAAAGGAAATTGCAGAGAAGATTGATTCTCCAGAGGCATTTACCGCAAAGATTTTGCAACAATTATCCAAGAGTGGGATTATTGATTCTGTCAAAGGACCATCGGGAGGTTTTGCAATTCGTAAAAAAGAAATCAAAGAAGTGCGACTCATTGAAATCGTTACGGCAATTGATGGGAATAAAATTTTCGAAGGATGTGGTTTAGGACTTACAGCGTGTTCAGAGACAGAGCCTTGTCCTGTTCATTTTAAGTTTAAAGCGATACGAGACGCATTGAAAGAAATGTTGGAAGAGGCCAAGATTCATGAATTGTCTGAGGATATGGTTCAAGGATTGACATTTTTAAAGCGAAATTGAAGTTGAATGTGGAACTTTTTAAGTAATTTAATCGCCTTGTTATAATTAATTATTAAAAAACTTTAAATTTATCTAGTTATGAGTACAGCAAATGCTACCCCAAATCAATCGAATGCTACAGGTTTTATTGGTAAATTGTTAGAGAAACAACTTCACTCTTTCAATGAAAATCCATTCGGACTGATGGCGGCATATATGATTGCGCAAAGTTGTTTTGGATCCATTGCTTGTTATTTGGCAATTATCAATGGTGGAGGGTACATTCCGATTGGAATTAGTGTTTCTTTAGCAATGGCAGCAAACGCATTTTTCATTGCACAATACACACCTAAATACACACTTTTAGTAACTAACTTGAGCTTCTTGATTAATGGCTTGATGATGCTCTATTACCTTTTCTTGGTATAAGGTACAAACAGTTTAAAATAAAATGGTTAAAGAAATAACAGATATTGAAGACGTTAAGTTCTTAGTGAATACTTTCTACGATAAAATTAGAGTAGACTCCACCTTAGGGGGGATTTTTAACGCAGTTTTGGAAGGGAAATGGGATCAGCATTTACCAATCATGTATCGATTTTGGCAAACCGTTTTATTGAAACAACATACCTATCAAGGAAGTCCCTTTAGACCTCACGCTAAATTACCAGTAGAAAAAGCACATTTTGATCAATGGCTAAAGCTTTGGCACGAAACGCTTGATGAAAACTTCATCGGAGAAGGTGTCTTCTTGGCTAAAAAACAAGCCGGAGTCATGGCGGAAATGTTTATGCATAAGATTAATTATTATCGCAATGACCCATCCGCCTTCATCATGTAATTACTCGACTAAATCGGTAAAAATGAGCAGTGTAGTTTTTGTTTGGATTGGATTTTTATTGGCAATTAGTTTCATGGAGTCATGGCTTAAATTCAAAGCTCCAGGCGTTACTTTAGAAGCGGGACTCTCCATCGGGAAACTGGTGTTCAACGTGTTGAACAAGGTAGAGTTGAGCTTGATTGTCTTGCTGGTTGTTTTTGCTTTTTTAGGAGATCAAACTCGTTTTTACAAAGAACTATTCTTTCTGATTCCGGTAATCATTGTCTTGATTCAAACGTTCATCTTGTTGCCTCAGATGGATCATCGCGTGACCTTATTGTTACAGAAGGAAGTATTAAAGCCTTCCAATTTACACTTCTATTATGTAGGTGGGGAAGTGCTCAAGTTAACAAGTCTCTTTGTACTCGGAATAAAACTAATTAAATAACACAACATATACTATGGAACAAGAACAAATCATACAAGCCATCAATGAGAAGTATCAAAATTTAGGAGAAAATCCAGATACGTACTTCAAAGGCTTGCTGCAAGCGAAACCAATCAACTATTGGGATTATATTCAAGTAGACACCTTGTTGTCTCTTCAGAAGCCAAGAACTGACTTCAAGGACGAGGAGATCTTCATCATGTACCACCAGATTACAGAATTGACATTGAAATTAATGGTTCATGAAATCAAACAAGTAGTTGCGAAAGAAACGCTTACAGAGGAGTTTTTGTTGGATCGAATTCAACGCTTAAATCGGTATACAGAATCATTGATCAATTCCTTTGACATCATGCGCGACGGAATGAATTATGATGATTACAATACATTTAGAATGACTTTGGCACCGGCGAGTGGTTTTCAAAGTGCGCAATTTAGATACATTGAAATCTATTGTACCCGAATGAATAATTTGGTGAACGATGCTGGGAAGAAAAACCTTTCCGATACTCCTTCTCTAGAAGAATGCTTTGAGTACATTTATTGGAAAGATGCCGGCACGAATAGACAAACTGGAGAGAAGACCTTAACCATGAGACAATTTGAAGAAAAGTATTCAGAAAGTTTGATGGATTTAGCTCGAAAAATGAAAGGAAAAACCTTAGAGGATCGCTTGAACGAATTGCCTAGTATTTCCGAGGAATTAAAAGAAAAGTTGAGAAAATTCGATTACTTGTACAACATCGCTTGGCCTTTGGTTCACATCAATACGGCTAAACATTACTTGGATAAAAAAGGGTCGAATACAACCGATGCAACCGGGACTGGTGGCTCACAGTGGAAGAAGTACCTGCACCCCGCTTTTCAGCAGCGTAAGTTTTTCCCAAATTTTTGGGACAATGCTGAGATTGAAGGTTGGGGGAAAGAATTAACCGCAGAGGACATTTTAGAGCAACAAAATAAACCAGCCGCTAAATAGTTTAAAAGGAGACTGTTTGCTGACACATTCTTGAATTGATAGAGAATGATAAAAAAAGGGATACATGAGTGAAAGAAAACCATTAAAAAGAAGTGAGTTTTTAATTCGAATGAGTCACGATCATCATGACGGATTATTGCTTTGTTGGAAAATTCGAAGTGGTATTCAAAAAAAGATAGAAACGGAACGAATTAAAAAATACGTTGATTGGTTCTTTGAAAATCAATTGATGCCGCACTTTGAAATGGAAGAAGCTGATGTTTTTCCTGTTTTAGGCAACGATCACGAACTGGTTAAAAAGGCATTGTCTGAACACCGCCGACTGATTCGATTGTTTCAAAAACAAGACGACGTTTTAAAAACATTGAGTTTGTTTGAAGAAGAATTGGAAAGTCACATTCGGTTTGAGGAACGCGTTTTGTTTAACGAAATTCAGCAAGTTGCATCCGAAGCTCAACAACAAGAGATTTTGATAAAACATGCTGAACATGACAAAATAGCATGTGATGTTTGGCCAGATCCATTTTGGGAGAAAAAGAAAACGAGTTGATCAATTCGCTGGTAAAACCATCATTTTGTCACCATTTAACGGTTTTAAAACAAAAATGAGAGAATAATTAGTAGAATAGTGTTGCAGATAAAAATTAAATGATTAAATTTGCAATCCAATTCTGAGAATAATAGATTTTAAATATAGGAAAAAATGAAAAAAGGCATACACCCAGAAGATTACAGATTTGTTGTGTTTAAAGACATGACTAACGATTATTCGTTCCTTGGACGCTCAACAGCTGCTTCAACTGAAACTGTTTCTTGGGAAGATGGAAATGAATATCCGTTGGTAAAACTGGATATCTCTCACAAATCTCACCCATTCTTTACGGGTATTGTTAAGTTTGTGGATACTGCAGGACGTATTGATAAATTCAACACGCGTTACGGTCGTCACAAAAAAGACTAGGATTAAAAAGTTTTATAAAAGCTCTCATTTTGAGGGCTTTTTTTTTGCGTAATTTTGAGCTTTTTTACAATTATTTATTGAGTGAAAGCCAATATTTGTATTAATTTAGAGTTTAAATTAAATGTTTGTGAAGCATCTCCTTTTATATCTATTCTTATCGCTTACATTTCTCTCTTCTGCTGGAAAAATTGATCGAGCATTCAAAAATCTTTCGATCTATAACTATTTTGAAGCCAAAGTCCTTTTTGAAAAATCATTGAAACGAAATGTGGTGCCAGCTAGTTACGGTTTGGCAATTATCTATTCTCGAAACGATAACCCATTCCACAACCTGGATTCTGCATACTTGTATGTCGGTCGTGCCGAGGCCTTGTATGAAATACAGAAAGAAAAAACGAAGGCAAAAATTGTTAAATTCGGTTGTACGTATCCTGCGATTCGAGATTTGAGACAAACGATTAGTACAGCGTTTTATAAAGTTGCTTTGGAGGCAAATACCGAGACGTCTTTCCAAGCTTTTTTAGATCAACATCCTTGGGCTGATGAAGTTCAGTCTTCGATTTATAAAAGAGATTCTATTGCTTATGAGTCGGCAAAAGATGTTCATTGGAGTGAACAATATGATTTGTTTTTAAAAAAATATCCAGAGACTGTATTTTATAAGCAAGCCTTGGCAAGTTATTACTTGGCTTTATATCAAGAACAAACAAAGGGTGGCTCTGTGGATGAGCTGGTTCATTTCATTCATACATATCCCCAAAATCCTTACAAAGAAGATGCTGAGGATCGTGTTTATAGTTTGGTGACTGAAAAAAGTCGCATCGTTGATTATTTGGATTTTATCAACACTCATCCTGACAATAGAAACAAGGGGGAAGCTTGGAGAAGGGTATATCAATTGTATATGTATGATTATTCTGAAAAACGAATTGATCAATTCTTGACAGAGTATCCTGCCTATCCTTTTCAAGATGAGGTTTTACAAGACAAAGAAATAGCCCTGCAGAATTTATTGCCTTTCCGAAAAGGATCTTTGTTTGGATGGATGGATTATCAAGGGGCTTTGGTTTATTCTCCTGAATATGAATCGATGGGATTCTTTAAAGAAGGACTTTCTCTGGTTTCTAAGCATGGAAAATATGGCTACATCGACAAAAGTAATCAAGTGGTGATTCCGCTCCTGTATGATGCCGGTTATGATTTTGAGCAAGGTAGAGCCATTGTTGAAAAAGACGGGAAATCTGGTATTATTGATCGTACAGGAAAGTTGTTATTCCCGATTGATTTTGAGGACATAGGTCAGTTTTCAGATGGTTTGATTTATGCAACGAAGGATTCTGTGTATGCTTATTACGACAAATACGGTGTGCAGCGTTTCCAAACCGTGTTTGAAGAAGCATTTAGTTTTTCAGAAGGACTGGCGATGGTTCAGGTAAACGGAAAGCAAACCTACATCGATTTGGAAGGAAACTTTGTAATCGAACCCATTTACGAGCAAATCACCAAATTTACAGACAGTTTATTCATTTTTGAAGAAGATGAAATGTTTGGTATTGTTCATCGGAATGGAGTAATTGTGACTCCTGCCATTTACGATCAAGTAGGATCTTTAAGCAACGAAAGAGCGATAGTGGTTTTGGACGATAAAATTGGATATATCAATTCGAGTGGAGAAGAAGTAATTAAGCCGATTTTTGAGGAATTTCCAAACTTCATGGAAAATGGACGGTTCAATGGAAAATATGCCAAGGTTCGTTCTAAAAATAAATACGGAATCATTGATTTGAATGGCAAGTGGATTGTGCCAGCGGTGTATGTCGAACTGGGAAATGTTTCCTCGATGATTTCTTTTCTGAAAGGAAAGAACTGGGGTTTCATAGATCTTCAAAACAGGGTAATGCATTCACCTAAATTTGATTATGCGGAGAGCATGATTCATGGACTTGCTGTTGCAGAATTATTGGTGCAGCAGGGTATGATTAATGCAAAAGGAGAATGGGTGATTCCGAATAAATTCTCAAACATTGAACGGTTGGAAAATGGATATTATTTGACTTCTAACGGAGCGAACTTAGGGGTGTATTCGCCGAAAGGGAAAGAGTTGGTACCTAATAAATACCAACAAATCCGTATTTTAGATGACGAATTCATGCTGCTTTCCAATCCGGGAGAGATTCATTACTTATATTTACCAGAGGGAAGAATTGTAAAGCCACAATTCATCGATTAATTCAATTGCAAAATGTCAGATTCACTTCAAAAATGGGTTGATTCACTTCAATTAAAAGAAAATGACACCGTTTTTTTTGCTGCCAATTTGGGTAGGATGGCCAAAAAAATAAAGATGAAAGGGGAGCAGTTCAGTGTGGATTTATTTATTGAAACTTTCCAAAAAGCACTTCCACAGGGAACCGTTGTGGTTCCTGCATACACCGACCACTTGAGAGATGGAGATACTTTTGACCGAGAAAAGTCAAAGCCCACAACAGGAGCAATTTCCAACAAGGTGCAACGCAGAAAAGATTTTAAAAGAACTTCGGATCCTTTGCATTCGGTATTTGTTTGGGGGGAAAAAGCAGATGAAATTTTAGCTTTGAATGACGAGAGCACTTTTGGAATGCAGAGTGTTTTCGGATATTTACATCGTGAAAATGCAAAGATGATTATCATCGATGAACATTTTCAAAACAGTTTTACTTTTGTTCATTACGTAGAGGAGCAATGCAAAGTGAATTACCGAAAATATTACCAACATACAATCCAGGTGATTTTGAATGGAGTTTCAAGCTGGAGAAACGTACAGTTTTATACAAGAAAGATTGGAGTTATAAACGATGCGCACGATTTGCAACAAGTTCTGCTAAAAAACAAAACGGTAACGTTAATCAATTTTGAAGACATTGAGGTTCAAGTGATGAATTTGAAGGAAACGTACCAAGCAATCGCGAACTATTTGTCTGAAGGAAATAGAGTTTGTCATTTCAGTTGGTATAGTTGGCTGAGAAGTGTTGTGAAGACCATTTTGAGACGATCGTAAAATTGAAGAAGCTCGTTGTTTTCATGAGAAACTCGTAGCCCCGATAGCAGCGGCATCCTCCAGCCATTTTCAGGATGGAGATACAGCGGAAAGCGGGAAACTGCTCCAAAAACAAATAAAACTGACCAATACCTTCTTTATTTCCTGTTCTCTTTGTATTTTTGAAAAAAATCAGAATCATGAGTAACTTCAATTGGACTACCATTAAAAAATATACGGATATTAAGTTTGATTTCTTTGAAGGAATCGCTAAAATAACCATCAATCGACCAAAGGTTTACAACGCTTTTAGGCCGGAAACCAACATGGAAATGTTAAACGCCATGGAGATTTGCAGAGAACGCAACGACATTGGCGTGGTGCTTTTAACGGGTGAAGGTGACAAAGCTTTTTGTTCTGGCGGTGATCAAAACGTGAAAGGAAAAGGAGGTTATATTTCTGAAAATGGAGTTCCACGTTTGAATGTTTTGGATTTACACAAAGCGATTCGCTCCATGCCAAAACCAGTTATCGCGATGGTCAATGGATATGCAATTGGCGGTGGACATGTGCTGCACGTTGTTTGTGATTTAACAATTGCCTCAGAAAACGCTATTTTTGGTCAAACTGGACCGAAAGTGGGAAGTTTTGATGGAGGATTTGGCTCTTCTTATTTAGCACGTTGTGTTGGACAGAAGAAAGCACGTGAAATTTGGTTCTTGTGTGAACAATATACCGCAAAAGAAGCGGAAGATATGGGAATGGTCAACAAAGTAGTTCCATTGAGCGAATTGGAAAGTACAACGGTTGCTTGGTGTAGAACCATCATGAAACGCAGTCCGTTGGCGATTCGAATGATCAAACGTGGCTTGAATGCTGAGTTAGACGGTCAACACGGTTTGATGGAGTTTGCTGGTGATGCAACGTTGATGTATTATTTAACGGAAGAAGCGCAAGAAGGGAAACACGCATTTTTAGAAAAAAGAGATCCTGATTTTCAAAAGTTTCCAAAGTTTCCTTGATTCATTTTTGGAAGTGAAATTCCAATTTTTAGATTGTAAATTAGAGAGAAATGAGGCCTTGAATGGCTTGTGAAATCATGAAATAAACTCGTTTTCGCATAACATTCGATTCTTCTTATTATATTTGTCTTTCGATAAAAATTAAGCATTGTTATGTCTATGAAAGAAGTTACTAAACCAAGCAAAACGACTAAGAAAACAGCCGTTGCTTCGGGATCAAAATTCTCAAAAGAAACTTATGTTAAGTGGTATAAGGATATGCTACTGATGCGTAAGTTTGAAGAGAAAACTGGTCAGCTTTACATTCAACAAAAGTTTGGTGGTTTTTGTCACTTATACATTGGTCAAGAGGCGATTGTAGCAGGAACTGTAAGCGCGAGCCGTCCAACGGATAGCCACATGACTGCATACCGCGACCATGCCCATCCAATTGGATTGGGTACGGATCCACGTATATTAATGGCTGAACTTTACGGACGTACGACGGGTTGTTCGAAAGGGAAGGGAGGTTCGATGCACTTTTTTGATAAAAGTAAAAACTTCATGGGTGGACACGGAATCGTTGGAGCTCAAATTCCAATGGGAACAGGTGTTGCCTTTGCAGAACAATATAAAGGTACGGACAATGTTGTTTTCGTTTCCATGGGTGACGGAGCTGTTCGACAAGGTGCATTGCACGAAACGTTTAACATGGCGATGTTGTGGAAATTACCGGTGATTTACATCATTGAAAATAACAACTACGCGATGGGAACATCGGTGGAACGGACTACCAACGTAACGGATCTTTCTAAGATTGGATTGTCGTATGACATGCCTTCCAAATCGGTTAACGGAATGTCACCAGAAGCGGTGCACGAAGCGATTGAAGAAGCTTGTGCTCGTGCGCGAAGAGGTGACGGTCCTACTTTATTGGATATACGTACCTACCGATACAAAGGACACTCTTTGTCGGATCCACAGAAATACAGAACGAAAGCAGAGGTTGCAGAATGGATTGAAAAAGATCCTATTTTACACTGTTTAAATGTCATTCAAGATCATAAATGGTTGACTGAAGAGGAGATCAACGAAATTGGAGAATGGGTTAAAAACGAAGTGGAAGAATCAGTGATATTTGCTGAAGAATCGCCGTATCCAGAAGCGCACGAATTGTACGAAGATGTTTACATGCAGAAAGATTACCCTTACATCAAAGAATATTAATATTGGACGGAGCGTTATCAACTCTCCTAAATCTATAACTTATTAAAATACAGTATGGCTGAGATAGTTTACATGCCCAAATTAAGTGATACCATGACGGAAGGAGTGGTGGCTGAGTGGCACAAAAAAGTAGGAGATTCAGTTCAATCCGGAGAGGTTCTGGCTGAAATTGAAACCGATAAAGCAACCATGGAATTTGAATCTTTCTACGACGGTGTTTTATTGTACATCGGAGTTGAAAAAGGAAAAAGCGTTCCGGTGGATGTTCTTTTAGCTGTAATCGGCGAGAAGGGAGAAGACATCGATGCGATTTTGGCAAAAGAAACTGCTTCGAAAGTAGAAGAAACTCCAAAAGAAGAAGACAAACCGGCACCAACTAGCAAGCCAAAAGCAACTCCCGTTGTTGCAGAATCAAAGCCAACTGTAACCGAAGCGCCTAAAGCGATTCAACAACCAGTATCCAATGACGGAGATCGTGTTTTTGCCTCTCCTTTAGCCAAAAAGGTTGCAGAGGAAAAAGGAATCGATATCAACCTAGTTGCCGGAACAGGTGACGCAGGAAGGGTGATAAAAAGAGATGTAGACAATTATACTCCTTACATTCCAGCTTCTGGAAATATCATTCAAGCTCCAGTAGGAGAAGAATCTTATACAGAGGAAAATGTTTCTCAAATGCGTAAAGTAATTGCGAAACGTTTGGGTGAAAGTAAATTTACAGCTCCTCATTTCTACTTGACTTTAGACATTGACATGGATCACGCAATCGAAGCGCGTAAAGCAATGAATGCGGACAAAAATGTCAAAATATCGTTTAATGACTTGGTGTTGAAAGCATCTGCAATGGCTTTGCGGAAACATCCAGTAATCAACAGTTCTTGGAGAGGTGATGTGATTCGTAGAAATCAGCATATCCACATTGGAGTTGCAGTAGCAGTTGACGAAGGTTTGTTGGTTCCCGTGATTCGCTTCGCAGATTCTAAAGGATTGCAGCAAATTGGTGCAGAGGTAAAAGACTTCGCTGAAAGAGCAAAAGCTAAGAAATTACAACCAGCAGATTGGGAAGGAAATACATTTACAATTTCCAACTTGGGAATGTTCGGAATTGAATCATTCACAGCAATCATTAATTCGCCAGACAGTTGCATTTTAGCAGTTGGTGGAATTAAAGAAGTTCCAGTTGTGAAAAACGGACAAGTTGTTCCAGGAAATGTCATGAAATTAACGCTTTCTTGCGACCACCGAGTTGTGGACGGAGCAAGTGGTGCAGCATTTTTACAAACCTTGAAATCGTACTTGGAAAATCCAGTAACGATGTTGGTTTAATTGCTGAATTATAAAATTATTAAACGCCTTGCTTTTTAGTAAGGCGTTTTTTTTGATTTTAATTTTTAAATTTATGAAATGGTAATCAAAAAAGCATTTTCACTTCTTTTTCTAGTCTTGTTGAGTTTCTCGGCAAGCTGTCAACTGATGTCGAAATCGGATTTAGTGCTTGATTTGACCTTTTTAAGTAACGCAGTTGAAAAAGGACATCCGGTTAATTATCAACGACAGGAGAAAGTCAATTTT
>SMEQ01000663.1_pt1 | contig 10735 bp, 10 predicted proteins | sample 2456281 | NCBI WGS metagenome assembly SMEQ01 (sample SAMN10132596, study PRJNA489261) | soil metagenome | isolation source: day1 antibiotic-loamy sand soil ammended with raw manure from dairy cow... | place: USA | collected 2015-04-01 | reverse complement strand
CAAGACGCGGTTAGCCAACCGTGACCACAAACACATGCGGTAAGCGGCCTGCATCGTACCGCGTCCTGATACGCCAGCCAGTTGCTCGCGAGCATCCGATAAGCCCAAGGCTTGTGCTTCATCAAGCAACAAACCCTCTAGACTCTTGGGACAGGTTAAATACAGTTCAACTTCTTGATTGGCGGGCATAAAATTTCCAGTGAGTACTTAATTTAAAACTTTTATAGAAGGGTTTTCGTAAGGTTAAAATAACCTTTCATCGAATTGTTCCCAATTACGAGCCGTGCTTGTGACTATTCCGCTGAGTTGTAACACAGGTGCCAAGCGCATAAACACTCAGCTGTACGGCTTAGCCATTCAGCAAACCGCCCCTTATGCTTTTTATGCTTAAAAGAGCGCTTGTATAGATCAAAACAATCATTCCAACTCTGCTTAGCATTGGTTAGAACTCGTATGAGCTTGGTTGGTTTGCCAAGCTTGAAACTCACCTTGGAGCATGTGAGTTTCTTAACTGTACAGTATACGGCTTTCTTATAAAGCCGACGGTAACATTCTTGTCAAACACTGAGGGCAACACCCAATGAGAAGACTCAAGCGTGATCCGTTAGAACGTGCTTTTTTACGTGGCTACCAACATGGTGTCACAGGTAAGTCGCGCGAACTCTGTCCATTTAATTTAATATCTGCTCGTCAAGCTTGGTTAAACGGCTGGCGAGAAGGCCGTGCTGATAACTGGGATGGCTATCGTGGCACCGCAGGTATTCATCGGCTTAATGAACTCAATGCCGTAGGTTAAGCCTGCTGCTGTTTAGATCGTGAGGCGCAAGTCAGGCCTCACGACTCTGTAATAACCCAATAGCTGCTATCAGGCCTTAGGCTGTACGCCGGCAATGGCATCCACAGACTGACGAATGAGCTCAGGCCCTTTATAAATAAAACCCGAATAAACCTGTACTAGGCTCGCGCCTGCTTGGATTTTTTCCGCAGCATGCTGACCTTCAGTAATGCCGCCAGCGGCAATAATAGGTAAACGCCCTGCTAATGTTTCAGCCAGCACACGGACCACATGAGTGCTTTGTTCACGTACCGGCGCACCGGATAAACCACCTGTTTCATCGGCATGCAACATCCCTTCAACACCACGGCGAGACACCGTAGTGTTAGTGGCAATCACTGCATCCATGCCCGTTTCAATTAAAATATTGGCAACGCTAACAATTTCTTCGTCGCTCATGTCTGGAGCAATTTTAATCGCTAACGGCACACGCTTGCCATGCACAACGGTGAGATCTTCTTGACGTTGACGCAAGGTATCGAGCAGGTTTTTTAACGATTCACCAAACTGTAAAGAGCGTAAGCCTGGCGTGTTCGGCGAACTCACATTCACCGTGATATAGCTGGCACTGCTGTACACTTTATCCATGCACAATAAGTAGTCGTCGGCAGCATTCTCAACCGGGGTGTCGACATTTTTGCCGATATTAATCCCCAAGACGCCAGAAAACTTAGCGTTGTGTACCCGTTCCACAAGGTGATCAACGCCAAGGTTATTAAACCCCATGCGGTTAATCACAGCTTCTGCGGCAGGCAAACGAAACAGACGCGGCTTGGGATTACCAGGTTGCGCCCGTGGCGTCACAGTACCTATTTCAATAAAGCCAAAGCCAAGACCAGATAAACCTAAAATGGCATCGCCGTTCTTATCTAAACCAGCGGCTAAACCAACTGGGTTAGGGAAATCAATCCCCATAACATTGACTGGCAAAGCTGTCGGCTGTTTTACCACACGCTGCGCCAAACCAAGTCGCCCTGCCGCACCCAATAAATCTATGGTTAATTCATGGGCTGTTTCAGGGGATAATTTAAAGAGTAAACGACGGGATAAGCTGTACATAGAATATAAGGTATCGAATCAGTTAAGTTAATGTTTGTAATTATAACGGGTTAAGCTAAGCGCCGCAGATCTAAAAGCTGACCTTGCGCATTAAACTCCATAATAAAGCTGCCAGATATACCATTACGGGTTAAAAAGGGCTGCAGGTGTCGCGCCGGCAGACTGATCGTTCGACCGGTTCTACTGCGAATCAAGACGCGGTTAGCTGTACCCTGATAAACACGTAAGAATTCCTGTGCAGGTATTGATATATCAAAGACTAAACTGAGCATGCTAAACTCTGCTATTGAAGTATTGCACTGTTATTAAAATATTGTCACAGTGTAGCATGCGTTATGCCGAGGCTCTTCACGGTTATTACTGTTCGAAAGGTGTTATCTGGATCTATGGGGCGTTCAACTTTTTCAGGGTCACTTCTGTCGCGCTTCAGGGCTTTATTTAAAAGCGCTGATTTTGACGCCAGCACCTTTACGCCAGAACGTATTGCTGCACGCATTCAGCTGCCATTTGCGGGTCTTGAAGTTCCACCGCTAACGATTTCTTGGAAAAAAAACCTCTACTTCCAACACCTGTACGAACTGCCACGGGGCGCTCTTTCTGGGCCGGTACAAGAAGACAAAGCGGCTGCGCATGCCTTACTTGCCAAATTGGTCAATAAAGACATTGATACTGAAACCATTGTCGATTTACGTGATGTATATGGCTTAACTGAACCCCTCGCTGAACTGACCGGCATGCAAGACTTAGAAACCCTTGCCGCCAGCAAAGAGTGCCGTCATATTCGCATTATCAGCTACCGCGACTTTGAGAAAACCATCACGCAAGCAATTCCGTTGTTTTTAAGTGATGAACCTATTTACTTGCGCCAAGCCAGCTGGCTGGGTGAAAGCTTATTTTGGTCTGGTGAACAACACAGTTACGAATTCGCTTGCGCGGTTGTCTACGCCAGACGGCGCGGTTTAGAGTTGCCCAAGCGTACGCATATCTGCCGCTACTCGCTGAATATCAACACCTTACAAACTGTAAGGCAAACATACCACATGCTCATCATGCCCGAGCAGGCATGGAGTGACCGTGAGTTTATGGCTATTTTGCTGCACTCCGGCTGCCCCTATGCACGCTTGGCTTTAAACAAAGCACCTGCGCCATTGGAAGTACTGCTTTTACCGAAAAATCAAGCAACTGCAGACACTCTTGGCAAAGGCCTGCTCATGGCCGGCGCTCAGGATGCCTGTGAAATCCTGCTGCAACTTGCGCAGCACTAGAGCCCCCCCTTCCCGCTACCTCTACTACTTCTCACCTTTAGACCTTTAGAGCCTGCTATTTAAATTCGGATGCTCAACCATTAAGTGAGCACCTATACAGTGAAAACGTTGCATATCGAAAATGACTGTATATAATAACAGTCACTGTATATAACAACAGAGACTCATTATGTCGAAGCTAACGAAACGTCAGGCAGAAATTTTAAGCTTTCTTAAGGTCTGGATTGAAGACAATGGTTACCCACCAACACGTGCTGAGATCGCTAAAGAGTTGGGGTTTAAGTCACCTAATGCCGCAGAAGATCACCTCAAAGCCCTAGCGCGCAAAGGTGCAATTGAAATGATTCCAGGCGCTTCTCGCGGCTTGAAAATAGTCGAGGTCGAAAGCTTAGACGCCAATGGCCTGACCCTCAATGAGAATGAGCTGCCGGTTGTCGGTCGAGTTGCTGCGGGCGAACCCATTTTGGCTGAGCAACATATTGAAAGCTCCTGCCCTGTGCCCCCCAACTTATTTAAACCAAGGGCAGATTACTTACTGCAAGTGCGCGGTATGAGTATGAAAGATATTGGTATCCTTGATGGCGACTTGCTCGCCGTTCATATCACTCAAGAAGCCCGTAACGGTCAAGTGGTTGTCGCCCGAATCGATGATGATGTCACTGTGAAACGTTATAAGCGTGAAGGTAATACGGTTTGGTTGTTACCTGAAAACAGCGACTTTGAACCAATTGTTGTTGATTTAAAAACACAAGAACTGACCATTGAAGGCTTAAGTGTCGGTGTTATACGCCGCTAGAGAGGTTTTATGACTCGCCAAGTATCACTTAAAGATCAGCAGATACCCTTATTTGAGCCGCTGTTTAGTGTTGGCAGTTCTGCGGTTGCGCCTCTGCTGGAAGCGCCATTGCCAGCTCAAAAAGACTCAGCCGTGCAAGACGACGGCGTATTCAGTGAAATCTCTTTATCTGGCCGCAGTCAACAATGCCTACAACTCATTGCGCCTATTTTGCGCGAGTTGAGTGAAGATGAAAATGACCGCTGGCTCACCTTGATATCACCACCCAAGCAAATTACCGCGCAATGGTTGCGGGATGCGGGTCTCAATCGAGAGCGAATTTTAGTTTTACGTCCCAGGGGCATGCAAAGCAGTCAAGAACTGGCCTGCGATGCATTGCGCTTAGGTTGCAGTCATACGGTGATTTGCTGGTTTAACCCTTTACCTCGTGCGGCACGTACGCGCTTAAGCAAAGCAGCACGGGCAGGCACATCGCAAATCCTCAATATCCGTCAACCCTCCACGATCTGACTCTCCCCTGCAGATCGTTTGCCGCGCTAGCATACTTATGTCAGCGCGGCTTTTTTATGCCACTGCGTTATTTGTCGAGCAGCAGCTTCTCCCAAGCTTTAACTTCTTTCTTCGATGCGCCGCCCAGCACTTCTAAGGCCTGACGTAAACGGTAGCGGGTTAAGTCCGGGCCAAGAATAGCCATGGCATCTAACACCGAAACTGAACTGGCTTGTCCAGTAATTGCAGGGAACATTAAAGGCATGATGTCGCGCAGCTTTAGATCCAGCAGCGCTCCAGTTGCATTGATGCTGGCCATAATGGCGTCTTTATCCCACTGGCGTAAAGATTCCAGCTGCCACAGTACCAACTGTAATGTCTGACGCACTTGATCAGCGTCGAGCTTTTTGTGCTTGAACAGCTCGGCGTTAATGGGGACAGCACCAGAGAAAAAGAATCCGGCCAACGGAGCAATTTCACTTAAGGTTTCTACTCGACCCTGCACATGCGGTGCAATTTGCATCACGTAGTCACGATTAAATGCCCACTCGCGAGCAGCATCGGCAAACTGCTCAACAGTCAGCTCACGCAGCCACTGACCATTAAGCCAAGACAGTTTTTCCACATCAAAGATTGGGCCACCCAAGGACACACGATTGATATCAAAATTCTCAATCATTTCTTCCAGTGAAAACTTCTCCCGCTCATCCGGCATTGACCAACCCATACGGCCTAAATAGTTGAGCATGGCTTGCGGCAAATAACCCATACGCTCATAGAAGGTAACCGAGGTGGGGTTTTTACGCTTAGAAAGCTTACTTTTGTCAGGGTTACGCAACAATGGCATGTAGCATAAAACAGGCTGCTCCCAGCCAAAGTACTCATACAGTGCAATCAACTTAGGCGCAGATGGCAGCCACTCTTCACCGCGCAGCACGTGAGTAATGCCCATTAAGTGATCATCGACTACGTTGGCTAAAAAGTAGGTGGGCAAACCATCGGCTTTCATTAGCACCTGCATATCCATGCGGTCCCAGCCAATTTCAACTTTGCCGCGCAGCATATCATCGACGATACAAACGCCTTCAGTGGGCATGCGCATGCGAATCACGTGTGACTCACCAGCGGCAACTCGCTGCTGTGCTTCATCCGGGTCTAAATGTGAACATAGGCCATCGTAAGCTGGGGTTTGTTTGTCAGCCATTTGCTGGGCGCGCACTTCGTTAAGGCGTTCAGCACTGCAGAAACATGGGAAAGCATGGCCTCTATCAACCAGTATATCGGCGTGCTTTTTATAAATATCAGCACGCTCGCTTTGTCGATAAGGGCCGTGTGGGCCACCTACATCAGGGCCTTCATCCCACTCAATACCTAGCCAACGCAATGAATCAAAAATCTGCTGTTCTGACTCAGTGCTTGAGCGGACCTGATCGGTGTCTTCAATACGCAGAATAAACTGACCACCGTGCTGACGGGCAAAACACATATTAAACAATGCAATATAAGCGGTGCCAACGTGCGGATCACCAGTTGGTGAGGGTGCAATACGGGTACGTACAGTGGTCATTTAGTTCACTCAAAGCCAAAGAAGATAAAAAGTAAGGGAGCTATCTTAGCAAACTCTAGCGCACTCGCTCCAGCTGTGATTTGCTGCCTAGAGCAGCCAGACAACCGCGCAACAGCTTGACTGACAAGGTTACAACTCCAAGAGGCGCAAACGCAGGCGTTGCACTTCATCGCGTAATTGCGCCGCTGCCTCAAACTCAAGGTCGCGGGCCAGCTGGTACATTTCCTCCTCCAACTGTTTGATCCGCTTGCTGATATCGCTGGGCGTACGGTGCAGTTGATCATATTCAGCAGCTTGTTCGGCAGCGCGGGCTTGAGCCTTACGTTTATTGCTGCGCGCACCGGGCACCACAGCTCCTTCCATAATGTCTTTAACACTTTTCTTGACGCCGATGGGTGTGATGTTGTGCTCAGTATTAAAGGCAATTTGTTTTTCACGGCGGCGGTTGGTTTCATCAATGGCGCGCTCCATAGAGCCGGTCATCCGGTCAGCATACAAAATAGCCTTACCGTTTAGGTTACGTGCTGCGCGGCCAATGGTTTGAATCAGTGAGCGCTCTGAGCGTAGGAAACCTTCTTTATCCGCATCAAGAATGGCCACTAGCGAAACTTCAGGCATATCCAAGCCTTCACGCAGTAAGTTAATACCCACCAACACATCAAACACCCCCATACGCAAGTCGCGGATAATTTCCACCCGTTCTACCGTATCAATATCTGAGTGCAAATAGCGGGCTTTAACTCCGTGATCACCCAGGTATTCGGTCAGATCTTCGGACATGCGCTTGGTAAGCGTGGTGACTAAAATACGCTCATCCACAGCAATGCGTGCGCTGATCTGTGAAAGCAAATCGTCCACTTGCGTCAGTGCTGGACGCACTTCAATTTCCGGGTCAATTAAACCGGTTGGACGCACCACTTGTTCAACCACTTGCCCCGCGTGCTCAGCTTCGTAATGCCCTGGCGTGGCTGAAACGAAAATAGTTTGCGGGCTAACAGCCTCCCACTCGTCAAAGCGCATCGGACGGTTATCCAGTGCCGATGGCAGGCGAAAGCCATAGTTGACTAAGTTTTCTTTACGCGAACGGTCCCCCTTATACATGGCACCAATTTGCGGCACTGAAACGTGGGACTCATCAATTATCAGTAAAGCGTTATCCGGCAAATAATCGTATAAAGTCGGTGGCGGCGCTCCGGGGTCGCGACCGGACAAATAGCGCGAATAGTTTTCAATACCGTTGCAATACCCCAACTCTAAAATCATTTCCAAATCAAAGCGGGTGCGCTGCTCTAAGCGCTGGGCTTCCACCAGCTGATCATTGTTGCGTAAGTATTCTAAGCGCTCAGCAAGCTCCACTTTAATATGCTCAATGGCCTCTAACAGTGTTTCTCGCGGCGTGACATAGTGTGACTTGGGGTAAAAAGTAAAGCGCGGTAGTTTGCCAATAACTTTACCTGTCAGTGGGTCAAAGGCACTGATGCTTTCCACTTCATCATCAAACAACTCGACCCGAATGGCTTCAAAATCAGACTCAGCTGGATACACATCAATCACATCCCCGCGCACACGGAATGTCGCGCGGGAGAAGTCCACTTCGTTACGGGTGTATTGCAAGTCAGCTAAACGGGCCAACAGCGTGCGCTGATCAATGCGGTCGCCGCGATCTAGGTGCACCACCATTTTCAAGTAACTTTCTGGGCTACCTAAACCATAAATACAGGACACAGTGGCGACAATGATAACGTCTGGTCGCTCAAGCAGTGCTTTGGTCGCGGACAAGCGCATTTGCTCAATGTGATCATTAATCGAGGCATCTTTTTCAATAAAGGTGTCCGAGGCAGCCACATAAGCTTCAGGCTGATAATAGTCATAGTAGGAGACAAAATATTCAACCGCGTTATTCGGGAAAAACTCTTTGAACTCTCCGTACAACTGCGCTGCCAAAGTTTTATTTGGTGCCAGAACAATAGCTGGGCGCTGCACTTGCTGGATCACATTGGCCATGCTGAAGGTTTTTCCAGAGCCAGTTACCCCATGTAAAGTTTGATGGGAAAGGCCTGACTCAATCCCGGCAACCAACTTGCGGATGGCCTCGGGCTGATCACCGGCGGGTTGAAATTGTGTGACGAGCTCAAAGCGCGACATGCAAACCTCTTATAACAAGCGCGGCACAACACCGCATAAAGACAAAAAAACCAATCATTTCGGAAAAACTTTGCTAGCTGGCCATAATACCTGTCGAATCGCGCTGCGTCTCAACGCAGTGTCTGTTAAGCTAATGCCTCCATTCAACAATCAACGAGTTCGCAAAACATGAGCCTGTTCTCTGCCGTCGAAATGGCGCCACGCGACCCAATCTTGGGTCTGAACGAAGCTTTTAACGCCGATACCCGTCCACACAAAGTCAACCTCGGTGTTGGTGTGTATTACAGTGAAGCTGGACGTATTCCCCTTCTTAAAGCAGTTGAGTTAGCTGAAAAAACTCGCGCTGAGGCACACGCCCCGCGTGGTTACTTGCCCATTGAAGGGGTTGGTACATACGACAGTGCCGTACAGAAACTGTTATTTGGTGCCGACTCAGAAATTATCAAGTCGGGCCGCTGTGTTACCAGTCAAGCGATTGGTGGTACCGGTGCCTTAAAAATTGGTGCTGACTACCTCAAGCGTTTGTTACCAGATGCAGTGGTCGCAATCAGCGATCCCAGCTGGCAAAACCACCGCGCACTGTTTGAAGCAGCGGGCTTTCCGGTACAAAACTACCGTTACTACGATGCTGCGCGACAAGGCGTTGATCTCGAAGGCATGCTGGAAGACCTGCGTCAGCTACCGCGGCAATCCATTATAATTTTGCATGCTTGCTGTCATAACCCAACTGGGGTTGATTTGAGCATTGAGCAATGGCAAGCAGTGCTTAAAGTGTTACAAGAATGTGAGCATGTGCCCTTTTTAGACATTGCCTACCAAGGTTTTGCCGAAGGCATTTATGAAGATGCAGCGGCTGTGCGCTTGTTTGCTGACTCTGGCATGCCCTTCTTTGTTTCCAGCTCTTTCTCCAAGTCGTTTTCCTTGTATGGCGAGCGTGTGGGGGCTTTATCTATCGTTGCCGACTCTGCAGAAGAAGCTGATCGCGTCATGTCGCAACTTAAGTTAGTCATTCGCACCAACTACTCTAACCCGCCCACCCATGGTGCCACTGTGGTTGGTTTGGTTTTGAATACCCCTGAGCTGAATGCTCTGTGGCAAAAAGAGCTGGGCGAAATGCGCGAGCGTATCCAACTGATGCGCAAGCTGATGGTCGAGCAGTTGGCAGCTAAAGGCGCGAAAAGAGACTTTAGTTTTGTTGCTGAGCAGCGCGGTATGTTTTCTTACTCAGGCCTAACTAAAGAGCAAGTGGATCGTCTGCGTGAAGAGTTTGCGATTTATGCAGTCTCCAGTGGACGTATTTGTGTTGCTGCACTAAACCTCAACAACATTGATGCAGTCACCGACGCCATAGTGCAGGTACTGTAAAACTGTTGTTTGCCCAAGCCTATACGTCTTGCAGCATTGAGAAAGCCAGAGTCCCAAGTGGATTCTGGCTTTTTTATTGGCTCTAATTTTAAAGTTAGAAGCGTGGTTGAGCCTTTAGGCCGGCAGTGAGTGTTACGCGATGGCGGCTCGCAGCAGTTGCTGACGCTCTTGATCAATCTGCCCATCTTTCAAGCACAGAGTTTCATTGGAAAAGACTTTCACGTCCTCAACATCGTGGGTAATCAAAATCAGCGGCACCGCTAAGCGCTCTTGCAGCTCACGCAGCTCTTTACGCATATGAATGCGCAAATCAGGGTCCAATGCAGAAAACGGCTCGTCCCGTTGGTGCTGCACAGGCTCTAAACCAAAGTTATCCAGCCAATAATCCACTGCCTTACTGGCCACCTTGGTACTTGGATTGAACAGGCCGCGGCGTAAACTAAAGGCAACGTTTTGGCGCACACTCAGGTGCGGAAAAAGCGCATAATTTTGAAATAGAAACGCCACTTGACGCTGTTGTGGGGTCAGGTTAATTCCCTGTTTTTGATCAAACAAAGTGCGCCCAGCCAGCTTTAAATAACCGCTATCCGGTTTAAGCAGTCCAGCAATCATTTGCAGCAGCAAGCTTTTTCCTGAGCCAGACGGTCCTAAAATCACCAAGCGATCATTGCTCGCGCTATAGCTTAAATCTAAGCGAAACTCACGGTTGCCAGAGCGCATGGTTTTACTGATATCTAGATCTAGTAGCATCTGCCTACCTCGCCCGCTCATTGATACGCCCCGGTGCTAAACGACTGGCAGTTAACAACACCACCACGCAGACCATGGAGGTGATGACTACCAACATATTGGCCGTATCATCTTTACCCGCCTGCACCGCTTCATAGACGGCAATGGACAGGGTTTGGGTTTTGCCGGGGATACTGCCGGCCACCATTAAGGTTGCGCCAAACTCGCCCAACGCGCGAGCAAAGGCCAACAAAACACCGGCTAAAATACCGCGCCAGGCCAGCGGCAAAGTAATGCGAAAGAAAATTGCCAGTTCAGACACACCCAGAACTCGAGCGGCCTGTTCCAGCTCACTATCCACCGCTTCAAAGGCAGCCCGCGCTGGTTTAAACACCAAAGGAAAGGCCACCACAGTGGCAGCAATCACTGCCCCCTGCCAAGTGAAAATCAGATTAATTCCGAAACTGTCATACAGCCATGCGCCA
>SMEQ01000592.1_pt1 | contig 10756 bp, 10 predicted proteins | sample 2456281 | NCBI WGS metagenome assembly SMEQ01 (sample SAMN10132596, study PRJNA489261) | soil metagenome | isolation source: day1 antibiotic-loamy sand soil ammended with raw manure from dairy cow... | place: USA | collected 2015-04-01 | reverse complement strand
TTCCGTTGTGGTATTCGTTGGTGGTTGTACGTTTAAAACTACAATGCCCCCGAATGTAACTTATGGCGGGGGCTATCTGCGGTACGTTAAGTCTTTTTACCTGCCGGTTTTTACCGAAGAGCAAGTCCAAACGATCATTGCTCAAATTGAGACGGCGCGCTATACGCCCTCGTTGGCTACCAATCGTGAGCATGTGCGGCACTTGAAGGCACAGGCAGAACCAACTGCAAATAGGCTCTGCCCAAAGTGTGGTAGTGCCATGGTGTTACGTACGGCAAAGCGTGGCTCTAGAGCAGGAAATACGTTCTGGGGCTGCTCTAGCTTTCCTAAATGCCGACAAGTTGTGAACACTAGTTAGTTTGGCTATGCTTAAACTTGCTTGGGATTGCCGTTGAACCAACGTTAGTGCGCTAATTGCTGAGAGTGTCGAAATTATTGATTACCACTAGGAGGTAACTCATGCGCAACATTAACCCTGTTACACTAGGTAATGGGTATTGGTTGCGGGCTCAAGCAGCCTACGATGCTGAAGTGGCTGCAAATGCCCTTGCCGAACAGTTGAATAAGATTAAGCCATGGAATTCGGGCTCTGGTGTCGAGCAAGGCACATAACCTACACTAAGCTTTTCTTAAAGTTGTCATACAGCTTTTGCACTATGGGCTCGGCGGCGGCGTTCAAAAAGTGCAGCATCGACTCCTTACTCTCAAATAAGTCTTTTAGCTTTATAGAGTAACCTGGGGCAACGGGTGATACGGGTATCGCATTGTACGACCAAATCATTGCGCCTGAGCTGTCGAACAGCTGGCCGGCGATATTAAAGCGCGCCGTAAGCTCATCGGAAAAACCATGTTTCATGCCCAACACAACCACATTGAGGGTAATAACTAACTTGTTTGGTGAATGGCTATCTATGCTTACCTGAAGGTTGTCTGCGTTTATCTTCTCAATAAGTTGCTGTTGAACAAGGTCATTTAAGCTAATGTCGTGTTCGTCCATAAACTTTAACGCAAGTTCTCTTACCCCTAATCCGTCGTTCGCTTCATAGTAAAATACACCAAACCAGTGCACTTCCACTGTCGTAATAGCAGTAAGCATTTCGTTGTTGTTCGGGTTTGCTTCAATACTAATTGTTTCTATCGCGTCGAAGCTGCTTTTTGTCAGCTTTACACTTGGCACAGACGAGCAGCCGCTTATAAATAGAATGATTAAATACAATGCATAATAAGGTTTCAACCGCGCTCTCCTAGGAAGGTGTGTCATTGTTTACAAATAAGTGTTTTCAAGTACGCTTATTTAAGTTTGATTGTTATACACTTGTATTCAATTTCGAAGCAACTGATTATTGAAACAGCGCGCAACTATTTACCCTAGTTTCGCGAACAGGTTGTCCGATTTTCTCAGTGCCCGTAGAAGCGATTACTATAAGCCCTTCGAGCACAAAGCCTAGCAACCCCATAAACTGACAACACAGGTGCCACCATGCCGAATAACTTAAAGCTATACGAAGCCATTATGCTCCTTGCCCTGTGCGAAGAAAAAGGCACCATGAGTGGCACCTTTGTAGAATACGTAACAGCGGCGGCCTTGGCTGCTGAGCTTTTAATGCTAGGCCGCATAAAGGTCGATGAAGACAATAAAAGTAAAGTGGCAGTAGTAAGTAACGCGCCAACGGGCGACCTGTTATTAGAAGAAGCCTTAACCATGATTGCGGCGTCGAAACGCCAGAGAAACTTAAAAGACTGGGTCATTAAGCTTGCGGGTATTAAAGACTTAAAGCACAAAGTGGCTCAAGCTTTGGCCGCAAGCGGTATTGTGTCGGCAGAAAAAGAGAAGGTGTTATGGCTGTTTGAGCGCCGTGTGTACCCGGAAATAAACCCCGAACCAGAACAACAATTACGCCAAGCCATGCGCGATGCGGTATTAACTGATAACGACGATATTGAGCCACGTATTGCCATTGCCGTTGCCTTAGCGAACAGTGCCACCTTATTACCACAGGTGTTTAGCAAGCAAGAGTTAAAAGAGCGCAAGCAGCGCATTAAGCAATTAGAAAGCGGTGAATTGGTGTCTAAAGCGGCCAAAGAAGCCGTACAGGCCATTCAAGCTGCGGTGATGGTCGCTGTTATAATGCCCTCGATCATAGCGGCCACAACCTCTACCACCACCTCGAGCTCTTGTTAGGTTATTATTGAGCGGTATTTACAAATAAGCTTTATTAATTAAAACCCTAAAAAAAGCATATCAAGTGCGTTTGATGCTTCGAGCTGCTCTTCTTTTAACTGTCCTATTCGGTGCTTAAGCTCGACTTCAGGAATTGACGCCATGAACTGAGTAACCATGACCACCTCTTCACCGTCAACGGTAAAAACCGGGTTAAGCCTTTGAGCTGGTATTGGTGCATGAGCCCGTTCTAATAGAGGCACGACCATACGTGTATTTAGGCCGCTGAGTAGATCCGATTGAACATCTAAAAGAAAGCCATTTCCGCTTGGGTTTTGATAAATACTAAACTTAGCCATCAGAACTTACGATACCGTGAAAGTGGTAAGCCATTTTCTTCAACAAATGCGTTAGAGCTGTCAATAGCAGCTGCATTTTCTTGCAACCAAAGCTTACGCTTCTCGTCTAGCACTGCTGCTTGAATTCCAGATTCCGCAGCTCTTGAGACATTAATTGCCAGTGCTTTCGCTTCTGCTAGGAGCACGCTATCTAATGATAGGTTAGTAGGTCGCCTATTGGCGGTGGTGTGCTTTATCGTTTGCATCTATACACCTGTTTAATGAATGTTATTTGATGTATTGTATGCGCATACTAATTGCGCATCAAGCATGCAGGTTAAATAACCAGCCACTGCAGGGGCACGTTTTGCAACCACTGTTGCTGTACTGCACGTTGGTTGCGTTGTATAAAGCCAATATAGGGTGCTAGTTCACCCATATGCTGAAGCTTAATGGCGGTGTCGTGTTGCTTGGCTGCATAAGCTTGTTCCGTGGCATGGCTGCTAAACCAGTTAAAGGTGGGCACGGCAAGATAGTTAAAACCTTCGCTAATAGCTATTTGTAGGCCTTGTGGGTCGAGGTCGCCAAAGTATTTTAATGGGCCATGGGCACCCTCTTTCCAGCGTTTTAAAAGCTCGGCTCTGCCGCTACCGTAATGACTGTCGCCGCGGTAAATAACTAAGCTATGCGCCGTTAAAGGTAACTGAAAAAGCGACAATTCGTAAAAACAGTCTAGGTTTTCAACCACTACAAGGTCTGAAAACTGCGCTAATTCGAGCTGGTTATGGTTTTCATCAATAATCAGCTGCCCTGCAACCCTAAGTACCCGTTGTTCTCGTGGCGATACACGCTGTGGCTTATGCTCAGCGGCGCCCTGTTTGGCTTGATCTAAACTCGACTGTTTTAAATCAGCCTCTAAAGGCGCCAAACCAAGTTGGCTAAGGCGTGTTTCAATGGCATGCAGCAGTTCGCTGGTGTAGCCGTATTCCACCTTTAGGCTTATGACATGGGCTATGAGGTCTTGCTGTTGGCACCAGGCAAGTACGCGTAAGTCGGTAGCCTTCAGCTTGCGAACCACCCTGCTTTGGCTCTGCAATTTAACCTTTAGGCCCTGTAGCAGTTTGCGTTCGCTACGTGTTAGGTCTCGGTTCATGCGGCTTGAAACCTTACTTTCAGGTCTTCAATAATACGCACATGGTTAAATTGGCTTATTGGTCGTTCGTCGCGCGTGAGGGTAAATAATTTTTGTTCATGGCGCGGTAGCGCATTGTATTCTGCCAGTACTTGCAACAACCAGGCTTCGGCTGGCCATTCCAGCTGTTGTTCAATTAAAAATGCCAATGCGGAGTGCGGCTGCGGTGTGTCGCACACATAAAGAAAATAAGCCATGGTGTCTTGTTTCAGCTGCTGTTGCCGCGCTTCCACCACTTGTTGCTGAGCGCTGGCGTTTACCGCGTCGGCAGTTACGCTAACCACATCTGTTTTGGCTTTGATGGCTAATTCGCGATACAGAGTATGCACTAGGTGCACCAATTCTGGTTGTTGTTCGCGTTTGTCGAGCGACACGGCTGCCGCGGGGAAAATGGGCGCGGCACAATTCACTAAAGCAGGTACTTGGCTGCGGTACGAATAGTCGCCCACCATAAAGCCTGGGTGCTCGCGTAAAAACCCCGCCATGTTCAGCACCAATAAACTCCGCTCTTGTTGCTCTCGGAAGCGGGTCATTAATTCAACTAAACGAATTTGTACTTCAAGCAAACTACCGTGGTGGGCGCTCATTTGTTGCTGTAATCGACTCACCAATATTTTGCGCAGGGTGGGGTTACCTTCAGCAAGTTCGATCAAATCATCGAAGTCGATCAGCGACAAGCCGTCGATTAAGCGTTTTATTTGCTGCTGTGCACGACTGTTTTCACGAATTTTATCGCTTAAATTACTCACAAAGCCGAAATTGCTATTTAGCCGATGCCACAAACTAAAAATAGCTTCTTCAAATTGCGAAGTTAAGTCGTAAACGGCTTCGTCTATTCGTAGCGTTTGGCTGTCGACGCGCAGGCTGTCGCCCATGCGCTGGGCTTCTTTTAGCCCTTCCACAAAGCCACGAATACTAACCAGTTTATCGGCAATGTCGGCGTGAATGGCACGGCGACTTTCGTCGGTAACCAAAGCCGCAACAAGTTGTGTTACTGGGTGGCGCAGCTTGAGTTCGTGGCTGTCGTCGGGTTGATACAGCACCCGGGCACTAATAAGGCGACGTAAGCTGCGCTCGCTCACTGTGGCCGGATCAATACCGCCGGCTAAATAGCCCTGCATCAGTAATTTAGCGTTGTCGCCAATCAGCTTTAAACGCTCGGCGCCCACTTCAAACAGGTTACTTAAATGGTGTTTGTCGTCGTGCTCGGCCATTACAGCAACTCCGTTTGCGTTTGGCTGGTATCGAGTGGAATATTTTCTTCGTCTTTTATAAAACGAACTAGCTCAAGCAGGTAGTCTATTTTCCCCGTTACAGTGAAATATAAACGGTTACTGTGCGGCTGCATTAGGTAACCGTTTTCCACCAAGCGTCTGGCAACTTGTTTGCCTTGGGCATCGACGGAATCAGCGCTAGAGCCAAAAAACTTATCGTTCGCAAGGTTTTGTAGGCGTTGGCGCAAACTAGGGTTGTCTTCGGTTTTTACCATTAACTCTTGCAGCTTTAGGGTGTCGCCGGCGGTTAAAATGCCGTCGCTGCCCATGGCTTCTTGCACGTAGGTAAGCCATTCAAGTAAAGGCAGTAACGAACCCATTACTACCCCTAACTGTTGCTTTAAATGCTCGCGGGCAGGGTCGTCAATGTCGCGGTAAGCCAGAAAATACACGCTATTGTCGTCGTTGGCGGCAACCCGTCGGTTCAGTGGTTTTAAATAGTCGTCAATGCTTTCACGCACGTCGTCGCGCTGCAACTTGGCAAAAAACTCTTCGTCGGTAATGGCACAAACAAACTGACCAGCAAGCAACTTTTCCAGTAATGGACCATGTAGCATCATGCTTGTGCCTCCTGCGCCTTAGCACTAAGCTGAAGCTGCTGTAGTTTTTTCGACAATTCCGACACCCGCGGCTTAATACGCTTTAACTGGCCTTTATTGGGTAGTTCCGCATGGGGCTCAATTAAATAGCGGTGCTTAAACAGCAACAACACGTCTGATTCAGGGTTCGGAAACGCGCCCACAATTTTAATATTGTTGTGGTTACAAGCGTCAAATAATTTTTCTACGTTGTGGTAAGCCAAGGTGCCAAGTTCATCAATAGGCCAATGAATGGTTACCCCTGCTGCTTCGGGCCGTAACAAGCGGGTAAAGGCCAATAAAAACTTACACAAAATAAGGTAGGCCATGCCATTACTCGACGAGTCGGTTAACTGGCGATCGTTGCGGATCACCACTGGCTCGCCGTTTTCAATTAAGTTGAGCTGTAGTTTGAGTAACGACTCGATGCTGTATTCTTGGTTGGCTTTTAATAAGTCGGCCACGTCGCTTAAATGCTCTAAATATTCACTTGGCGGAATGGGTTCGCCCGAGCTTTGCCACTGCCGATAATGGTAGGTCATTTCTTTTAACGGCTGCCAAAAACTAAGTTCATCAATGGTAGAGCTAATTTTCACTTCCGCTTTGTCGATGCCATCGAGGGTGAGTTCGTCGCCCACGGCTTGGGTTAAACGTCGACTGTAGTCACTTACCCGCTTATGAATGTCGTTAAACACGGTGAAAAACTTAAACAAAGCGTTGCCAATGGTTTTGCCCTGTTCGATCGTTTGCTGCTGTTTGGCCTCAAGCACGGTGATAATTTCCGCCAAGGCGTTAACCCGCGCTTGCATGTCGGGCGCTTCGCCTAAATGGGCAAAAGAGTCTTCCATAAAGCGAACAAATTGCAGGTCGGAGTCTTTACGAATGTCGGCTTCGAGGGCGTTCACGCTGTCTTCTAGCCGTTTATCTAGTTTTTGCTTGTCGTCTAGCAGTTGGTGTGCCCGCGCAATGTGTTCACTCACGTCGCCCTGCTCAAGGCCTGCTATTGTTTCAGCGGGCGGTGGTTGGGTGGCAACAGGCAAGTCGGCCATGCGCGTAACTAAGTTGTGCAAGCTCTGCACATGCTTTTCTGCTTTTTCTAACTGCTCTTTTAACTGCGCCAGCTTTGCATTGTCGGCTTGTTGGTTGGCTTTGTAGTCGGCTTCATGGCGCTCTAACGCCGCACTCGCTTCACGCAATTGTTGTTTAGCTAACTGTTCTGTTTCAAGCCACTTGGGCCGCAATGTTGCCCAGGTTACCTGCATAAATTGTTGGTAGGTGTTAAATTCGTCGCGTTGACTTTCAATGTCACGAATATGCTGCTGTAGCTCAAGTGTTTTTTGCTTATTGCGCTGTAAGGTTTTTTCATCAACCCCTTTTTCGGCCAGATCAGCGCTAAAGGCTTGTTCAAGCTCTTTATTACGCTCTTTGGTATTCGCTTCTAAGCGAGAGCGCTCGCTGTCTAAGTCGTCTATGGCGTCTTGTAGCATTTGCAATTGCTCTTGGAACTCGGCGGTTTGTTCAAGTGCCCGCGACTGATGCTCAGCGGCAAGTTCAGCTAAAGCCGTTTGCCGTTGTTGTTGCACCTGTACTAATTGCTGTTGTAACTGTTCAATACGCTGAGCAATGGTTTTTTTCCGCTCTTTGTCTAGTAGCGCATGTTCATGGGCCAAGCGTTGTTTGTGATCACGGGCGAAGGCCACGTCATTTTCATAGCTGCGCTGTTGTTGCTGTGCCACGTCGAGTGCCTGTTGCTGCTGCTTCACCTCGTCGACGGCTTTGGCTAATGCTTTTTCAGCCACATAGAGCTGATTTTTTTGCCGTTGCCACTGTTCAATGGCTTGCTCAAATTGTTCGCGTAACCGCCCTTCGGTTAGTGCATAGTCGGGTAGTTCAATTGCATGCAAATCAAGCTGCACACCAAACACCGTATTGGGTGCTTCTTCTTGTTTGGTTAAGCCATCAAACAGTTGTGGGGCTAAGTCGGTCCGTTGCAACAATGGCTCGGCCAGCACGCGGCCAAAACTGTGTTGCCAATGCTCTACATGTTGCGCCAAAAAATGTTGCAAGCTTCCGCTCGTTGGCTCTAAGCGCAGCCGTAATTGCTCTATTCGCTGCTCGCCTTGTGCCGCGGTACTGCGAGCTTCTTTTGCAACTATTACAGCCTGCTCGCGCTGACGCAGCACACTGGTTAAAGCACTTTGCTGTTTATAGACTAACTTTATTTGCCCGTCGAGCTGCTCTTGGGCTTTGTCTAATCGCATGTCGACTAGGTTTCTTTGTTCAAGCTCGTCGGTATTTAGCATCGACAAGTTAACCTGAGCTTGTTTTGCCGCTAAATCACCTTGCAGCTTCACCAGTTGGCTGTCGTATTGCGTACGCACCGCTTCTTGTTGTTGCTGAAGCTGTTGGCTCATGGCTTTGATGGCGTTTAATTCGTTATCATGAATAACTTTTTGCTGTTCGTTTTTTTCTTTAATCTGCGTCTGAATTTTACTGTTTGCCTGCTCAAGCTGTTGCGCCAGCTTTAATTTGTGCGACTGTAATTCCTGCTCTGCGCCACGGTGGGCGTCCATCATTACCTTGTAATGTTGCTCAAGCCCTTGCAGTTCAATACGGCGTTCCGGTAGTTGTTCTAATTCACGGCCAACACGTTCAATATCGGCGTCGCGGTACGTGTCGTACTGGTTTTGTGCCCGCTCTAAATGCCCTTCACTGCTGGCTAAGTCGTTTTTGGCATCGTTTTGTTTGTCGCGCAGGGTGCTGCGGCGTTGTTCATATACACTGCTGGCTTCGTTCATGCTGCGCTTTAGCGTTTGCATGGCTTCTTCGGTGTCGGCTTTATATAAACGTTGCTGACTAAAACTGTTTTCAAGCAAGGCTTTTAAATGCCAAAGCACCGCTAAGTTTAGTGCCCGCTTGCCACTGAATCGTTCAATTTCAGCTAACGACTTTTGCAGTTTTTCCATTTTCATAAACTGCTTCATGTCGCGTAACCAACTGCGAATTTTATCGCCGGTCATGGTGTTGGCTGGGCGTTGGTAACCGTCTTCTTCCAAAATTGCCGCTAACATACTTTTTAGCGTGTCCATTTTGCCTTCCTTGGCATGCACCGCCGACACTAGCTTTTCTATATGGCGTAAGTTGTATTTGTCGTGCGCCAAACCGTAGCGCGATGCCAACTGCCGATGCCTTAAGCTTTCACTACGGCTGCTACGGTCGTTCTTAATGTCGTTCAGAATAATGTTGCGGTATTCGGTGGTATTAGAAATTTTTGCCGACATATCTACATCACGGGCCCGCATTTCTTGTGCCCAGTCGTTGTATTCACGGGCGACCACGCCGTCGTTTTTCTGCAGTAAATAATGTTCGGCTTGGTAAGGTGCATCGACAAAACGATAGTCGATACCATCGGCGCGTTTGGTTAACACCACCTGTGCCACACCATGCTGTGGGCGTTGGTATTCGTAAATAACGTAGCTGTTTTTATGCGGTAGGTAATATTTATCGAAACTTAGTCGGGTACGGGGTACCACTTTGTTTGGTAGTTCGCCATAAAAAACCGGAATCATGCGCTGCAACGTGGTTTTACCCGAGGCATTACTACCACAAATATTGGTGTGGCCATCCAGTTCTAATTCCACCACACCCGGCATATGGCCGTGGATCATTATTATTTTTAGTAGCTTCGCCATGGGTATCCTATGTTGTGTGTTATGAACTTGTCATTGTAGGGCAGTATTAGCCTTGTTTGTAGACATGACTTCGGTGCCCAATTTTCCCCACTGTTACTAAAAAAAGTTCATCGAAAGTTTCATAGATTATTTTTTAAATAGTTCGGTAGGTGCCTTGGCAGAATCGGTAACGCTGTAGCCCTGAAAGTTTTTCACGACCAAGGGGCTGGGGATTTTACTGCAGTATTTTCATCCGCTGAAGAATACGCAAAAGATCTTCGTTTGGAATGAGCCGAAGATTTTTGCCACGGATTACTTAGCAACCAGCTTTGATGCTTCACCCACGACATTCTCCAAATAGCTAACGTATCAAAGCGCACCATAACGCTATGGCGTTAAAGCGTCAATGTTCACTCCGTTTTCCGCGCCAGCATGGTGGCGAACTGTAGCTGCGCGCCATTATGCATGGTGCCCAAGTCTTCATTATATTTAACCAGCTCCCAGCCTTGGTAGGCTTCTGCTAACTGCCCTTCTTTGAAGGTAAACCGAAATGGCATGGGGCATGGGTGAGCGGCGGTGCTCATGGCGCAAACAATTAAGTTATAACCACCAGGTAAGGTGCGCTCTTGCATGTTGGCAATCACCGCATTAACACGGCTGGGGTCGAGGAACATTAACGTAACGGTGCAGGCAATAAAACCAAAGTCATTCGTTAGGTTGGCATTATTAATGTCGTACACCTGCGCCTGAATGTTATCAATATTTTCTTCGCTAATAATTTGCTGCAGCATATGGATAGCGCTGGGGTTGTTATCCACTGCGGTCACATTAAAGCCAAGCTGGCTTAGGTATAAGGCATTGCGGCCATTCGAACAGCCCATGTCTAGGGCGTCGCAGGGCTCGTTAGCTTTGCCCAATTCAATAATCTTGCACGCTTCAACGACTTCACTATGGGCAGGGTTTAAGCCGTAACGGCTATTTAAATCAACGGTCATGGGAACCACTTAGTTATTGAAATGTGGCCGTATGTTACTACGTCTACGATGCAATTTTATGCCAATACACCAGACCTTTAGGGCTACCACTTACTGGGTATCTTCAGCAGGCCAAAGCTATGAACTAATGTGGGATATAAATCTCAGCTGTCATGTAGTCGGCACATTGCCCGTTCAGCACAACGCGATCATTTTTCATTTCGCAAACTATTTTGCCACCTCGCTTAGAAAGTTGGCGGGCAGTGAGTTTGCTTTTGCCAAGCCGTGCGGCCCAATAGGGTGCAAGTTCGCAATGGGCCGAGCCTGTGACTGGATCTTCGTCTACTCGCAATTTTGGAAAAAAACAGCGGCTGACAAAATCAATCTCAGTTCCAGGCGCGGTAACCACAACGCCGCGCAACCCTATTTGCCGAAACATGGCTAAATTTGGTGTTAACGACTGTACGTCTGCTTCGCTGTTATACACCGCCACATAATCAAAACCAGCCAGTACCTGCATGGGGGCTTTGCCCAGTCCGTCTATTAACGCTCGCGGAACTTCTGTAGC
>SMEQ01000812.1_pt1 | contig 10784 bp, 7 predicted proteins | sample 2456281 | NCBI WGS metagenome assembly SMEQ01 (sample SAMN10132596, study PRJNA489261) | soil metagenome | isolation source: day1 antibiotic-loamy sand soil ammended with raw manure from dairy cow... | place: USA | collected 2015-04-01 | reverse complement strand
TCAAAATTGTGGTGAGAATTTCTCTTCCGTACAATCTCTTCCAACGTCAAATCAGGATCTGTAATGTAATTGGTTACACCTTTCCCATCTTCAATACCAATGTACTCAGCCACCTTTGGCAGACGTAAGTCCATCCCGATTAGAATTACCTTCTTATTAGAAAGTGCTAAAATTGATGCTAAATTCACCGATACAAAAGATTTACCTTCTTTCGGTATGGTTGAAGTTAGAAAGATCGTATTTTTAGAATCCGGTTTTGATTTTAACATGAAATCAATGTTCGTTCGCAAAAGACGGAAAGACTCTGAAATGTTATCATTTCCTCCGTATCGAACTACAATTTTTTCTTTGCTATCCGTGTGAGGAATATCACCAATATATGGAAGACCTGCATCGATTACATCTTGCTTCCCTCGAACCTTAGTATCCATTAGTCCGCCTACGTAAATGATTCCAGTTGGAATTATCAATCCGATTAAGATACAAGCAAGGTAAATTATTTTTGATTTAGGAGAAACGGGAATTTGATTGCTAAATGCTTGATCAATCACCTTTGTGTTACCTACCGTTGCAGCTAAAGTAATTGCTGTCTCTTCTCTTTTCTGTAATAAGTATAAATAAAGTGTTTCTTTAATTTGTTGTTGACGCTGTATTTCTCGAAATTCTCGTTCGTATTTAGGAACGGATTGAATCTTAGAGTTGATTAACTTTTCCGTTTTCCTTAATTCTTCGTTTTGAATTAAGATTGATTTTTTAAGATTTGAAAGACTTTCTTTTAAACTTTTGTGAATACCCATGATTTGAACTTCTAAGTTCAATATAACAGGGTTTTTTGAAGTCGAGTTTTTTAGCAATCTATTTTTCTCCAACACCAAGGTATTGTAAGAATCAATCATTTTTTCAATTGCTGGGTTGGATAAACCTAGATTAGATGGTACTAAATCATTTGCATCGTTGTGGGTGATGAGGTATTCGTAAACAAATTCTGAGAGACGAACTTGCATCTCATTCTCTAGGATTCGCTTGTTGTTATCGCTGTTGGCCTCTAGAAACATTCCTGCTTCGGAAACGACATCTACTAATTTGTGATCTGTTTTGAATGACTCTACGTCACCTTCCACATCTGAAAGTTCTTCAACAATTAACTTCATCCTTTCGTTAATGAAATCAGAAGTGTTTTTAGAAATTTGATTTTTATCAGCAATGGCATCTATGCCGTGTTGTTCAATAAGGTTGTTTATAAACGATGTGGATAAATCACGATTTGGATCTACCAAAGCAATGCGAATTACATTGGCGTCTTTATTGATTTTACTGATTTTAATTTTTTCTAGGTAATAACTAACAACATCTTCAAATGGAGTAATTTTCACGGTGAGTATCTCTAATATCGGTGACTCCTTGTTGAAATTCGGTGTAATTACAATTTTCCCGATCGAAGTTTGAATTTCTTCACCAAATTTACATTGCCTTTTCTCTCCTTCTTCCTTATCGATGAATTCATAAGCTTCACCCGAAGTTGGTTGAATTTCAAAAGATGCTTCCTTACCATATATCGATGAGTCGCCATCAATAATAAGAATGTTGATTGGTTTGTGTTCAAAGTAGCGAATTGCTACAGGACCGGTTTCATTAAGATACGCTATGTTCAACTTTAACTCATTGACAACACGTGAAATCAAAGATCTTGACTTTAAAACTTCAATTTCATCGTCTAGATTGCTATTGCCAGATAACATTCCAAGATCTTCAAATACTGAAAGTTCAGAAATAGCCCCACCTTTTGAATCACTTTTAATTAAGATTGTAGCACTTGCTTCGTATTCTAAAGGAGTATACCTTAAGTACAAAACACCCAATGATAGACAAATGAATATGGCCAAAATATACCATTTCCAATTGAAGGTGTATTTAGCTAAAATTTCTTGAATTTTAAACTCTTCTTCATTTTCAAAATGATTCTGAGTTGAGTGAGAATTCTGTTTCATTTAGCGTGTAATTAATGTGATGGTTGTGATCACAAGAGAAGCAATGGATATGAATACTCCTGCAGTACTACTGATTAAGGATGAGTTTCTTTTAGCTCGATTGGGTTCTACATACACCACATCGTTTTGTGAAAGATAAAAAACAGGTGATTGAAAGATGTCTTGATTTGTAAAATCTACTCGGAACTCTTGCTTAATTCCATCGATATCTCGGATTACGAGTATGTTTTGTCGAACTCCAGTGATGTTTAGGTCTCCAGCTATTCCTATTGCTTCAATGAGTGTAATTCGTTCATTTGGAATGTTGAAGGATCCTGGGTTTTTCACATCACCCAATACCGTCACTTTGAAGTTTTGAATTCGAATATTCACGACTGGGTCAGATACATATTCAGACAGTCTTACTTTAATAAGTTCGGTTGCTTCCATGCGATTCATTCCTGCTAAGCGTATCTTTCCAAGAATGGGAAAATCAATGTCTCCATTTGAATCAATTAAATACCCGTTTCTTGCCGCCATTCCGGAAGTGTACGTGGGCATTTGAGTGCCTGGAACACTTAAGTTATTTTCTAATACAAAGGGTTGAATCGATTCTACATCCATGGAACTGATGGTAATGGACAAATAATCATCACTTTTGAAAATAGGCGTGTAGCTATTGTTACTTTTTACCCTAGTTGTTGTAGTATCTTCACTTCTCGATTCTTGAAAATAATTTATTTTCTTTTTTGACACACAAGATGTTGTCAGGAATAATTGCGATATTACTAAGACAAAAATGATTTTATGAATGTTGACCATGTTTTAGAAAAAAATAACATTAAAACCATTCTATTCAGCGTGAAACTTAGTTTGTTTCTTTCTAGAAACAAGCATTTTTTTGTTGCTTGAATTAATGGTGTAAATTAATAAGAGAACCAATAAGGTCATTAAAACCATGACAACTGATACAACTTCAATCGGAAACGTATTGGAAATGGATATGAAGGTCACGATTACAATCAGGTTTAGTAGACCTAAAGATATGGATGCCCAAATATGTGATTTCATAAAATCAAGAAGTACGTGATGCAAATGGTTTCTATCCGCTTTCATAGGGTGTTTTCCGGCTAAAATACGAATAACTATTACACGAGCAGTATCTAAGAGCGGGATAAATAAAACAGAGAATACAAATATGAATCTATTTTCAGGTAAAAACAGGTGGTTGGTCATTGGTAACGGTTCACTAGCAAGATAATGAACCGCTAACACTGATATCATTAAACCAATGATTAGTGACCCGCAGTCTCCCATGAAAATTTTCAACTTTCCTTTGGTTAAATTAAAACGTAGAAATGCAACCAACATGGCAATGGTTACCAAAGCTAAAGAAGAATAAAAGAAATCTTCTCTGATTGAGAAAACAATTAAAAATGCGGCGCTGATAACGATTCCAACGAATGACGCAAGGCCATCTAAACCGTCTATTAAATTGAATGAATTGATGAAAAACACAATAAAACCCATGGAGATGAACATGGAAGCGAACGGATTTATTTCGTAGATACCCAAAAAACCGTGGTAATTGGTAATCAAGAATTCGGGAGAAAGAACAATAAATCCAGAAGCTAAAAACTGGCCATACAACTTTACTCTTGGTGATGAATTGACCAAATCATCTTTAAGTCCTACCATGAAAAGAATCGAGATAGCAGCAATAATGTTATATCCAGCAAAGCTTTCGTAGTGAATCATGTTAATTAAAGGAATGGTAATTAGGTACACCATAAAAAAACTAATACCACCTAAAGAAGGAACTTCTTTGTTGTGAGAACTGCGTTTGATAATTGGAATAATGAGCTTCTTTTTAACGGCAACGACAATTACTCTTGGAATAATGATGTTAACTGCTGCAACGACCAGGGCAATCATAATCAACCCAGATACAAGATGATTGTATATAAGATAGTCTTTAATAATTTCAATAGTGGATTGCATATTTATTAGGATTAATCAGTGAATATTAATCTGTGGCTTTTTTGTTTTTGGTTAAGTATAATAATTCAGCCATAACCGGATGTTATGGCTGAATTATTTAATCTTATTTCTTGATAAAAATCAGTTCAACGCGGCGGTTAATCGCGCGATTACGATCGCTATCATTTGCTACTTTTGGTTTTAACTCTCCGAATCCCTTAGTTTTCATGCGATCTGCACTTAAACCTTCAGAAAGTAATGTATTGTAAACCGATTGTGCACGTTGTTCTGAAAGTGTTTGGTTAAACTCTTCTGAACCTACGCTATCTGTATGTCCTTCGATAGACAAGTTGTAACTAGGGTTTTTCTTCAATACAGTTACAAAATCAGCAAGTTTCTCTTTTGAACCAGCACTTAATTTAGCAGATCCAAATTCAAAGTTTACTTGTTTCAATGCTTTTTTGATAGCATCCTTGTCTTCCGTAGTGATATCTGTGCTATCCATGTTTGCACTTACCTGCTCTTCTTCTTCAGCTGGTTTAACAACAGTCACACCGCGGTCATCCACTTCATTGCCTTCAGGCGTGTTTGGTTCGTCGTCTCTGTAATTGAATACACCGTCTCCGTCGTCATCACCTAATTGTTCTTCAAGCTTCTTGATACGGTCTTCGTAATTTTCTTGAACTTGTTCCTTGGTAAATACGGTTGGAACCCAATCTGCATGTGTTTTGTGTTTACCTAAGTAAAAGGTAGCACCCACAGACCAATTCACTAGGTAATTTTTAAAAGCTACCGGATTAGGGTTGCTTAACATATCAAAAGAATAGTTTTGTTTCGCATGAGTAATGTAGGAAACATCTAAATTTAATGAAACACGCTCTCCCAATTTAACTTGCGGAGTAACTCCAATGATTCCATTTAACATCAAATCTTTCTTTTCCCCTCCATTTGTAGCTGTAGATGTCCTAGTAGATTTATCGTTTACTAAGATTGACCCGCCCACACCACCGTGAACTAAAAGACCAATGTGTCTAGTCCAGGTGTCAAACATAAGGATGTCACCTAAATTGGCAACCCCTTGGAAGGACGTGCGGAAATAATGATTTTTGATATCGATCGTGTTTCTGTTAGCTTTGAAGGAATCATAACCAAAGTCAAGCATCACACCAGCACGGTTGTTCATCATGTAACGACCATTCAATCCGTAATGTGAAATTTGAGCTGTTTTAAAACGGACTGAAGGTGTAGCTCCATATTGCCCGCCAACATTTAGGCCAACAGACCATTTGTTGTAGTCTTGTGCAACAGCCATTGAACTCATCAGAACAGCTCCAGCAATGAATAGTGAATATTTCTTTTTCATAATTTTCATGTTTTTAAATGTTTCTGAATTCAAGAATCCACTGAGTGAGTCTAAAATTCCAAAACCATTTATTTTGATTCATGTTGTTCGATGTCTTCTTGAATCTTATTTTCTAACTCTTTAATGCGCAACTCGTAGTTGTTCGTAGGAGCAACATTAGTTGAGCCGTAAGAAGTAGCTTTCCAGTCTGCATGAGATGCATTTTTACCCAAATAGAAACTTGCACCCAATGACCAGTTTATCATGGCATTTTTAAATGCAACAGGATGAGAACCGCTATACATGTCGTAGTCCCAATCTTGCTTTACATTGGTTATGAAAGAGAAATCCATGTTTAAAGAAACACGCTCACCCAATTTAACTTGTGGTGTAAGGCCAATAATCGCATTCACCATTAAGTCTTTTCTTTTTCCAATGTTGTATTTTTCTCTGGTATCTTTGTGGTTAGTCAAAACTGAAACTCCTGCACCAGCATGCGCCATTAAGCCGATGTGCTTCGTCCAAGTGTCAAACTTCAAAATATCACCTACGTTGATAACGCCTTGGAAAGATGTGCGGAAATAGTTAGATTTCATTTCTAAGTTCTTTCCTGTATATTTGTAGGTATCGAGACCTGCATCTAACATCACACCGACACGATTGTTCATCATGTAACGTCCATTTAGTCCATAATGCGTAATAGCGGCAGTTTTTGTAGAAAGTTTTGCTGGCGTAGAACCGTAGTGCCCTCCAACGTTTACCCCCACAGACCATTTGTTGTAATCTTCTTGAGCTATTGCGATAGACCCTGATACAGTTGCCAATGCAATAATAAGCGTAAATACCTTTTTCATAATTATAATTAGGTTATAAATTTATTTTACAAATGTAGTTCTTTTAATTTAAACGACAAAGTTATTTACACTTTATAGGGGTTATTTCCTTGTTAATACTACTTTTAAGTGTGTACATTTAAAAGTATCACATCCCAAACTAACTTTTTCTCTGGCTTAAATAATTTTAGAACTCCCTTTTAATGTATTCTAATTCTTTGAATACAAAGCGATATATTCATTACAATATATAATGAAAAATCTCTTTAAATTGACGAGGGATTCTATTACAGTATATGTTCATTAATTTCTTGCAGTTGACTTTGTGTTGTTTTTTGAACAAGTTAATTAAACCTCGTTAAAAAGATGGTTTAAAGCAATTTTCTTTTTAATTATTGATAACTTAAAATCAAGGATAAAATGAATAGTTAGAGTATCTGATAATATTTATCTGTAATGATTTTCCATGTATACCTAGACTTTGCAATGTTAAATACTTGATTTCTGGACTCTATTAATTCTTCAACATTAATGTCATTTAAGATTTGCACAAGATTTTCCGAGTCTTTAAAGTAGCTATAGGCTTTGTTTTCAGTAGTTTCCCTGTTGTAGTTGATGTCGAAAGCAATGATTGGGATTGATAAGTACATGGCCTCCACTAATGACGGATTAGTTCCACCTGCGCTGTGCCCGTGAATGTACATAAAGGCATTGCTGCGTATTTGGTTTAAAATAGATAAATCATAAATGGGGTTGCAAAGATGAAGGTTTTCAAATTTGCTGTAAGTTGAAAAAAGATTTTTTCCATACTCACTGTTTTCCCAGTTTCCTATTATTACTAAATGATATTTTGTTTGTCTTGAAAATGCTTCAAGTATTAGTTTTATGTTGTTTTCAGGTTCAATTCTACAAACTTTAAAAGCATATTCAAATTTGGTAAATGGAAACTGATTTTTTATCTCGGCTGAAATTGGTAGAGAAACAGAATGATCAGCGCCGTACTCTATTAAAACGGCATTTTTTTTATATTCACTTTTTACATATTCTTGAATGACTTTATTATCTGCAATAACTACATCAGCTGCTCTTACAGCAATTTTCTCAGAGAATTTTAAGTACCATTTTGCAATTCTACCCCATTTTTCACGCTTCCATTCAAGTCCATCAATATTTACAATTATTTTTTTTGAATAAAACAATCGATAGATTGGAAGAACTACACCACTAGCTACCCCAAGAATTAGTACTGTTTTTGTTTTTCGTTTCACCTTTAGTAAGGAGATGATGTCATATGGAATACTTTGAATTCCATTAGCCTTTAAAGGAATGTAAACTAGATTACTATTATTATGTTCTGCTATCTTTTCAGGGTTAGATTTTGAAGAGCAGTAAACAGTGAAGTCAATTTTTTTTGAGAGATGTAGCGTTAAATATTCTGTTAACGTTTCAAATCCTCCGTATTTAGCAGGAATACCTACTGAGCCAATAATAGCTACCTTTTTTTTATTTTGCATTCCAAAAAATTTCACCAGATTCTTTAATTATTTTTTCTATTTTTTTTATTCTATCATAACCATACCAAGTGGTCGCAATCATCCCTTTATCTTTAACTTTCGACTTTAATACATAGTTAGTAAAGTTTTGTGTAGTTAGTTTGTTTTCCCAAGTAGCACCATAAACCTTAAATCCTGCTTTTGCAAATGCAGTATAGCTAGGAAACTCTCTTTGTTTGTCAAAATAATGCCAATCGCAAATAATAATATTTTTAGGAATAGACTTAATTAAGTCAGGATAGCCTTCAACGCCATGTAAATGCCTGGGGAGCATATTAGGGAATTGTTTAGTTGATATTAGCATATCTCCCCACATTAAAGGAGTGATTTTTTTTTCGGTTAAAAAAGTATTGAGGCTTTCAATATTGTTTAGGTATGACTTAGGACTTAACTTTTGTTCCCCTTTTACATAGAATTTTGTAGTTAAATGACCATTTCTATATCCAGCGACCTCATCATGCCCGATGTGTAGATATTTTGTTTTGGCAAGACCTAAAACTTCATTAATAGCAGAAAATATAAAAGGATATATTTTTTTGTTATCGGGATTATATGTTGTTTTGTTTAACATTAAATCAGGGTAATGATTACTTAAAAATTTTTCTTGGTGTGTTAAGAGTTTTAATTCGGGTATAAAATTCATTCCACTTTGTTGTATATACTTTGCTAATTCTTTAAATTCTTCTATATTCCATAACATTTTTTCATTTTCCTGTTTGATAGTTTTTAAATCAACATCATTTATTAAAATAATGACTGTATTAAAGTAATTTTTTCTAGCTAAATCAATTAATGTCTTCATTGATGAAATATTTTGATTTTTCCAAATGACAAGATGAACAGCTCTCATATTAATAGCGCTCCAATTTGCTGTTTCCTTAAAGTTTAAAAGACCTTTTCTTTTCGTAACCTCTTTTTCTATGTAGTTAGCTCCGTTGAGCAGACCTTGTGTCGTTTCGGAAAATATTTCAATTTTATTTCTAGCAATATTAATTGTAAAATAATCAGGATTGTTTTTGCTATTAGAAATTTCATCAACCTTTATAAAGTTAATTCTGTTTCTAAACTCGGTATTATTCGTATGTTCATCTAAAACCTTTTTTAAGCTATTGAAAACAATAGGGTATTTTGTTGTAAAATCATAAGGAAATGATAGCTTAATACTTTCATTTTTATATCCATTACAGCTTAATATAACAGACAGTAATAATCCTATAAAAATTATTGTTTTTAATTTTCTCATATTTAAGTGTTATAATAATAAAGATTGATATAATTGTTTTGTTTGTCCACCAATATGCGTCCAGTTAAATTCTTTTTCAATTAAATTGAAAGCGTTTTGTTGTACTAAATTTAGCTGTTCTCGATTTTTTTCAATGGTTATTATTTTTTTAGTCAAATCGCAAACATTTCCATTTTCAAAAACAAACCCTGTATTGTTATGGGACACAATCTCTTCAAAGGCTTCTAAATTTGAGCATAGTACAGGCTTTTCATAACTCATAGCTAAAAGAAGTACCCCACTTTGGTAAATACGTTTATAAGGCAAAATGACCAAATGTGCATTTGCAAAATAATTGGCAACTTCGTTGTCAGGGATATATGAAAATTGAGTAGTTACATATTCTTTTAATTCTAACTTTTCAATAAGTTGTGTATAATAGTTTAAATCTTCTTTCCAGGGTTTTCCTGCAATGGTTAACCTTAGATTTGTATTGGATTTTACGGCTTCACCCATAGCTTTTAATAGAATATCTAAACCTTTAACTTCCTTAATTTGGCCAAAAAATAAAAGTTCTAATGGTGCATCCATCTCTTTTTGTTTTATATCTGCTTTGGAAATAAAAGGTAAATAATTACCATGTGAAATGATATTAATCTTATTGGGTAAGATGTTTTTATTTAATAACTCTTTCTTTGACAGCTGATTATGAACAATAATTGCATCGGTTAATTTATAAGCTAATTTTTCTTCCCAAGTATTAACTTTACCAACAAAAGGATCTACATCATGAATAGTAACTACTGTTTTTAAGCCATAAACTTTAGCCAGTTTTAATACAAGCATATTTAACCAACCCATATCGAAGAAATGAAGGTGTACAATAGTAATGCGTTGTTTTTTAGTTTGTTTAAAAGCATTTCGATAACCTGAAAAAAAAGCTATTATTTTTTTTATTTTACTTTGTTTATCCCATAAATTTTGAAATGTAAACTTAGTTTGAACATTTGGATAAAGCCGTAAATTGGTTTTTTTTGAGGTGTGATAAATAACTTCTACTCCTACAGATGCAATACCTTGAGCCAAACCGTAATCGTAATAATCCATACCACCATGTCCTCCTACAGGATCAATTATTGCTATTTTCATTTGTTTAAACTTGAATTTGTTTTAGACATAATTAATTTGTGTTTTATACTGTAAATTTGATTCTCGTCTCTAAATTTAATTTTCATCTAGAAAAGTATTGTAATATTGAATATCTTCTTTTAAGATCGATTCAAGTATTTTTTTGGACTTTTCGTCAATACTTTCGTTTGAAGCATCTTTATAAATGTTTTTAGAGATTTTTCCTTTTAAAGAGCTAGGTATAAATGGCTTAACGCGTTCGGTGAGCCATCTGTTTTTAAGAATGATTTGTCCTATCGAATTTCTAGTTTCTTTTTTTTCATTGACCTTTTCATTTAACGTTTTTTCGTCTAGTGTAATTGGCGTTTTCAGAAAATCCGATATTTTTTTTATGGACTCATCTAACTGAGATAGTTTAATCACCAATACATTCGCTTGTCCAAAAACATCTTTATATCGCTTGACGTTAGAAACATAGCTGCTGTTACCGACATATTGTTTATAATGAAAAGATTTTATGTCAAAAGTAAGGTGATAGTCAAATGGCTTATTAGTAATCCCCATTCTTCTATCCATTAAATAATGCGAAAAAGCCCTGTCAATTGGATCTCTTAGTATGATTATTATTTTTGAATTGGGGTTGAATTTTTTTATTTCAGCGGGAGCACTAGTTGATGCAAAGTATGAAACACTCGCATCAACAAGGTATTTTGAGTTGGCTGCGTCACGATAGAATTTTAAGTAAGCGGATAAGCCCTT
>SMEQ01000590.1_pt1 | contig 10791 bp, 12 predicted proteins | sample 2456281 | NCBI WGS metagenome assembly SMEQ01 (sample SAMN10132596, study PRJNA489261) | soil metagenome | isolation source: day1 antibiotic-loamy sand soil ammended with raw manure from dairy cow... | place: USA | collected 2015-04-01 | reverse complement strand
TCCACTGTCTGGTGTCGATCTTCAGTAAAGCTGCGGGGGTTCCAGCAATTAAGCTCGAGCAACCCTTGCGTTACTGCACGACTGGTAATGCCATACTCGCTAATCGCAGCAAACATCTCAGGAAAGAGACTGATAACTTCAACGCGCAAAGCATTTACTCATTAAAAATCCGCATCCCATTCGACATGTATCTCGCCTGCTGTTAAATCCACCGATAGCACACAGTGCTTGGTATATGGCAACAAACGTTCCTGATCATCCAAGCTGCCAGCACAGGGCTTCACAACTAAGACATCATTGGCGCCAGTCTCAAGTAAATGATCCACAATCCCAAATAACTTTTGGTCTTGATTGATCACCTTTAAACCTTCAAGTTGATGCCAGTAAAACTCATCATCTTCCAACTCAGGTAACTCACTGCGCGGCACACAAATCTCATAGCCAGTTAATGTTCGTGCAATTTCACGATCATCCAGCCCTTCAATTTTTGCCACCAATGCTTTGCCTTGCGGACGACAGCTGGCCAACTTAACCTGCTTAAGAATCTGCCCTAGACGTAAAGTCCAAACCGGATAATCAAGCAAATTATCAACGGATTCAGTAAAAGCATGCACTTTTACTTCTCCACGCACACCATGCACTGCACCGATTTTGCCGAGAACGACGAGATCATCTGCGACAGGCGACGTTTTACTCATAGCCAATTAAGCAGTAGCTTCGGCAGTTGCAGCAGCTTTCAACAGTTGCGCAACGCGCTCTGAAGGCTGTGCGCCGTGGCTTAACCAGTAGTTAGCACGCTCTTGGTCGACTGACAAACGTACTTCACCACCAGTAGCAACTGGGTTGAAGAAACCGATGCGCTCAACGAAACGGCCATCACGCGCGTTGCGGCTGTTTGCTACAGTCAGGTGATAGAAAGGGCGCTTTTTAGAGCCACCACGAGCTAAACGAATAGTTACCATTAAAGTTTTTTCCTTTAAGTATTTTACAAACAAAACGAGCCATAAATATGCATGGCCCGAAAGGCCGCATAGTTTAAGGTTTATCCGCCCCTTTGCATAGGGCTATTTTGCACTCCAGTGCGTGTTTACATTTTGGGCATCCCGCCTGCCCCAGGCATCATTCCACCAAGGCCACGCATGATCTTACCCATACCGCCCTTGGTGGTGAATTTCTTCATCATTTTTTGCATCTGTTTATGCTGCTTAATCAGGCGACCGACATCTTGCACTTGAGTGCCCGATCCCATCGCAATACGGCGACGGCGTGAACCACTGATAATTTCAGGTTCACGCCGCTCAGCTGGAGTCATGGAGTTAATAATCGACTCCATCTGTTTAAATTGTTTCTCGGCTGCACCTTGAGCACCACCCATCTGCGCTAGATTCATGCCACCCATATTGGGCATTTTCTCTAATAAGCCGCCCATGCCGCCCATCTTATTCATTTGCTGCAACTGATCACGGAAGTCTTCTAAATCGAAGCCCTTACCTTTCTTCAGTTTTTTGGTCAGCTTTTCTGCTTTATCTTTATCAATGGTTTGTTCGGCTTGTTCAATCAAGCTCAGAACATCACCCATACCTAAAATGCGCGACGCAATACGGTCCGGGTGGAAGGGATCAAGGGCGTCAGATTTCTCACCCATACCCAAGAATTTAATCGGCTTACCGGTAATGGCACGCACCGACAGCGCCGCACCACCACGCGCATCACCATCCACCTTGGTCAGCACCACACCTGTTAAAGGCAGCGCATCATTAAAGGCTTTAGCGGTATTGGCCGCATCCTGACCGGTCATGGCGTCAACCACAAACAGCGTCTCAATCGGATTGATCGCCGCATGCAGTTCAGTGATTTCCGCCATCATCTCGCTATCAATCGCGAGACGACCTGCGGTATCCACCAACACCACATCAATAAACTTCAGTTTGGCTTCTGCAATTGCCGCTCGTGCAATGTCTTGCGGCTTTTGGCTGATATCTGACGGAAAGAAAGTCACACCCACTTCATTGGCCAGCGTTTCCAACTGTTTAATCGCCGCTGGGCGATAAATATCAGCGGAGACCACCATCACTGTTTTCTTTTTACGCTCCTTTAAGAAGCGCGCCAGCTTACCTACGGTGGTGGTTTTACCCGCACCTTGTAAACCAGCCATTAAAATCACCGCAGGCGGCGCAGCATTCAGGGCTAAGTCTTCGTTGGCCTCACCCATTAAGCTTTCGAGTTCGGCCTGCACAATTTTAATAAACGCCTGACCCGGCGATAAGCTGCGCGATACTTCCACCCCAACTGCGCGATCACGTACAGCATTAACAAAGTCTTTAACCACCGGCAAAGCCACATCGGCCTCAAGCAACGCCATGCGCACTTCACGTAAGGTGTCTTTGATATTGTCTTCGGTTAAACGCGCTTTACCAGTGACATGGCGTAGCGTTTGCGCGAGGCGATCGGATAAATTGTCAAACATACAAAGCCCTCAACATGGGTGCGGCAACAGCGAGCAGTCGTCATTGCGCTCGGTGAGCAAATAAACTGTTGCACAGCGGTTGTTACTCGAATTGGCAGAGTATAACCGATCCTGTGCGTGCCGACAGCGCCCCTTGCACAGTTGCGTTAAACTAGCGCACTTATTTAGGAGTCGATATGCCATCCAATAGACCACCCCTAGTGCTGGCCTCCAGCTCAAGTTATCGCCGTGAATTACTCGCACGCCTGCAACTGCCTTTTACGTGCCACAGCCCAGAGATCGATGAAACGCCACAGGCCGGCGAGTCGCCGCACGCCTTAGTACAGCGCTTAGCACTGAGTAAAGCCCGTGAACTGGCAGTGCATTATCCTGCGCATGTGATTATTGGCTCTGATCAAGTGGCCGTACTCGATGGACACATCATTGGCAAACCCTTGCACGCCGAAGGTGCTGCACGCCAACTCAGCGCTGCAAGCGGACGCAGCGTGGTATTTTTAACCGGTATAGCTGTATTGGATACGCGCACGGGCATTGAACAAGTTGATGTAGTGCCTTTTAGCGTCCATTTTCGCAACCTGAGTGCCGCGCATATCCAGCGTTATATCGACCTAGAGCAACCTTTTGATTGTGCTGGAAGTTTTAAATCTGAAGGTTTAGGCGTGAGCTTATTTCAAGCCACCGAAGGCAGCGATGCGACAAGCTTAGTCGGTTTACCCTTGATTCGTCTGTGCGACATGCTCAATACCTGTGGAGTGAGCCCGCTGGATTAAGCCGATCGACTGTTTAAGGGTGTGCGCTATAAGGCTCGGGTTTTTTGTTTAAGAATATAGATCGTTACACAGACGGCGCTGATCAACATAAACACTCGCACCCACAGCAAGGGCACAATCCAGATCGAAAAGCTGATGCTGCTCCACATCAAAATCAGCGCCCAAACTTTACCTTTACGCGGTATGCCTTGACCCTCTAAATAGTCACGCACCCAAGGCCCAAGACGCGGGTGCAGTACCAGCCAGAGATAAAAGCGTTGTGAACTGCGGGCAAAACACGCCGCCGCTAACAATAAAAAAGGTGTGGTAGGCAACACGGGTAAAAAAATACCAATCACGCCCAAAACCACACTCAGACAGCCACAAGCAAACAGCACATAACGCCAAACCCGATTGCGCGTTTGCCGCTGCTGTGGCTCAAGCATGGCAGCCTATTTTTTACGCGGTTTTAGCAGTACAGGCTTTTCATCGGGCGCTTGGCACAGCAAGAACAACGCGGTGAGCACTTCTGGAATTTGCTCAACCATGCTGTCGACTAAATCGTAGTCTTTGGCAATTTCAGCAAAATCAGGTTGCTCATCAAATAAACCCGAGGCCACCATAATCGGTAACAACAGCTCACTGACTTCATCTTCAGCGTCTTCAAACCACACTTCTTCACGCAAGAAAATGCCTTCCATAAAACCGACACACCAGCCGCGCAAATCAGAATCATCCGGCTCTGTGCCGAGATCCAGCTCACAAGGCAGCTCCATATCATCATCGCTGGCCAGCTGACGCTGAATCTGTGCCTTTAACTGCACAAGTCCCGCAGTAATATCTGCTTCTTCAGTGGCGTCACGGTAATGCGGTGGTTCAGCAAATAATTCTGCAATCCATTCTTCAGCTGGCACCACTTCAGGGCAAATAGAGAGTGCCGTGAGATAACCATGGGCAGCGATATAATCAAGCGCCTCGTCATGCAGTTCGTCAGCATCGAGGAAAGCTTGCAGGCGGGTCTGTTGGTCAACGAGAGACATGCGTGATTACCATTAGAAAAGAATTGAGCATCGATTGTAGTCCAGCTCTGCAATAACAGCTAGGGATTGGCGCAATGTTGCCCCTCTGGACAGCTAAAGATTAAGAACTAAACTGATTAACGCGTATAATGCCCAGCTGGATTTGGAGAATGGCATGCATAATCAGGCGTTACAGACGCTAAAAAGTGTTTTTGGCTACGATGCGTTTCGCGGTCATCAGTCGGCAATTATTGAACGTATCTGCAATGGCGACGATGCTCTGGTATTGATGCCGACCGGCGGTGGTAAATCTTTATGTTATCAACTGCCAGCACTGTTATTGGACGGTCTCACCGTTGTGGTATCCCCTTTAATTGCTCTGATGCAAGACCAAGTGGCCAGCTTAGAAGAGCTGGGGGTCTCGGCGGCGGCATTAAACTCATCTCTGAGCCATGACGAGCAACGCGAAATCGCTGACCGCTTGCGCCGTGGTGACATTAAATTACTGTATCTGGCACCTGAGCGCTTAGTGCAGCCGCGCATGCTTGCCTTTTTGCAGCATTTGCCGATTCGCTTATTTGCCATTGATGAAGCGCACTGTGTGTCGCAATGGGGACATGATTTTCGCCCAGAATATTTACAGCTGGGCCAATTAGCCGAGTTATTTCCCAATGTACCGCGCATTGCTTTAACCGCTACCGCCGATAAGCGCACCCGCGAAGAGATCATTCAGCGTTTGCATTTACAACAGGCCGAATGTTTTCTATCGAGCTTTGATCGCCCTAATATTTTTTACCGTATTACCCCCAAAAACAACCCGCGTAAACAGCTGCTGGATTTTTTAGCCCAGCGCAAAGGTGACGCCGGTATTGTGTACTGCTTATCGCGCAAAAGCGTGGAGTCCACTGCTGAATTTTTAAGCAGTAAAGGTATACCCGCCCTGCCTTATCACGCCGGACTGGATAATGATATTCGCGCCCGCCACCAACAACGCTTTCTTAATGAAGAAGGTTTAATCATGGTGGCGACCATTGCGTTTGGTATGGGCATTGATAAATCCAATGTGCGTTTTGTGGCGCACCTAGATTTACCTAAATCGCTCGAAGCCTACTACCAAGAAACTGGCCGTGCTGGGCGTGATGGCTTACCGGCTGATGCTTGGATGGTCTATGGCCTGCAAGATGTGCTGATGCTCAAACAAATGCTCAGCAATTCTGAAGGCGATGAGCGCCATAAGCGTGTTGAACAGCACAAGCTTGAAGCGATGCTGGCCCTGTGTGAAGAAACCCGCTGCCGCCGCCAAGCGCTGTTGGCCTATTTTGATGAAGAAATGCCGCAGCCTTGTGGGCACTGTGATAACTGCATCGACACCATCGAGACATGGGATGCCACCGATGCCGCACGCCAAGCCTTATCTGCCATTCACCGCACCGGGCAACGCTACGGCGTTGGCTATTTATCTGACGTCTTACAAGGCCGTGAAAATGATCGAGTGCGCGCGCTCGGGCATCAACACTTAAGCGTATTTGGGATTGGTAAAGCGCTTAATGATCATCAGTGGCGCTCGTTGTTTCGCCAGTTGGTAGCACGCAACTTAATTGATGTGGATGTTGAAGGCTTCGGTGGCTTACGCCTATCCGACACCTGCCGCCCATTATTGCGCGGTGAAACCACTTTATTATTGCGCCGCGACCTGACACCACAAACCAAAGCACCGCGTTCAGCCAGCCAAGCCAGTCAATTAGTCCGCAGTGACGAGCGTCAGATGTGGGAAGCACTGCGCACCTTGCGCCGCCAACTGGCCGAAGAGCATAGTGTGCCGCCTTATGTGATTTTCCCGGATTCAACCCTCCTCGAAATGCTGCGCGAACAGCCTGAAGACTTGGATGATATGGCGCAAATCAGCGGTGTCGGTGCGCGTAAACTTGAGCGTTACGGCGCAGCGTTTTTACGGGTTCTCAACCAAGAGCAGCCATCAAAGCCAGCTGCGGCGCCCAACAGTCAAGATTTACGCCACGAACTGGTCACACTAGCACGCAGCGGTATGACACCTGAGCAAATCTCACAACAGATGCAATGCAGCTTAAAGAATGTTTACAGCTTAATGGCGCAAGCCATCAGTGGTGGCATGCTCAGCCTTGAAGATGCACTTGATTTACCCGAGGAAACTTTGGGCAGCATTCAAGATGCCTTTTTAGAAGGCGATGGTGAGTTGCCTAGCGTGGCCAGCATCGCGGAGCAGTTCACCCCGCAAATTGAAGAAGGCATACTCTATTGTGTGCGCGCTGCGCTGCAAGCTGAGTTTGGCGACATCAGCTAATCACATTCCCTGCAAGCAATAACACAGCATGTTTGCAGGGGAGTATTAGCGCTCGACGCGGCTCGTCAATAGAGGATTTAAGCCCACACTGGGCGCGCAATAATGCGCCAGTCTTTCGCTAAGGCGCGCATCTCGACAATGTCTAACTGAACCGCATCGGCCATCAGGTCAATGGGCAACTGCACCAGCGGCTGCGCCTTCGAGCCAAGCAGCATGGCTGCCATATAGATATACAGCTCATCCACCAACTGGGCTTGCATAAAAGCACCGGCCAACTGCGGACCTGCTTCCACCATCAACTCATTGATACCTCGACGTGCCAGCTCAATCAGCACGGCATGCAGATCAACGTGACCATGACGCTCAGGCACTTGGATGTATTCAATCTGCTCGGTATTGGCCGGCGGCGTTTGGTAAGTCACCACCCAGACCGGCCCTGCTTGGAAAAAAGCCATATCAGTAGGCACACGCAAACGCCCATCAATCATAATGCGCACCGGCGCGCGCGATAGCGCTAACGCATGCTGCTCATCGTCCAACGGTAATACATCAGCGCGCACTGTGAGACGAGCATGGTCGGTCATCACCGTATCTGCACCGGTGATAATGGCGCTAGAACGTGCGCGCAACACTTGCACATCGGCGCGCGCGGCAGGCCCGGTGATCCACTGGCTTTCACCACTGGCCATAGCGGTGCGTCCATCGAGACTCATGGCTAGTTTTAAACGTACAAAAGGTAGAGCCTGCTCCATACGCTTTACAAAGCCGCAGTTGAGCCTACGCGCCGCAGCGTTCAGTTCGCCCTCAAGCACATCAACAGTAATACCTTGTGCGCGCAAATGTGCAATACCCCGCCCCGCCACTTGCGGATTGGGATCTTGCAGCGCCACCACCACACGCCCAACTCCGGCACGCACTAAAGCTTCAGCACAGGGCGGCGTTAAACCATGATGACTGCAGGGCTCTAAGGTGACATAGGCCGTGGCACCTTGCGCTCGTGCGCCCGCTTGCTGCAAGGCATGCACTTCCGCATGCGGCTCGCCGGCACGCACATGCCAGCCTTCACCAACAACCTGTTGCTGCGCCACAATCACACAACCTACGCGCGGATTAGGATGAGCGCTATACAAGCCTTGCTCAGCTAAACGCAGCGCTTGCGCCATATAGAATTGATCATTCATTCGTCGAGCGCATCCGGCGCAATCGCGGCACTGCTGGCCATCAGCTCGATTTCTTTACGAAACTCATTTAAATCTTGAAAGCGACGGTACACAGAAGCAAAGCGAATATAGGCCACTTCATCGAGTTTTTTCAGCTCGTTCATCACCAACTCGCCCACCACCAAGGACTGCACTTCGCGCTCCCCTGTGGCTCGCAGCTTGCGCTTAATCCGCGCAACGGCTTCTTCTAAGCGCTCCAAGCTGACTGGACGCTTTTCTAGCGCGCGCAACATACCTGCGCGAAACTTATCTTCATCAAAGGGTTGGCGACTGCCATCTTGTTTAATCAAGCGTGGCAAAATCAAATCGGCCGTTTCAAAGGTCGTGAATCGTTCTTCACACAGTAAACACTCACGACGACGACGCACTTGATCGCCATTTGCGACTAAACGCGAGTCAATCACTTTGGTGTCATTGGCACCACAAAATGGACAATACATACGCACGGATCGCTTATTAAAAACATAAGCACTGATAGTAGCCTATCTTTCACTGAAGAAAAACTGCCCAGCAGTCGTAGATAGACACAAGCTTGGCACTGATCTAACTGCGCTCCATCACTCACGCATACCTGTAGTCATTGGGCACATCACTACCTCAGCCCTCATTTTGACGCCACGCACAGATGACAAAACCTTAGCCCGCTAACAGCGGCAACTCAGCCAACCACAATGCATAAAGTAATGCGCCAGCGATCAAACCGGCCAACATGTCGTCAATCATAATGCCAAAACCGCCGCCCACATTGCGATCTAGGATGGAAATAGGCCAAGGCTTTAGAATATCCAGAATACGAAACAATACAAAACCCAATACCCACCACACCCAAGTGGGCGGTAATAAAATCAGGGTCATCCAAATCCCTACCATCTCATCCCAAACGATGCCACCGTGATCATGCACACCCAAATCATCCGCAACCCGACCACACAACCAAAAGCCAAACACACTGGCCAATGCAATACACCCCAGAGCCCAGGCTAACGGCAGCATATACAGCACCGGCATCACCGCTAAACCCGCTAAGGTGCCCCAAGTGCCCGGAGCTTTTTTAGCTAAACCAGAACCAAAACCAAAAGCTAAGAAGTGCCAAATATTACGCCAGACTTGCGGGGATCGCATAGATACATCCTTATTCAAAATGCTGGTAACCACGACGCAACGCAGCCACGGATTGCCCTGCTGCATTCACTAGGTGCACACCGCTACCGCTGCACACTTGGCCGATCACGCGCACGGCTGGAAAGTCATGCTGCACTTGAGCCACAGCCGATGCGGGCAGCGTAAAAGCCAATTGATAGTCATCACCACCACTGAGTGCCGATTGTAAGGCAGCATGCGCATCTAACACCTGCTCTGCAGCCGACGCCACAGGCACCTGCGTTTGCTGGATCTGCAAAGACACTCCCGAAGCTTTAGCGATATGCCCACAATCAGCAAGCAAGCCATCGGAAATATCCAATGCCGCATGGGCTTTACCCAGCAGGTAACGCCCCAGCTCAAGTTGTGGCTGAGGCGTCCAATAGGCCGCTAAGAGTTGTTGCTGAACACGCTCAGGCAAACTATGCACATCACGTTCACCCACCACATAAGGCACTGCGGCACCCGCAGCACCCAAAGCACCACTGACACACAGCACATCGCCAACGCGCGCACCTGAACGTAATAATGCCCGTGATTGCGGCACTGCACCCATCACTGTGACGGTGATAGCTAAAGGACCGCGCGTGGTATCACCACCGATTAACGCAATCCCACACTGTAAGGCCATCGCACTTAAGCCTTCACTGAAAGCTTGCAACCATGGGGTATCAATCTGCGGCAAGGTGATCGCCAAGGTAAAACCAACCGGCGTAGCACCCATAGCGGCCAGATCACTGACAGCCACAGCCAAAGCGCGCTGACCCAGCAAAAATGCGGGAGCCTGTTCAGGAAAATGAATGCCACTGACAAGAGTATCCGTCGACACTGCGCAACTTTGACCTGCAGGAATCTGCAGCAGCGCGCAATCATCACCAATACCTAAAAGAATATTTTCACCGCCCTGCGCACAGGCAGAGCGGGTGAAAAAATGTTGGATCAACTCAAATTCATTCATCAAACAACACTCACTATGCCCAAGCAAAGTGAGCGCAGCCTAGACTTATTTTTTATTGAGTTTAGCGTCACGAATTTCTGCACCACGTAAACGCAGAGCTAACTTATCTAAAACACCATTAACGTATTTATGACCATCGGTAGCGCCAAAGACCTTTGCAAGCTCAATGCCTTCGTTAATTACCACACGATAAGGCACATCAATACGATTGCTCAGCTCCCACGTCGCTAAACGCAAGATGGCCCACTCAACCGGATCCAGCTCGTCCATTGGACGATCTAGGTACGGCTCAATCAATGCATCAATTTCACTTTTCTTGCCGGGTACACCACGCAGTATTTCATTGAAATACAGGCTATCAACACCATTAAAATCATTATCAACGCGAAACTGCGCTTCAATTTCATTCAGGTTTTGACCGGCGACATGCCACTGGTATAACGCTTGCATTGCCAAAGTACGCGCAACACGGCGCATCGCGATGCGACCCTTCGCACGCGGCGGAGGGTTATCGCGACAGTCGTCGTTATTTAAGCTCACTTGGCCTCCAACTGCGCAAGCAGGCTCACCATTTCCAGTGCTGATGACGCTGCTTCAACACCTTTGTTACCCGCTTTGGTACCTGAACGTTCAATGGCTTGCTCGATTGAATCAACCGTCAGCACACCAAAGGCAACCGGTACGCCAAACTGCATCGACACCATAGCTAAACCTTTGGTGCATTCGCCTGATACATATTCAAAGTGCGGAGTACCGCCACGAATCACAGCACCCAAAGCAATAATGGCTGCATATTCTTTACGCTCAGCTACTTTCTGTGCAACTAAAGGCAGCTCAAAAGCACCCGGCGCACGGATCACGGTAATATTATCTTTGCTCACACCGTGGCGTACTAATGTATCAATTGCGCCTTCAACC
>SMEQ01000702.1_pt1 | contig 10795 bp, 9 predicted proteins | sample 2456281 | NCBI WGS metagenome assembly SMEQ01 (sample SAMN10132596, study PRJNA489261) | soil metagenome | isolation source: day1 antibiotic-loamy sand soil ammended with raw manure from dairy cow... | place: USA | collected 2015-04-01 | reverse complement strand
ATCAGCCATATGAGCAGCACCTAGCAAACCATGCTCTTCTCCTGAAAGAAACATTATCTTAACAGTTATAGGTAATCGGTTTTGCGCCAAAATAGTAGCACTCTCCATTAATGCAGCCACTCCGCTACCATTATCGTTAGCTCCTGGAGCAAATGCAGTGGAGTCGTTGTTGTTTTCTGTACGGCTATCGTAGTGCGCAAGCATTATTATTACCCTATCATCATCGGCATTAGACCCTTCGATTGTTGCAATTATATTGGGCAACCAAACTTCTCTCTCTAATCTAGTTCCGCTACCGCCTACTTTATAGCGCACTCGCTCAATAGATACAAAGTCCTCTCGACCTACACTCAACTCGTTTAGTCGCTCCTCTATATAATTAGAAGCTGCTCCAATACCAATATCAGCACTACTTTGAGTACTTAGGTTGTGACGTGTATGAAACTTTACAAGACGCTCGATAGTGTTTTGCAGACTCTCCGTTGTAATTGCTTGAGTTGCTATTTCTATTCTTGGGTCTCTATTAATTATTGTTTGAGCAAAAGACCATTGAGGAACCATTAATGTTGTCAAAAGCAACAATAAAACGACGTTAGTTTTTGTTGATATTTGTATCTGCTTCATGATTTGATGAATTTACTGGTTATATTTAGCTAGTAAAATACGTTTAGCTGATAAATGTTGAAATCGTTGAATTCAACATTAATAAAGATAATCTAATAAATTTATTTGGGCAAGTTATTTCTACTAAAACAACTAATAATGCAAGCAATTAAAACACCAATTATCTGGGATGTTTTCTCAAAATCAACAACCTATCCGTTTGCACCTCCAAAGTAAGCGCATACTTTTCTGCTATAAACTCTATTGTTTTGAGCGTATAAATAAATACATGCGTTGGATCGTTTCTGTAGTACCAATGCTCAAAATTTATTTTTAAATCATAGAGATGGGTCATTATATAGAGTCGACCACCAGGTTTTAAAAGCTGTAACAGTTTTTCTATCTCTTGCTTTGGCTCATGAAAATGCTCAAACACTTCGCAACTGAAAATGTAATCGCAGCTATGATTTTACTATGAGTTTCTAAAATAGCATCGGTTATGGGTGAGGTGAAATCTTGATAGCGCTCATCATGCACATTGTTATCGTGCTCTTTGTATCGTTCCTTCTCTTCTTTTCTTTCCAAATAGTATTTTTCGTCTTTTACATATGCACCGCAAGTGCTGCAGATAAAATAATATTCATCTGCCATTACAAGTAAATTGGTATCGCAAAGGGTGCATTTCATATTTAAGATGTAATTAAAGAAGTTAACTTTCCAGTGTATGTAATAGACAATTGGTGCATAGCTCTTGTAGAGGCCACATATAACATCTGTTTGTCTGCTTGGGTTATATAGTTTTTATTGGTGCAATGTGGAACTATTACTTTATCGAACTCTAAGCCTTTGGCCAGATGAGCTGTAGTAATAACTATTCCACTGCCAAAAGCAACACTTGCAATGTTTAAAATATTAATTTCGAACGCTTCTTTCAATGCTTCATATAAAGCATTGGCTTGCTTTTGAGTTTTGCAAATGATACCTAAAGAATGAAAATCACTCTGATTGAATTTTGTAATCAATGCTTTTATTTTAATTATTTCGGCATCAACGGTTTTACACAAAATAAGCTGTGGCTCATCGCCGTGTCTTTCAATTGCCTCAACCTCTATTTCTGTGCTTATACGTTTAGTAAATTGAGTAATTTCGTAAGTTGAGCGATAGCTCTTCTGCATTTTCATTGTAGTAGCATCGCTAAATATTTTTTTGATGACAGGCAAGTTTGATGAACTAAACGGATTGACAGATTGATTTACATCGCCCAGTATAGTTTTCTTACAAGGATAGAGCATACCCAAAACCTTGTATTGCACTTCTGAGTAGTCTTGCATTTCATCTATAACCAAATGCTTAACCTTTGTATTAGGTTTTAGGCCTTCTAAACGAGATTTTAGATAGATAAATGCATACACATCACTCCATTCATAGGTGCTTCTAGCCTTCAACTTCAACAATTCGGGTTTACCCAACCATTCATAAAATCCTTTATACAATACCTTCGGATTGTACGAAGGAAACATCTTGCGGATGGTGGCATGCAGAGCTGTTCTATCTTTATATTGAACCTCAATGTAATAGTATCTGAAAATATTGTCAATTATCTCTCTTACTACTTCATTAAATCTTTTGAGGAGTGGCATTCGTCTATACTTGCCGAAGGCTTCTTTGATAAACCAAGCTGGCACAGGTTTTCCTTTTACAACAATATCTGTTACATCAAACCCTTCGTTTTCGAGATAGACCATATACTCATCCAACTTCTTTATAATTTCATTGGACGATTTAAATTGTATGCGCTCGATTAATTGAGCGTTGTTTTTTTCTAACAACTCTGTAACCTGGTCAAAAAAGGATTGAAACTTCACTTGATACTCCAATACATCATTGGCAACCTCTTCCATGCTTGTCTCTGCTACTGTCTCCTCTCCTAGCTCTGGAAGAACGTTTGAAATATAGCTTGCAAAAACTTTGTTGGGAGATATTATAAGGATATCTTCTGAGCTGATAGTCTCTTTAAAACGATATAACAAAAAAGCAATGCGATGCAAAGCAATTGAAGTTTTCCCCGAACCTGCCACACCTTGAATGATAAGGTGACGCGCCTCTTCGTTACGTATTATTTCATTTTGCTCCTTTTGGATAGTAGCAACAATGTTTTTCATTTTGGCACTTGATGCTTGGTTTAGCTCTTTTTGAAGCACCTCATCATGGATGGTTATATCGGTATCGAGCATATACTCCATCATTCCTTTGCGTATTCTGAATTGCCTTTTCAGCGTTATATCTCCCTCCACTTTACCCGAAAGGTTTTCGTAATATCCATTACCTAACTCAAAATCGTAGAACAGACTAGATATGGGGGCTCGCCAATCGTAAACCAAATTATTAGTAGTGTCAGTGTCTTGAAAATTATGGACACCAACATAGATTTTTCGTGAGTGGTTTGATTGATTGTCAATAAAATCGATTCGCCCAAAGTAGGCAGTATCTTTTAGTCGCTGAAGCCTCATCTTATTTCCCACACTATGTTCACCCTGCAATGAATAATTGAAAATAGCTTCTCGCATATTGTTCTTTTCAAGATGATCCATATCGGTTTTATGCTCTTGCATATGTCTATTCATTGAGTAGACTTCGTCGCTCTTCAGCTTTATTGCCTCGTCTATTTCATAAAGCTTGATATCTATTTTATTGTGTAATTGGGCTAAGTATCGCTTCTCTTTTACCTCTTCAGTCATATATTTATTGTGTCTCTGTCTTATATGTTGCCAACAAAAATTGTTGTGAAACGGCAAAGATACAAAACTCAATACTGCATGACGAAGAGAACGGTCTCTCATTTTTCACCTTGCGGTTTTATCCACATAGTCTTATTTGTTTGTTCTGTTTTCAATTTAAGTAATTAGCTCTTTAAAACAAAGAGTTAAAAAAGAGATTCCATATAACCTCTTTTCTCACAATAGTCTATAAACTCACATTTATAAGGGCTATTGCAGTGGTCGCCCATAGCTATCTCGGGTTCTCTCCCATTTAAAACTTTTTTAAACTTATCAGTTACCTCACCAACTAGAGTTGTTTTATCTACGAGTTCATCAGTTTTGTTCTCTATCTCCCATTTAGGCTCATCATCTTCCACCCTTAATATTAGATTGAAAGACCTCAGCTTATCCTTAAATCGTTTTTTACAAACTGCATATTGAAGCTTCAAATCGTTGCTGATGGCTATATTTGCTTGTGTGCTACTCTTTATTTCATATATATCTACAAAACCATCATCTGATTTTACTAACACATCGCACATCACAAGCACCTCATCTTCAATAATGGTGGCTTCGTAAAGTGTGAGGTGTTTGGATTGGTTAAGGAGATAATTTGTGTAGGAGTTGAAATAACCAAAATTGCCAACCTTCTCTTTAATGTTTATTCCACCTGGAAATTCGTATTCCCTAACAACATCCTCAAAGGTATGCCCTCTATTAAAACGCTCTTGTGTTTCTTCGTCAACAGGCGTTCTCTCTTTTTTCTTATATTTATCTAAATAGAGATATTTGAGGCATTGATTTCCCTTTACATAAGAGCTTTTCGACAATTTCCAACCTTCGAAGCTTAATATCGATTTTCCATCCCACTTCAACCTTTCGGTTTCAACGAGTTTTTCCTTTAGCTCTTCTGTAACTAAAGCCTCTTTCTCAAGTACTCTTGCGTATAAATAGTTTGCAAATCTATAGTCGCCAATCTCTTTGGCTAAATCTGCTAGTTTAACATCATTTAGATAGTAATCATTATTCATATTTATAATTTCTCAGTTTTATATAAACAAACTCACTCATCAACTTTATCAATCCACACCATAAGCATTCAGCGCTACCCTATAAATAGATTTTCGCGCAGTTATAAAAAGCTCATTCCGCTCTTTACCACCAAAACAAAGGTTTGATGGTTGTTGAGGTATTTCAATAGACTCTAACAACACACCATTGGGTGAGAAAATATCTACAGCTTTTTTTCCATTAGTTGTCAAATAAACATTTCCTTGTTTATCTAATGTCATGCCATCACAACCCACTGCAACAAAGAGTGTTTTATTGGTCAAAGAGCCATCTTCCTTAATAGCATACTTATATGTTTTTTCGCCTTCGGAATCTGTTACATAAAGCGTTTTACCATCAGGAGTTCCAAGCACGCCATTAGGTTTCTCCAAATCATTAATCACTCTAACTACTGATTCGCGATTGGGCGCAATGTAATATACGTGCATTCCATCCTGAGGAAGAGGACCTTCATCACCTCCATATTTAGGGTCGGTAAAATAAACTCCTCCTTTTCCATCGGGCCATAAATCATTGGGTTGGTTAAATCGTTTTCCATCATACTGAGTGGCAATTGCTGTATAATCACCATCAGCACCTATAGAAGTAATCTGCCCCTTCTCACCCTCGCAAACCAATAAATTATCATCTTTATCAAAATATAAACCATTGGCCCTACCACTGTTTACTCTGAAGGTATCGAGTTGATTTTCTGTTGTCCAAATCAAAATCATGTGTTGAGGAATATTCGTATAGTAAACATTGCCTTCTGCATCAACTGCAGGGCCTTCTGTAAAATCGAAAGCATCTGTCAATTCTTCAACTTCTGAAACTTGAAATGATTCTATTTGATTTTCATTCTTTGCAACTCTATTTTCCGATGATTTATTTAAACATGATACGAGTGTAAATATAATGAATAAAAGTATAACATTTTTCATAGCTATGTTTATTAGTTTGTAATACATTACATATATCTAAATTAAAACCACTTGTGTATTAGAAAGGTTCAATATATTAAATTCGAAACTATCGTTTTTGGTTGTGGTATAAGAAGAAACCTTCGGATAAGTGTATTTCAAAACCAAAGGGCAGTTTATGACAATAATAAGCTCTTTGTTGCATTTCAGCATGAATCGCGTCCTCAATTTAACATTAATAAAACCTCTACTTATCCATTTAAACTTAAAATTTACCCATCTTTGCATTAAAACAAAGAATTGTGGATTTTAAAAACAAAGAACTAATCATATTTGATTTCGATGGGACACTGATTGATAGTAACCCCGATTTAACACAGGCTTTAAATACAATGTTGACACATTATGATTTGGAGCCAATAACCTTAGAAGAAGCCAGCCTATACATAGGTAACGGAGCAAAGAAACTGGTAGAACGTGGTTTGAATCATAGATTGCAACCCGAAGAAATTACTGAAACGCTATTCAAAGAGGCTTTCGAGTTTTTCTTTAAAGCTTATGGAGATGTTGTGTGCGATAAAACCTACCTCTATCCAGGTGTTGTAGAAACGCTAGAGTATCTTCACGGCAAAGGATACGACATGACAATATGTACTAACAAGCCATATAAGTTTATTGAGCCAATATTAGATGGGCTATCTATTAAGCAATATTTTAAACTATGGGTGGGTGCAGATTCTTTACCAAAACAGAAGCCAGACGCTATGCCTCTCTTGCATCTTGCAGAGACATTGGACAAAGACATAGAAAAAAGCATAATGGTGGGTGACTCAAAAAATGATATCCTTGCAGCACAAAATGCAAAGATGGAGAGTATTGGTGTGAGTTACGGTTATAATTACAACGAGCATATCTCTGATTATAACCCCGACAAGGTAGTAGACAAATTTGCAGAACTTCAAAAGCTATTTTAAAATGAACAAAGTACATAATGTTGGTATTATCGGAGGTGGTGTATCGGGTGTTGTTGTAGCATTACAACTAGCCGAGCTGGGTATAGATAATCTTCTACTCGAACAAAAAGGGAATGTTGTAAATGGTCCTCCATTTTGTCACCTACATGCTGGTGGAAACTTATATCCTGACATATCAGATGAGCAGTGCCGCATTCTAATGAAAGAATCGATAAAAATGGCGCGTCTTTTCCCACAATCTATTGATGAAAGACCAACATTTATATCTGTTCCAAAAACAGAGGACTATCTAGTAGATCATATCGAAGATCGGCTAGATATGCTGGTTGACTATTACAAAAAGCTGATTGAAGAAGATGCGTCAAATGCTATTTTAGGTGATCCTGAAGATTATTATAAGATATACAGTGAAAAAGATTTGGACGCTTTAGCAAAACTTCCAACAGTAAAACGTCCTGCCACTCCTGATGAGTGGATGACAAATGCAGCAAAGCTGATTGACTATAATCAATTAAAAATGCCTGTATTATTGGTTCAAGAGTATGGTTGGAATATGTTTAGATTGGGTGCCCAAGCTCAGTTGGCTATAGAGAAAGCCGACACATGCACCTTTAAATTAAACACTAAAGTTGAACAAGTAATAGATGTACGCAACCAAGGGTTAGGTTATAATTGGGAGATACATACAAACCATGAAACATATAGAGTTAACTATTTAGTAAACGCTTCTGGATTTAGAACTGGTAAGTTTGATGAGTCTTTAGAGTTGGATGTACATTGTTTAATTGAGTTCAAAGCTGCTTATGTTTCTAAATGGCAACCAATAGAAGGATTAATTCCTGAGCTTATTTTTCATGGCGAGCGTGGCACACCCCATGGCATGGCACAACTTACACCATACCGCGAAGATTACTACCAAATTCATGGAATGACTGAGCAAATCACTCTATTCAAAAGCGGATTAGTAGAGAGTATTGATGGTGCTCAACCTATCTTTAATGAAGAGATTAATCAAAAGCTTGATTATGGATGGAACAAAGATGAAATAAAAACAAGAACTGAAGCTTCCATTGATTACATAGCTCAATTTGTTCCATCGTTCAAAACGGCTACTCTTGGCGGACCTCCTATGTATGGGGCACAACAGATACCAGGCAGTGATGTAAACTTAAGAGTTGGAGAAGTTAGTTTTCCAACTCAATTTTATGCTCGTAGCGAGATTATTAAAGCCTCATCTGCACTCACGGTTGCCAATCAAATTATAGATAAGATGCAACAAGAAAAAGTTGTTTCTTCTCTTCTAGAAAAAATAAATAACAACTCTTTTTTAGATAGTGTTTCTAAAGATGAGATTGACAAACTGGCCTCTGAGTTTACTGATGTGAGAGGCTACCCTAAAGCCCTTTCAAGATTGGTTATTGAGAGGGAGTAGCATCAAGGCTATTTCTTATTTTGCTATAAACAAACAGCAAAACAACACCTACTAATAGGCTTTTAAAGTAAGCTAAACTTGAAAATAAAACTAATTATAAAAAATAAAATATCGCATAGATTATGGGAATTGTAAACACATTCAAGAAGTTTCCGAAAACTTTTTGGGTAGCCAACAGTATTGAGCTTTTTGAACGTTGGGCATGGTATGGATTTTTCATGCTATTTGCTAACTACTTAACAGGCTCTTCAGATATGGGGGGATTAGAATTATCTCAAGCAGAGAAAGGACATATAATGGGATTTGGCACGGCTTTTCTATATTTTTTGCCTGTTCTCACTGGCTCTATTGCCGATAAGATTGGCTATAAAAAGGTGTTGTTTATATCGTTTGTTATTTATACAACTGCTTTTATTGCTCTGCCCATGTTCGACTCTTTTTGGGGAGTATTTGCAATCTATTTATATTTAGCATTAGGTGCCGCCCTTTTTAAACCAGTAATTTCTGCAACAATTGCTAAAACCACTACAGATGAAACAGCCTCTATTGGTTTCGGTATTTTTTATATGATGGTAAATATTGGAGCATTTATCGGACCATTGGTTACTCTATTATTTAAAGATAATTCATACGATTTTGTATTTTATATTTCAGCAGGAGTTGTAGCGTTCAATTTTATTCTTCTCTTCTTTTACAAAGAACCCGAACGCATAGTAACAAAAGAGAGCTTAGGAACATCTATAAAAAACATCTTTATTAATATTGGGGAGGTACTAAAAGATACAAAGTTTGTAATTTTCCTCTTTATTGTAGCTGGATTCTGGACAATGTACAACCAATTGTTTTTCACACTTCCTGTATTTATCTCGCAATGGGTTGACACCTCTATTATTTACGATTTCTTTCATCAGTACCTTCCTTTCTTTAGTGAAAACTATGGCACAATTGATGGTCAGATGCAGTCTGAATTTATTACCAATGCTGATGCAATGTTTATTATTCTCCTTCAAATTATAGTGTCAAGTTTTATTATGCGCTATAAACCTCTAAAAGCAATGACAGCAGGTTTTCTTGTCTGCTCTATAGGAATGGCATTGACTTTGGTTACACAAAACGTGATGTTTACCCTTGCAGCAATTCTAATATTTGCCTTGGGAGAGATGGCAGGTTCACCTAAAATTAACGAATACATTGGTCGCATAGCTCCCGCCAATAAGAAAGCCCTTTACATGGGGTATTCTTTTCTTCCAGTGTTTTTAGGAAATCTTTTTGCAGGATTTATTTCTGGAGGAGTTTATGAGAATCTTTCAGATAAAAACAACTTTGTAAAACAAGAAGTCGCCAAAAGAGGATTAGAAATTTCTGAAACTTTATCACAAAACGACTATTTCAATACAGCAGCTACCGAGATGGGAATGAACTCAAGAGAACTCACCAACTATCTTTGGGATGCATACAACCCAAGCAATATGTGGCTTGTAGTATTAAGCATAGGATTGGTTTCTGTACTTGCACTGTACCTATACGATAGATTCTTGATGACGGATAGAAAGTAGATAGTACCGTTTATTAATATCAATGAATATAAAAGTATCCTATTTGATTTAATAAGATGCTTTTTATTTTACTATGTCGTAACTTTACTGCCCCGTAAAATCACAAATTGTCTCCACAATTTCTGAAACCTCATCAGATATTGCCAAAAGCTCACCATATTTATATCCCTTGGCTAACTTTTGAAGCAATGGGTACACAGGTTTCTCTTCTTCCCAATATTTGCTATTAAGAAATACCATGGGACTGATGTTTCCAAATGTGACATAATGATTCTGGGCTGCTTCTTGAAAAATCTCTTGTATTGTTCCTGCACTTCCAGGAGCAAATATAATTCCACCCTTAGCAATTGCCAACAGACCCTCTTCTCTTACACTATTGGCAAAGTATTTAGCAATATGCGTGGCAAAGGGTGTAGGAGGCTCATGCCCGTAAAACCAAGTGGGAATACCCACACTCTCTATATCTGTCTTCAGCGGATAAGCTTCCATTACTTCAAAAGCGCTGCTCAGCCACAACTTATTGCTATAGAGTGGAGCTTTCGAGAGTAATGAAATGGCATTGTCTATCTCTTTCTCATCGCGGTGTGCCATCCAAGTACCCAAATGGGTAGCTTCCATCCCTCCAGGGCCACCACCAGAAACCATCAAGTGTCCTCTTTCGGCCAATACTTTAGATATGAAAACAATGTTTCTGTAATCTGCAGCATCACGCCGCAAACTATGTCCACCCATAATAGCAACAACTCTGTGGCTATCCCATTTAAGAAGATAGTCGTGTAATGAATCGGTTATTGAATGGTCGTGTAAACGCTGTGCTAAAGAGTCTTTTATGCTTGTTGGCTCTGCTTTGCCTGTCGACTCATAGTACTTGTAAATAAGATAATCATTAGTATTTGTATAGCTTGAATGATTGGTATATGAAAAGCTATTGTACAACTCGGTGTGTCCGTAAAGTTTGTTACGATACACTTGAAAAGGCAGATTCATATTAGGGAAAAACAAATTCCCTGTCTTTATCAGTTTTTTCTGAGCTTTTGTTGACATATCACAACCCAAGAAAAGACAGTCCTCAAAATCATTTTCAAATATAACGTCTTCATACCCTGTTAAATCTATAGCTTGAAAAGCTACAGATTTTATAAGCTTGTGTTGATTGACAACTGAAAGAAAATGAACAATACTTTCAACTTTAATATTCATATCACATCATTTATTAGAAGTGCAAAATAAGAGAACTTTTTTGAGGATTCATAATAATGGTAGGTTTATATTTTTATTCAGAGTAATGCAAAAGTATTGTTAAAGACAAAAGTACAAGGAAGAAGACAAATACAAATGCAAGTTTACAAATGAAGTCTTACAGTTTGGACATAAAAAAAGGAGCCCAAGCAAAAGCCTGAAATCCTTTATTGTAGTTTGTTTCAAATTGTAGCGAGACCGGGGCATGATCCCGGGACCTCATGATTATGAATCATGCGCTCTAACCAACTGAGCTATCTCG
>SMEQ01000587.1_pt1 | contig 10825 bp, 7 predicted proteins | sample 2456281 | NCBI WGS metagenome assembly SMEQ01 (sample SAMN10132596, study PRJNA489261) | soil metagenome | isolation source: day1 antibiotic-loamy sand soil ammended with raw manure from dairy cow... | place: USA | collected 2015-04-01 | reverse complement strand
GGTTTATCTTCGCCGGTCAATTCCAAACCCGCAGCAAAGGCGCTGATATTCTCTTCAGTGAGCGGTTCTGAAACCCACGCATGATAAATTTTCAGGCACTGCTGTTTGGGTGAGGTGATGCGGTGCGACCATTGACCATCATCGGTAATCAATAACAGTCCAGTAGTGTCGAGATCCAGCCGTCCAACGGTATGCAGCGCTTTGATGTTGGGCACATCGATATAAGTGAAGACTGTTCGGTGCCGTGAGTCATGATTAGCGCAGACGCAATCCAGCGGCTTGTGCATCATCAAATACGTGGGGCCGGCAAGCTCAAGCTGCATATCATTCCAGATGACATGTGCGCCTTCAGGCACTTGAAATGAAGTTTTTTTCTGCGCGATACCGTCCACTGTGACTGTGTCACGTTGCAGAACCTTGGTGGCTTCTTTGCGGCTCATGCCAGTGGTTTCAGCTATAAATCGATCAAGACGCATGGGGATTTTAATCTTCTGTATTGGGTGATATATGGCGCTGATTGTAGCTTAATCGGAGCATATTTATCAGTCTGTGGTTCTGTACTTGATAGGGCTGGCGCATGGCGGCTGGGAGGCGAGTGCATGGCTTTGATTGTGCGTAAAATGGTTGCACTTATCGCGATGTTGATCAGTAAAATACGCCTCAAGAGGCGCAATTGTGCTACGCTTGCGGCCTTTTAAATATTTACTCAAGGTTGGCAGCATGCGGCGCTTACGGTGGTTGGGAGTGTTATGCGGGTTCGCTTTAATCAGTAGCGTTCAGGCGAACACGGCAGAGCAAATTATTAAGCACGCATTGCTGTCGATGCAGCCTGATTTGCCGATTAAAAACATCAGCGCCAGCCCTATGCCTAACCTGTACCAAGTCGAGCTCAAGGGCGGTCGCGTACTCTACGCCAGTGCTGACGGTGAGTTTTTGCTGCAAGGCAATCTGTTTCAGTTGCACAACGGGCAAGCCACCAATTTAACTGAGCAGGTTGAGCAAAAAGCTATTGCCGCGCAGATCAATCGTATTGCCGCGGATGAAATGGTTGTGTTTGCTGGGCCTGAAACTCAAACGCACGTTACGGTCTTTACCGATACTGATTGTGGCTATTGTCAGAAGTTGCACGCGGAAGTGGCCGAGCTGAATAGACTCGGTGTTGAGGTGCGTTATTTGGCCTTTCCACGCCAAGGTGTCGGTAGCGAGGCTTACACGACGATGACCAGTATTTGGTGCGCGGATGACCGACTGGCAGCGATGAGTGATGCTAAAGCGCGGCGCAGAGTGCCGCGTGCGACCTGTAAAAATCCGATTGATAAGCAATATGCCTTAGGTCAAAGCATTGGTGTGCAAGGTACACCGACCATTGTGTTGGCCAATGGCAAAATAATTCCAGGCTATCAGCCCGCACAGCAATTAGCTGAGCAAGCACTAAAAGCACAACGCTAGGTTGACCGATACCGGTAGGCTTCGTACAGTGCAGTAATTTGTCGCTTATCTTATGGTGAGTGAGTTTTGTATTTAACGATGAGGACGATGCAGCGTGAAGCCAGTTAAAGTAGGGATCTGTGGTCTAGGCACCGTTGGCGGCGGTACTTTTAATGTTCTTAAGCGTAATGCTGAAGAGATTTCACGGCGCGCAGGCCGTCTAATTGAAGTGGTGCAAGTTGCCGCACGCTCAATTAATCCGCAGTGCGATACCAGTACCACCGACGTGACTGATGATGTGTTTGCTGTCGTAAATAATCCTGAAATTGATGTGATCGTTGAGTTGATTGGCGGTGATACCTTAGCCAAAGAGCTGGTGTTACGTGCGATTGACAACGGTAAGCATGTGGTCACTGCAAATAAAGCGCTGATCGCTGTGCACGGTAACGAGATTTTTGCGCGTGCCCGTGAAAAAGGCGTGATGGTGGGCTTTGAAGCGGCAGTGGCAGGTGGCATTCCAGTGATTAAAGCCATCCGTGAAGGCTTGTCAGCGAACCGCATTAATTGGTTGGCGGGCATTATTAACGGTACGGGTAACTTTATTCTCAGTGAGATGCGTGAAAAAGGCCGTACCTTTGATGATGTCTTACAGGAAGCGCAAGCGCTGGGTTATGCCGAGGCTGACCCAACTTTTGATGTGGAAGGTATTGATGCGGCGCATAAACTGACGATTCTTGCTTCGATTGCTTTTGGCATTCCGCTGCAATTTGATAAGGCTTACACCGAAGGTATCACTGAGCTGACCACGGCGGATGTGAATTACGCTGAAGCGTTGGGCTATCGCATTAAGCATCTGGGTGTGGCGCGTCGGACTGATTTAGGTATTGAGTTGCGTGTGCATCCAACATTGATTCCATCGGATCGTTTAATTGCTAACGTCAATGGCGTAATGAACGCGGTGATGGTCAATGGTGATGCGGTCGGCAGTACGTTGTACTACGGTGCTGGCGCGGGTATGGAGCCAACGGCTTCTTCGGTGATTGCAGATATTGTTGATGTGGCGCGTGCCATGGCGGCGGCGACTGAAGATCAAGTGCCTGCGCTTGGATTCCAGTCTGATGAGTTATCGGATCATCCTATTTTGGCGATTGAACAGTGTGAAAGTGCTTATTACTTGCGCATTCAAGCCAAAGACCACCCAGGTGTGTTGGCTCAAGTTGCCAGTATTCTTTCGGTGCGCGGCATTAATATTGAATCCATTATGCAAAAAGAAGCAGAAGAAACGGATGGTTCAGTGCCGATGATTTTGCTCACGCACCGTGTGCAAGAGCAGCGTATTAATGATGCTATTATTGCTTTAGAAGCGCTTGATACTGTGCAGAAACCAGTCGTGCGTATCCGTGTTGAGCAGTTGAATTAATCCCCAGTTAAGCGACTCTGAGAAAGGTTGTTACTTATGCGTTATATAAGCACGCGTGGCCAAGCCCCGGCGTTGAATTTTGAAGATGTATTGTTAGCAGGACTGGCCACTGATGGTGGTTTGTATGTGCCTGAAAATCTGCCGCGTTTTACCGTAGAAGAAATCGCCTCTTGGGCGGATTTGCCGTATCACGAATTGGCGTTTCGCGTGATGCGTCCTTTTGTGGCGGGCTGTATTGATGATGCGGATTTTAAAGCAATCCTCAAAGACACTTATGGTGCGTTTGAGCACAGCGCCATCGCGCCGTTGCGTCAATTAGAGAGCAATGAGTGGGTGTTGGAATTGTTTCATGGTCCAACGCTGGCGTTTAAAGACTTTGCGCTACAGTTGCTGGGGCGTTTGCTGGATCACTTTCTGACCAAACGCAATGAGCGTGTGGTGATTATGGGGGCAACCTCAGGTGATACCGGTTCAGCAGCAATTGAAGGTTGCCGTCGCTGTGAAAATGTCGATATCTTTATTCTGCACCCGCATCAGCGTGTGTCGGAAGTGCAGCGTCGGCAGATGACCAGTGCGCTCAGCGATAATATTCACAATATCGCCATTGAAGGTAACTTTGATGATTGCCAAGAAATGGTGAAAGCCAGCTTTGCTGATCAGTCGTTCCTCAAAGGCACGCGCCTTGTCGCGGTAAACTCGATTAACTGGGCGCGCATCATGGCGCAGATCGTGTATTACTTCCACGCGGCGATTCAGTTGGGTGGGCCGCAGCGTTCGATCGCTTTTTCAGTGCCCACCGGTAACTTTGGCGATATCTTTGCTGGCTACCTTGCGCGCAATATGGGGCTGCCAGTCAATCAGTTGATTGTTGCCACCAACCGTAATGATATTTTGCATCGCTTTATGAGCGGTAATCGTTATGACAAAGATACGTTGCATCCGACTTTAACGCCGTCGATGGATATTATGGTGTCGTCCAACTTTGAGCGTCTGCTGTTTGATATGCACGGTCGTGATGGTGCCAAAGTGGCTGAGTTGATGGACAACTTCCGTGCTACCGGCGAGATGAGTGTTGATGATGAGCGTTGGACTGAAACGCGCAAGCTGTTTGACTCATTAGCTGTAGATGACGAGCAAACCTGTGCCACCATCGCCAAGGTCTATAAAGATACGGGTGAGTTGCTTGATCCGCATACAGCAATTGGCGTACATGCTGCGCGCGAATGCCGTCGCAGTTTAGCTACGCCCATGGTGACGCTGGCTACTGCGCATCCGGTGAAATTCCCCGAAGCGGTACACAAGGCTGTGCCCAGTGCCAGTCCAGTATTGCCGGCGCATATGGCTGACTTATTTGAGCGTGAAGAGCGCTGCACAGTACTGGCTAATGATTTGGCCGTTGTGCAAGACTTTGTTAGCAAGCATGGTAACCGCGGTCAGCCTTTATAAGGTTGAGTAGCGATTGCGGTAAAAAGCCTCAGGCCTGATTCGGGTGCTGGGGCTTTTTTATGCCCAGAAGGTGTTGGTTATTGCCGGTGAGGGTAGTGCTCAATAGTGCTGCGAGTAGGTGGTGGGTTTGGCAGAGTGTGCTTTGTGCCGATTGTCGTGTTGTTACAGAGAGAGTTGCGCAGACAGGTACAAGGCGTAGGGCGCTTTATTTAGGGTAAGTTGTGCTGGTGTTGAATGTTAGGCAATAAAAAACCGGCCTAAGCCGGTTTTTTATTAAACACAGTGTCGCAATTAAGCGGCAGCTTGGCTCAGCGCTTTGATGTGCTGATTCAGGCGGCTTTTATTACGAGCAGCTTTGTTCTTGTGGATAATGCCTTTATCGGCCATACGGTCGATAACAGGTACAGCTAAGATGTAAGCTGCTTGTGCTTTTTCTAAATCTTTAGCTTCGATGGCTTTAACTACATTTTTGATGTAGGTACGCACCATAGAACGTAGGCTACCGTTATGGTCTCTACGTTTATCAGCCTGTTTAGCGCGTTTTTTGGCAGAAGGGCTGTTGGCCACGTCGTACTCCTCGAAAACTTTTAGTTGAATGTATCAAAATAGGCGGCAGATGATGCCGCCAATTGAATAGCTTGTCAAGTTACTGTTACTGAATAAATGAGGAATCACTGTGTTGTGTTCAATCTTACCCAGTCAGCACATTACCGCGCGTATTATACGCAGGCGAAATACAGAATGCATGCTTTCTCTGTAATCTTTATGGCATCCCTTTGGGCAAGCGACTAAACTTGTGCGCTGAATTTGCAAGGGTGCACCATGAGTAACGCTGCCGATACACCAACACAGCTTAAATCCTCCAGCTTATTGCGCTCCAGTGCGGTCGTCAGTGTGATGACTTTATTGTCGCGAATCTTAGGCATGGTGCGCGATATGGTAGTCGCCAGCTATTTTGGTTCAGGCGCTTCGGCAGATGCCTTCTTTGTAGCCTTTAAGATCCCTAATTTCTTACGTCGCTTATTTGCTGAAGGTGCTTTCGCACAAGCATTTGTGCCAGTCCTGACCGAGTACCGTGAGAAACGCTCCTTCGCTGAAGTAAAGCTGTTGGTTGATCGCACCGCCGGTATGCTGGGTTTGATTTTGACCGCGCTGACCGCGCTGGGCGTGGTGATGTCGCCTTACTTAATCATGCTGTTTGCTCCGGGCTTTCATAATGAGCCCAGCAAAATGCAACTGGCGGGTGAGTTGCTGCGCATTACGTTTCCCTATTTATTACTGATTTCATTAACTGCTTTTTGTGGTGGTATTTTAAACAGCTATGGCCGTTTTGCCGTACCCGCTTTTACTCCGGTACTGCTTAATGTGTCGATGATTGGTGCGACGGTCTTTTTGACACCCTTTTTTGCTGAGCCTGTGATGGCCTTGGCGTGGGGTGTGTTTATTGCTGGTGTTGCACAGTTGTTATTTCAAATGCCGTTTTTATGGAAGATGCGTTTATTACCGCGCCCGCGTGTGGTCAAAGACGATCCCGGTGTAAAACGCATTATGCTACTGATGCTGCCAGCGTTATTTGGCGTTTCAGTCAGCCAAATTAACTTGTTACTGGATACCGTGCTGGCCTCGTTTTTACAGACTGGTAGCGTATCGTGGTTGTATTACGCTGACCGTTTATCGGAATTGCCGCTGGGTGCTTTTGGTATTGCTATAGGTACGGTGATTTTACCAGCGCTTTCTCGTCAGCATGCTACGGCGAAACCTGAAGATTTTTCCGCCACTATCGACTGGGCATTGCGCATGGTGTTGTTGGTCGGTGTGCCAGCCGCCGTTGCTTTGGCTATTTTGGCTGAGCCGTTGATTGCGACCTTGTTCTTTTATGGTGCGATGACAGCCAATGATGTCACTCAGGCTGCTGCTGCATTGCAAGCTTATTCCTTGGGTGTGCTGACCTTTATGCTGATCAAAGTGCTCGCACCTGGGTTCTTTGCTCGACAAGATTTAAAAACGCCCGTGCGCATTGCCATCATCTGCATGGTAGTGAATATGGTGCTCAATTTGATTTTGATTTGGCCATTGCAGCATGTGGGTTTAGCCTTAGCCACCTCGCTGGCCAGTATGCTGAATACCGGTTTGTTGTTGCGCGGATTGTACCGTGCAGGTGTTTATCAGCCTGCGCCCGGTTGGCTGCTGTTTTCGTTACGTTTGGCTGCGGCCTGCGCTGCCATGCTGGCGCTGATTATGTGGCTCAATCAGCCCAGCAGTGAGTGGTTTGCTTGGGGTTGGCAGCGCCGTGTCTGGGAAGTCACTGTACTGGTGGTTGGCGGTATATTTGTGTTTGCTGGTACTTTGTTTGCCAGCGGTATTCGGATGCGACATTTACGTCGTTAAATGGGCTAAAGGTGCGTGATGACCTTGGCTGTGGTTATAATCAGTAACTTTGCCGGCAAGATATAAAATATGCAGTGTGTCCGCGGTTTGCACAATATACGCCCAGCTCATCATGGCTGTGTGGCAACAATTGGTAATTTTGATGGTGTGCATCTCGGGCATCAGACCATATTGGCACGTCTGCGTGAAAGTGCGGCGCGTTTACAGGTGGCCAGTTGCGTGATCGTGTTTGAGCCGCAGCCGCGTGAGTTTTTTAATCCTGAGACCGCACCGGTGCGCTTAACGCGTCTACGGGATAAATTGCAGTTGTTTCGCGAGGCGGGCATTGATCAAGTGCTGTGCATTGCGTTTAACAAGCGTTTTCGCCAACTCAGCGCGGCCGAGTTTGTGCAAAAAGTCTTAGTTGAATCGCTGGGCATTAAGCATTTACAAGTCGGAGATGACTTTCGCTTTGGCTGCGATCGCGCTGGAGACTTTGCTTTTTTGCAAGAGGCAGGGCAGCGTTGTGGTTTCAGTGTCGAGCCCACTGCGACGGTGGAAATTGATAGTGAGCGTGTGAGTAGCACACGCGTGCGAGCGGCTTTAGCTGCAGCAGAGTTTCCACTGGCGCGCCGTTTGCTGGGGCGTCCTTATCAGATTGATGGGCGCGTGATGCACGGTAAAAAGCTGGGTCGTACACTGAATGCGCCCACAGCTAACGTACAGCTCAACCGTCACCGCGCCCCTTTACATGGGGTGTATTTGGTGTCGGCGCAACTGCGCAACGGGCGACATGTGCCTGGAGTTGCTAATATAGGCACGCGCCCAACCGTGGATAGCGAGCAAAAAGCACACTTAGAAGTGCATTTATTGAATTTTTCTGGCGATTTATATGGCCAGCACCTTGCTGTTACTTTTTTGAAAAAAATACGTAACGAGCAGCGTTTTGAATCATTGCCTCAACTACAAGAGGCGATTGCCGCCGATATCGCGCAGGCAAACATACTTTGGCAGCATTTTCACACCCTTTAATGAGTGACTTGGAACCAACATGACCGACTATAAAGCGACGCTTAACCTGCCTAAAACGGCATTTCCGATGAAGGCAGGCCTCCCCAACCGTGAGCCAAAGATGTTGGAACACTGGGATAGCATTAACCTATATCAGAGAATGCGCCAGATTGGCGAAGGTCGGCCGCGTTTTATTTTGCATGACGGCCCTCCGTATGCAAATGGTAATATTCACATTGGTCATGCGGTGAATAAAGTCATTAAAGATATGATTGTGCGCAGTAAAACCTTGGCGGGTTTTGATGCGCCGTATGTGCCGGGTTGGGACTGTCACGGTCTGCCGATCGAGCATAAAGTTGAAGTGACACACGGTAAAAATTTACCTGCAGATAAAGTGCGTGAGCTGTGCCGCACCTACGCTGGCGAGCAAGTTGAAGGCCAGAAAGCCGAGTTTATTCGCTTAGGTGTCGTTGGCGATTGGGATAATCCGTACAAAACGATGGATTTTGCCAACGAAGCCGGTGAAGTGCGTGCTTTGGCAAAAATGGTTGAAGGCGGTTTTGTCTTTAAAGGTCTAAAGCCGGTGAACTGGTGCTTTGACTGTGGTTCAGCTTTGGCTGAAGCTGAAGTTGAATACCAAGACAAACGCTCAGAAGCTATTGATGTGGGCTTTAATAGTGCCGATTTAGTGAAGCTGGCCCAAGCATTTGCGCTTGAGGCAATCACTAAAAACGTACAAATTGTGATTTGGACGACTACACCTTGGACCATCCCAGGCAACCAAGCCTTGAACGTGCACCCAGAAGCGGTTTACGCGTTGGTGGATGTGGGCGACAAGATGCTGTTGTTAGCTGACACCTTGGTAGAAGAGTGTCTTGCGCGTTACGGCCTTGAAGGTGAAGTAATTGCGCGCACTAACGGTCAAGCTTTAGAGTTTTTAGAGTTTCATCACCCGTTCTACGAGCGTGTCGCGCCAGTGTACTTAGCAGACTATGTTGAGCTGGATTCAGGGACAGGTATTGTTCACTCTGCACCTGCCTATGGTGAAGATGACTTCTACACCTGCAAAGCTTACGGCATGAGCAATGATGACATCATCAGCCCAGTGCAAAGTAACGGTGTGTACGTGGCGGATTTGCCATTTTTTGGTGGCCAGTTTATCTGGAAGGCCAACGCCAATATCGTTGAGAAGCTTGCAGAAGTGGGTGCGTTACTTAAGCATCACACCATTGAACACAGCTATATGCACTGCTGGCGCCATAAAACCCCGCTGATTTATCGCGCGACCGCACAGTGGTTTGTCGGCATGGACAAACAGCCAGAGCAGGGCCAGCCACTGCGTGAGCGTGCTTTGCAGGCGATTGAAGAAACAGGGTTTACGCCGGCCTGGGGGAAAGCGCGTTTGCACAATATGATCGCTGGTCGTCCAGATTGGTGTATTTCCCGTCAGCGTCACTGGGGTGTACCGATTCCGTTCTTCTTACATAAAGCGACGGGCGAGCTGCATCCGCGTACGGTTGAGTTGATGGAAGAGGTCGCGCAGCGCATTGAGCAAGAAGGCATTGAAGCCTGGTTTAAGCTCGATGCGGCTGAGTTGCTCGGCGCAGAAGCGGCCGACTACGATAAAGTCACGGATACGCTGGATGTGTGGTTTGACTCAGGTACCACGCACTGGCACGTGTTGCGCGGCTCGCACCCCTTAGGGCATGAGCAAGGTCCGCGTGCAGACTTGTACCTTGAAGGTTCAGATCAGCACCGTGGCTGGTTCCACTCGTCTTTGCTGACCGGTTGTGCGATTGATGGTCATGCACCGTATCGTGGTCTGCTCACGCATGGTTTTACTGTGGATGAGAAAGGCCGCAAAATGTCCAAATCATTGGGCAACGTGGTTGCGCCGCAAACAGTAAACAATAGTTTAGGTGCTGATATTTTACGCCTGTGGGCATCATCTGCTGATTACTCCAGCGAGATGGCAGTCTCGGACACTATTTTACAGCGCAGTGCCGATGCTTATCGTCGTATTCGTAATACCGCGCGCTTCTTATTATCCAACTTGGACGGTTTTGATCCCGCCACAGATTGCGTACCTGCTGAACAGATGATCGAGCTGGATCGCTGGGTGGTGGATGCCGCAGCGCGTTTGCAAGATGAAATCACTCAAGCCTATGACGAATACCGCTTCCATAATGTGTATCAAAAAGTACACAATTTCTGCGTACAAGAGTTGGGCGGCTTCTATCTAGATATTATTAAAGACCGCCAGTACACCACCGGCGCAGACAGCTTGCCACGTCGCTCATGTCAAACGGCGTTGTACCATATTGCCGAAGCATTAGTGCGTTGGGTGGCACCAATTTTGGTGTTTACTGCAGACGAAATTTGGCAGCACTTACCGGGCGAGCGTAATGAGTCGGTGATTTTCAATACATGGTATGAAGGCCTGTCACGCTTACCTGAGAACAATCAATTAAGCAGCGCATACTGGACGGAGTTGATGGCCGTTAAAGTTGCGGTCAACAAAGAGTTGGAAAATCAGCGTAATGCAAAAGTTATCGGTGGTAACTTGCAGGCGCAAGTGACGCTGTATGCCGATGCAGCCTTGGCAGAAAAACTCAATCGTTTAGGCGATGAGTTGCGTTTTGTGTTGATCACTTCAACGGCGCAGGTGGCTGACTTAAGCGCAGCACCAGCCGATGCTGTTGAAACTGAGCTTGCCGGCCTAAAGCTGCATATCAGCAAATCAGAAGAGCCAAAATGCACACGCTGCTGGCATCACCGTGCTGACGTGGGCTCAGTTGCTGCACATCCAGAGGCCTGTGCACGTTGTGCGGATAACTTAGATGGCGCAGGTGAAGTACGCCATTATGCGTAACCCTGGTGTGATGGATAGGAGAGCAAACTGATGGCTGCGCGTTTTGGTAAGTTGGCATGGTTGTGGCTGAGCTTAATCGTGATCGCCGCTGACCAAATCAGCAAACATTGGTTTGTGAGCCATCTGGATATGTATGAACAGATTGTGGTCATCCCTGATCTGTTCAGCTGGACGCTAGCCTACAATCGTGGCGCCGCATTTAGCTTCTTAGCCAATGAAGCCGGTTGGCAGCGTTGGTTCTTTGCAGTGATTGCCGCTGCGGTCAGCATCATCTTGGTGGT
>SMEQ01001816.1_pt1 | contig 10831 bp, 11 predicted proteins | sample 2456281 | NCBI WGS metagenome assembly SMEQ01 (sample SAMN10132596, study PRJNA489261) | soil metagenome | isolation source: day1 antibiotic-loamy sand soil ammended with raw manure from dairy cow... | place: USA | collected 2015-04-01 | reverse complement strand
TGGCTTTTTATCCTTGCCAGGCGGTCTCATGGCTGTCGCTGGCGCTGTATTGGTTGCAGGCTTGACGGCGTACTGGACAGTGCCACGCTTTGCCCGTTCAGCCAAAAAATGGCGCAATAAAACCACTGCACCGTTATTGATTGTTCTCTGCAGCTTATTGGTGCTCGCCGCGCAACCGGCTTGGCAAGAGCAAAGCGTTCTGCTGGAGCTGTTACTGGGCTTAACTTTGCTGATGTTCTTTATGGGCGGGCGCATTATCGCGCCGGCAGTGGCGGGGCATTTGTTACGTCAGCAGCGTACTTTACAGGCGCGCGTGCAGCCCAATATTGAAGGAGCAGTATTGATTCTGTTGTTTGTTGCGTTGGCGCTCTATCCCTTGCCGGGTCTGCTTAGTGAACAGTTGGCCGGCGCTGTGGTTTTAAGCTGCGGCCTGTTGACCGCACTGCGTCTGGCGCGCTGGCAGTTATGGCACTGTTTAGATCGGGCGGATTTATTACTACTGGGAGCAGGCTACGCGTGGCTGGCCTTGGGTTTATCTTTGTTGGGTTGCGCCTTGCTGTTTAAGCCTGCGTTACTGAGTGCCGCAGTGCATGCCATCACCGTTGGCGCGTTAGGCACTTTGACGCTTACGGTGATGGCGCGTACGCAATTGATGCAGCGATTTCGCGATCCTAATGCTCGGCCTTTGAGTCATGTTGCCGGCGTGCTGATGAATTGTGCCGCGTTATTGCGGGTGATCCCCGCATTACTGGGACAGCAAAGTAGTGCTTGGCTGTTGAGCGCAGCAGTATTTTGGTCGCTGAGTTTTCTGTTGCTATTGCGGGTGTTTTGGCAAAGCCGCGACGGGCAGACGCTTAAACCTTCTGCTTAGCCGCCAGCAATCATAATTGCACAAAAAATGGTCAAGCCAATCACAAAGAGTTTAAAGCGTAATAAACGCTGGGCCTGATTACGTTCGGTGTGCTGCGGTAAATTCATCCCACAATTTTCACACACCGATTGCTCCGTAGGATTGTCGTGTTGGCAGTATAAACAGGTCGCCATAAGCAAGCCCTCCTTTTCGCAAATACTCTCATAGCTTGAGTAAAAGAGGGCTTGATAGCCATCAAGTAAGGGCTTTATTGGTGATCTAGCTCGCTGCCATTAACGTCTGCGTTGAGGCGAAGTGCAGGCTGGGCTATAGCAGCGCACTGGTGTCCACAGTTAAACCTTGCTCGGCAAAGATATCTTGAGCAACGCTTAAGGCATTTAAGACGCTGGGGAAGCCCACATAGGGGATCAGATGGATGATGCAGCCGACGATCTCTTCTGGGGTTAAGCCAACGGTCAAACCAGTTTTAATATGCATGCCAATTTGTGGTTTACCTTGGGCCACCAGCGCAGTAATAGTGGTTAATACTTTTTGTTTATTATCTAAGCCTGGGCGTGAATAAATGCTGCCAAAAGCAAATTCAACCACATACTTGGTTAAATCAGGGGCGATATCTTTAAACTTCTCACCGATATCCATGGCACCTGTTGGGTTGTCATCCGGTGAGGCGGTGAGTTCTTGGATTTTGTTGATACCTTTTTGGTAAAGATCTTCGGACATTATAAAGGGCTCCTTGGTATGGATTGTGCTGACGGCGATTAGTGCCGCGCCAGACATCAGTAAACATAAAGGCAGACTACCTAAAGTAGCGCAGCAATTACAGCTCAGGAGCGGTAAGGGCAGTTGGCGTGAGTGCTCCCTAGCACGTCTCGTTAGACTGCAGTGACGACCCGTTGGCAGCAGGAAATCAGCTAAAAACAGTTTTTGTAGTTTGCACTGGCTGTTACGCAAAAATTAAAAAATAATTGCTATATAGTTCAGGGCATACAATGGGTTGGGCATTAGCTGCGGATTGACTATGTTTAAACGGTTACGGCATTGGCGAGAAAATCGCCGTATTGAAAAAATGGGCTTTACTGCTCAGCAGTGGGAATCAGCGGTTGCTGACTGGCCAGTGATGCAGCGTTATCAGGGGGCTGAGCGTGAGGCGCTGCGCATTATGACCTTTCGCTTTCTAGCGCGTAAAAGCTTTGTTTCTGGTGCAGGTTTTCAGTTTAGCGACGCTATGGCCTTAAAAATCGCCACTATGGCCTGTGTCCCTATTTTACATTTAGGCTTGGACTGGTATAGCCGCTGGCGCACGGTGATTCTTTACGAAGGCGGTTTTGTGCCCAAGCGAGCCTATCGCAGTAACGATGGGGTCGTGCACGCAAAGGGCCCAGCTTTAAGTGGTGAAGCTTGGTTTCGTGGGCCGGTTATTTTGTCTTGGGAGGCAGTCAGTCAATCTGGAGCGTACGCGGCCCAAGGCAAAGCAAGCAATGTGGTTATTCACGAAGTAGCGCATAAGCTGGATATGCTCCGTGATGGGGCGAACGGTGCTCCACCGATGCACCCCAATATGCGCCCAGGGGAGTGGCACACCATTTTTAGCAATGCGTGGCAGCGTTTACAAGCTGATTATCAGCACAACCGGCCGTTGCCATTGAATGAGTATGGGTTGACGAGCCCCGCAGAGTTTTTTGCAGTATGCAGCGAGACCTTCTTTGAAGCGCCGACTACCATGCAAGAGCAGATGCCAGAAGTGTACCGACTCCTGTGTCAGTTTTATCGGCAGCAACCCTGATTGGCGCTCCAGGGGGATAGCCATAGTTAGCCCGAGATAGGTTTTTTGTCAGCCCGGAGCAAGTCATTGTAGCGCTGTGTCTATGCATTTTTTATCTAGGCTCGCGGCGTAACTGTGCTGAAAAAAAACAGGGCGAGGCGCTAGCTTGAGGGCGGGCTTGCCTTAAGTCCTTTGTACATTGTGGTGAGTGCTTTAGACTTGTGCGCTTAATTCGATATTTAAGCCTTAAGGACCTTCATGAATACCACAACAGCGACATCATCCCATTTTAGTCGGCGTGATGTATTTGCACTGGGCTTTATGACTTTTGCATTGTTTTTGGGGGCTGGAAATATTATTTTTCCTGCCGAATCAGGTCTGCAGGCGGGCACCACTGTTTGGCACGCGGCATTGGGTTTTTTACTGACTGGGGTTGGTTTGCCTTTGTTGACTGTTGTGGCTTTGGCACGAGTAGGTGGTGGTTTAACTGAGTTGACGCAACCCTTAGGCAATGCCGTGGGTACAATTTTGGCTGTGGCTGTGTATTTAGCCATTGGCCCTTTTTTCGCCACACCACGTACCGCTGTGGTGTCTTATGAGATTGGTGTAGTGCCTTTTTTTGGCAGTAGCAGTACAGGCTTGTTGCTGTACTCCACAGCCTATTTCGCTTTAGTACTTTACCTTGCCATTACGCCAAATAAGATTATTGACCGTATCGGTACAGTGATTACCCCTGTGTTGTTAGCTGCGCTGGCCATTTTGGGTGGGGCCGCATTTTTACAGCCGGCTGGCGCTGTTGGGCAAGCGTTGGGGCTGTATCAACAAGAAGCGTTTTTACAAGGCTTTTTGCAAGGGTATCTGACTATGGATGCTTTAGGTGCTTTGGCTTTTGGTGTGGTGATTGCCACAGCGCTGCGCAGTAAAGGTGTGCACGCCGCAGGCTCGATTACCCGTTATTCGATTTATGCCGGGCTGATCGCAGCAGTAGGATTGTCTGCGGTGTATTTATCATTGTTCTATTTGGGCGCGACCAGTCAAGGTATTGCCAGTGAGGCGCAAAATGGTGGGCAAGTGCTGGCATTGTATGTGCAGCATGTGTTTGGTCCTGTAGGCAATTTACTCTTGGCTTTGGTGATTGCGTTGGCCTGTTTAACCACTGCTGTGGGCTTACTGGTGGCCTGCGGGGAATTTTTTAGCCAGCGCCTGAATATTGCTTATAAATATGTCGTGCTATTTTTTGTCCTCTTTAGTTGGGGCGTTTCCAACCAAGGTTTAGAACAGTTAATTCAAGTGTCGATTCCGGTTTTAACTGGGCTTTACCCACTGGCCATTGTGCTCGTGGTTTTAAGTTTGTTGGACCGCTGCTGGCATTCCACTGCGCTGGTGTTTCGCGGCACCATGCTGGTGACTTTAGTGTTTGGTGTGGTCGATGGTTTGGCGGCAGCAGGGCTAGCGAGCTGGGTGCCGGAGTTGTTTCACCAATTGCCTTTAGCTCAACAGCAAATGGGTTGGTTGGTGCCGGCGATTGTGGTGATGTTGGGTTTGACTGTGGTTGACCGTTATTATGCGCGGGACGCACTGGCCCATTAGCCGTTAGTTACTCAATCGCAGGGCTCAGATGCTGGCTTGCATTTGAACCCTGTGGTTGCGTAAGCGTCTTTATTCGGCGGCTAAACTCAGGTCTTTAAAAGCATTGATGGCCCGCACTCGACTGCTAGATAAATCAACAATGGGCTTGGGGTAATCTGCCGTGCCAAATAATCCTGTTAGGAGCTTGGGCTGATGAATTTCTTTAGCGTTGAGGTGTTTGAGTTCGGGCAACCAGTGCCGAATAAAGTCGCCATTGGGGTCAAAACGCTTGGACTGACTGACGGGATTGAAAATTCGAAAATAGGGCACTGAGTCAGTGCCTGTGGATGCGCTCCACTGCCAACCACCGTTGTTGGCCGCTAAGCTGCCATCGATTAAATGTTGCATAAAAAAGCGTTCACCTGCGCGCCAATCAATCAATAAGTTTTTAGTCAAAAACATTGCCACAATCATCCGTAGACGATTATGCATCCAACCGGTGGCTAGCAATTGGCGCATCGCCGCATCAATGATTGGAAAACCGGTGCGGCCTTGTTGCCATGCCAATAGATCTTTTTCTGAATTGCGCCAAGCCAGGGCTTCAGTTTCTGGTTTAAAAGCACGGTGGCGGGAGACGCGCGGGTAACCAACTAGAATATGGGTATAAAACTCACGCCACAGCAACTCATTAATCCAAGTCACTACGCCTTGCTGGCCTGAAGCAAATTCGCCTTGATTCGCTGATAAAGCTGCATGCAAACACTGACGAATGGACAACACACCGGCAACGAGGTACGCCGAAAGCTGACTGGTGCCGGCTTGTGCTGGAAAGTCACGGCGCTCTAAATAACCGTGAATGGCTGCGTCAGTAAACGCCTTTAAGCGCTGTTGCGCCACTTGCTCACCGGCTGGCCAGAGGGTTTGACGTTCAGGCGCTATGGCATGGAAACCAGCAACACTACAGGGCACAGGGTCGCTGGTAATGGCTAAGGGGGCTTGTGCCTGCGGTGTGCGAATGATTGCTGGCACTGCATCGTAGAGACTTTTATAGCACGCCTTTTTAAATTGGCTAAACACCTTAAAGTAGGTGCCGCTTTGCGTCAGGATACTGCCAGGCTTAAATAACAATTGATCTAGATGGCTATGAAATAAGACACCTTGATCAACTAAGTGAGCACCCACCGCAGCATCGCGCTGGCTTTCATGAATACCGTATTCAGTATTGACATGCACGGCGTCAATTTTAAACGCATGGCACAGCTGGGCGATGACCTCAGGGGCCTCTTGCCAGCTCTCAGTCGGGCGAATTAACAGTGGCACATTAAGCCCAGCTAGACTTTTTTGCAGTTCGGCTAGGTTGCGCAATAAAAAATCAATTTTACTCGGCGCATCATCATGCAGCAGCCATTGTTGTGGGCTGGGGGTAAATACAGCAATACTTGGGCCGGCTTGTAAGGCCGCATGTAAAGCAGTGTTGTCATGGATACGCAGGTCGTTTCGAAACCAGATCAGCTGTGGCATGCAAGTACCCTTAATGGCTTTGTAGAAGTTGCAGTTCGAGTAACTGGTGATAAGCCTGCAGTGGCTCTATAGAGCAGGTCAGTTGTGCCAACTCAAGCAGTTCAGTTTGATGGATTTTGACCGCTTGCCCCGACAATAATACTGGGCAATGGATATTGCTTAAGGAGCTGCGCAGTTGCTCTAAATTTAAGCGCTGGCTGCTATGCAGCAGCAGTGCGCGAGGCCGCAGACGATTGACCGCTAAGCTGAGATCAGCAGTGGGAATGGGCCACTCCAGAACCCGTACAGGGCATTCAGAATAACTGATCAGCCAAGCACAGAGCCATAAATGTGGTTGCATCGTTTGCTCAGCTAGGCTGCTAACTAACAGTGGTGCACTGCTGTGTAAAGTGTTGTTGTGCGCAATACGGCTGGCCAGTTGGGTGCGGAGCCAAGTCATAAAAAATACTTGCTCAACCCGCGCACCATCGGTTAGCGTCCAGTACTCTTGCAACCTGTTTAGCACCGGCTGGAACAGATGCTGGCATAAGGTCTCAGGAGGGTATAAAGCCATGGCTTGCTTGAAGGCTGTATCAAATTGTGTATGTCCGCTGCATCTTCCAGCAAGCGTTTAACTTGGCTCACCGCCACGCCACGTTCGAGCCAGCTTAGCACTTGACGAATTTGCGCAATGTGCTCAGGGGTGTACAAACGATGGCCTTTAGCGCTGCGCTGCGGCTGAATTAAACCATAACGTCGCTCCCAGGCGCGCAAGGTCACTGGATTGATACCAGTTTGCCGTGCAACTTCTCGAATGGGGAAGAGTTCTGCTGTTGCTACAGTTGGTGAAATTGAAGTATTCATAAGGCGTTGCGCAGGCTGAGATTTTCTGGATGTGGTTGCAGGTAGACTTGCTCGGCAATATAGCGGTCTGGATGGCGCTTGAAATGGTGTTTAATCAGGGTCAGGGGCACCACTAAAGGCACAATACCAGTGCGGTACTGGCTGATGAGTTCTTGCAGTTCGCGTTTTTCATCGGCAGTGAGTGAGCGCTTAATATAACCACTGATATGTTGTAAAACATTGGTGTGTGAGCCGCGATTGGCGATCTTTTTTAAGGCTGCCATAAAAAGGCTGAAGTATTGGTTGGCTAAAATACCTAAGCGCACTTGGTGATTGCTAGCCAGTAAGCGCCCCAAGGCAGCGCAGTCTGCTGGACTATTGGCCATCAGTTGATACTTATAGCGAGCATGAAAATCATAGAGCTTTTTCCGAGATAAGCCACTGGCTAAGAGTTGCTGCCATTCGGCGTAAGCAAACACGCGGGTAATAAAGTTCTCGCGCAATACTGGGTCATTGAGACGGCCATCTTCTTCTACGGGAAGATTAGGCTGCGCCCGCATAAAAGCAGCGGTAAATAAACCGCGGCCGCCACGCTCTGTGGTGTGGCCATTATCTTGATAGACCTTGACCCGTTCCATACCGCAGGATGGTGAGTTTTGCATGAGGATATAGCCGCACAGGTCAGTGAGCTCTGCGGCGGTGCGTTGCCCATAGGCGGTCAGTGCTGCGGTTACGTCCAGGCTTGAATCAACAGTGCCAATGGCCCGAGGGTTGTGGGTGTCACCCACTAAACGAATGGGTTCCCGTGGAGTGCCTAAGCCAATGGCTTGTTCTGGGCAAACTGAGACATATTGAAAATACTGGCTCAGAACATCTTTACACAGGTGTGATTGTTTGTGTCCACCATTGAAGCGCACCGGTGCGCCCAGCAAACATGCGCTGATGCCGACTTTGATTAAGTTATTTGTAGTGTTCATAGGGAATTTTATAGGCAGTGAATTATGCCCATAAGAATATAGCTGTGGTTATACAAGTCAATTCTTTTGTATAGGTTTTGCTGACTGAGGTTTAGCAGTGCTGGTGATTTGTGTTCAATTACAAATTGTTGGGGGCTGTTTGGCTGTGCCCGCAATTAAAAAAGCCCACACAGGCGTTTAATAACCAATGTGGGCTTGTGTTCAGGCAACAGCGCAGGGTCTGCTGTTAGCTGGTTTATAGCTTGGCTTTAGCTGCATCAATCGCATCTTTGCCATCTTGCTTAATTTCTTCTGCTTTTTCTTTGGCGCTATCTTTTACGTCGGTGATATCTGCTTTAGTATCTTGCTTGGCTTTCTCTAGGTCAGCCTTCGCTTTGTCAGCCGCTTCTTTGCTGGCTTCAACAGCGCTATCGATCTCTGCTTTCGCTTTTTCTTTAGCGTCTTTGCTGTCAGCCGCTAGCTCTTCAGCTTTGGCTTCAGTGTCAGCTTTGGCATCTTTGGCAGCGTCTTCGCTATCTTCTACCATTTCGTCCAGCTTTTGCTTAGCTTGTTCAGCTTTTTCTTTGGTTGCGTCAACCGCATCGTCCAATTTTTCTTTAACATCTTCTGTCGCGTCTTTGCTTGCTTCAGCCAGTTGCTCAGACTTTTGCTCAATGGCATCTTTAGTGTCTTTAGCGGCGTCTTTTACCGAGTCAACTGCGTCAGACATTGCTCCCTTGGCAGAATCTAACTTGTCCTGTGGCTCGCTATCACAAGCAGCTAAACCAAGTGTGGCTGCAAGCAGAAGGGCAGTAACGAAAGGCTTTTGCATAATCCAACTCCATTATTTTTAGTACAGTTGTATTTGAAAATAAATACCTATGTATTATTACACATCATAAGCTAAATCGCTCTAACGATTGGAACTGGGTCATGTTTTTAAACAGTAAAAATCAGCTTCTTAATGTCAGCGATTAATTGCAGGTATGATGCTGTAGGCGCGCTTTAAGTTTTTGCTGAGTAAGACTTCTAGCAGCGCCGAGTAGAATTTTATTCTAGCTGAGTGTGCCTGAGGGTATTTGAGCACAGTTCTAGCTTTATCTTTATTAGGAATAGTTAGCATGTCAGCCTTGTTAATTTTAGGTGGTTTTTTATTGATTGTGCTGGGCTTGCTTTGGTTGCTAGTGCTGGCATTCCAAACCAGCTTGCTGTGGGGCGTGGGCAGTTTATTGCCGCCGATTATGTTGTTGTTTATTTTGCGTTGTTGGAAAGTAGCGCGCAAAGCTGTGGTGTTTATAGCCTTAGGGTTTATTCCTTTAATTGTCGGTATTACTCAGTTGGCCAGCGTTGACTCTAACCGTGTGGAAGCACTACTGAACTTGAGTTGGTTGCAGGGCGTAGAAGAGGTGCAAACTAAAGTCGATATAAACCTGAGTGGAGAATTATCTGGGCAGCCGTTTAAGCCGCATTATGGCGAGTTGATTGATGGTGTTTTAGTCCTGCGTGAAGGCAATGATTTTTTTGCGCAGCGTGAATTGCGCATTGCCTTACCCGCCAGCATGGTGGCTGCAGAGTTGCAAGCATTACGTTTGGATGTGTTGCCGCAAGATGTTGGTAGCCTGCCGGATATTGAAATTATGTGGATGCTGCCTAAGCAGGGGTTGCCCGAGGCGCGGCGTATTGGTCGTGGTTACACCTTGCATCTGGATTTACAAAGACAGCCACCCAACTTATTAGTCGGTGATTTTCATTTGGTATTGCCGCCGCACTTTAAGACCTCCATGAGTGGCGAGGTGCAATTGCTGACAGATCGCCTTCACTATATAGCCGGTGAAGTTGACCGCAATCATGATGCAGTCAGCACCCTAGAATATGTGCTGGAAGATTACTTACAACGCCGCTTTGCTACGCCAACAGTATTGCTTGAACCCTTTGAAACACCCATGCAGTTTACTGCTCCTTTAGATATAACTGTTACCGCGCATATTTTAGGGCAGCAGCGTAGTCTGCCAGTGCGGCTGTTAAAAAACGCGCAAAAAGGCTGGTATGTGGAAGGTGATCAATACCCAGAGTATGTTGCGCAAGCTGCAGAGGTAACAGGAGCTGCTGAAGAGCCTCTTGATGCGCAGAAAACCCCGCGTCCGCTTGATCGGCGGACACGTTTTTCCTTGCAGAGGCTTTTGGTTAATCCTGCTCAGTACGAAAACCTGCAAGTGCATGTACAAACCACCCGAGGCAATCAAGTGACAGGCCGTTTTGTGGGCTTAGATACAGAGGGTGCATTGGTTATTCATCGCCAAATAAAGGCCCCAGGTACTGTTAGCTTCAGCTTGCTACCCAGTGAAATCAGCGACATCAACTTGCTTGAGCCATAACGTTCGAAGACTTAAATAGCTAAAGGGACAACACAAAGCAGTTGATTTTTTTGCACTGAGCCCCATATCTAATGCAACGCCAGCACTGCGTGGCATGTTTAGTGGATATGGAGTTAATACCGATGGCTGTTGAAGCACAAAAAGAAACATTAGGTTTTCAGACAGAAGTCAAACAACTGCTGCATTTAATGATTCACTCGTTGTACTCGAACAAAGAGATTTTTTTACGCGAGTTAATTTCTAACGCCTCTGATGCGGCAGACAAACTGCGTTTTGAAGCGTTGTCTGCGCCTGAGTTGCTGGAAGGCGATCCTGAGTTAAAAATTCGTATCAGTTTTGATAAAGATGCCAACACCCTAACCATTGAAGACAATGCGATTGGTATGAGCCGTGACGAGGTGGTCAATCATCTCGGGACCATTGCTAAATCAGGTACCGCCGAGTTTTTCAAAAACCTATCCGGTGATGCGAAAAAAGACTCCCAGCTGATTGGTCAGTTTGGTGTGGGCTTTTACTCAGCCTTTATTGTGGCTGATAAAGTCGAAGTCTTTACCCGTCGGGCTGGCGCACCTGCCGCAGAGGGCGTGCTTTGGAGTTCGGCAGGCGAGGGCGAGTTTGAAATCTCGACTATTGAAAAGGCTGAGCGTGGTAGCCGTATTGTTTTACACCTAAAGAAAGACGACAGCGAGTTTGCTGATGGCTTTCGTTTACGCAATATCATTACCAAGTATTCAGACCATGTGGCCCTGCCCATTGAGCTGCCTAAAGAAGCCACAGGTGAAGACGCTGATGGCGCAGCAGAAGTGGAGTGGGAAGTGGTTAACCGGGCCAGCGCCCTATGGACTCGTCCGCGCACTGAAGTCAAAGACGAAGAGTATCAAGAGTTTTATAAGCATGTGGCCCATGACTTTGAGGACCCGCTGGCTTGGAGTCATAACAAGGTTGAAGGCCGCTT
>SMEQ01000586.1_pt1 | contig 10841 bp, 9 predicted proteins | sample 2456281 | NCBI WGS metagenome assembly SMEQ01 (sample SAMN10132596, study PRJNA489261) | soil metagenome | isolation source: day1 antibiotic-loamy sand soil ammended with raw manure from dairy cow... | place: USA | collected 2015-04-01 | reverse complement strand
CATGAACGTCATTGCTTCCCCGCATGTTTTACAGCAAAGTCATGGTGTTTAAGAGGTGCATTAATGTAGTGCATTATTTTCCCGAAAGAATTCAACATAAGCCTTGTCGACTTTGGTGATATGGTTAATAAGCCAGTTTTTGAGTAGCTCCAGCGCTTCAGCACCAACAGTTTCGCCCGAATCGTGACGATCAAGTAGCCCCATTACTCGTTTGCAAAAAGCGTCGTGCTGACTTTTGTGCGCTTCAGTTTCTGGATAACCCAGACGGGCAAATAACTCTTCTTCGACGATAAAGTGATTCATGGTGTAGTCGATTAGTTGCTCCAGCACTTCACCAATACGCTCACGATCCTGCTCACTTTGGCTCATCGTTGTATGCAGTTGATTGGTTAGATCAACAAGCCATTGATGCTGCTCGTCAATTTCCGCTATACCGATTTCCAGCTCGCTCGTCCAAGGCATAAATACCATAACTATCCCCCTGCACCTTATTCCTTATTGTTGATAGCGCTTTTTTAGCCTGCTATGGGGGTGTTTGTGATGATGCTAGTCAATAAATGCAGTATCGACCTAGATGTTTAGACTAAAGGTGAGGTTATCGACGGTGTATTTTGGCGCTAGTTATAAAAAACCCGCCGAAGGGCGGGTTTAAAGGTGCGGGCTAGGATGTTTATTGCTGTTCGCGCTCAATGGCGCGGTAGCCAATATCCTTACGGTAGAAACTGCCTTCCCAGCTGATTTTCTCCGCCAGTTTGTAAGCCTTGGCTTGAGCTTCAGCCACTGTTTCACCCAGTGCCGTAGCACAGAGTACCCGACCGCCCGAGTTAATCACCTTGCCGTCTTCTAGGCGCGTGCCAGCGTGGAACACCTTGCCATCCAGCTTGGCAGCAGCGTCTAAGCCATCAATGGCGTGCCCTGCGCTGTAATCGTCTGCAGGATAACCGCCAGAGGCCAACACAACGCCTAAGCTGGGGCGTGGATCCCACTGCGCTTCGACTTTGTCTAAGGCTTTGGCCAGTGCCGCTTCGATCAGCAGAATCAGGCTGGACTCCAAACGCATCAGAATAGGCTGGGTTTCGGGGTCACCAAAACGGCAGTTGTATTCAATGATTTTAGAGTTACCGGCTTTATCAATCATCAGGCCGGCATAGAGAAAACCGGTGTACACATTGTCTTCCGCTGCCATGCCGCGCACAGTTGGATAAATGATTTCGTCCAACACACGCTGGAATACGGCATCGGTGACCACAGGGGCAGGGGAGTAAGCACCCATGCCGCCAGTATTGGGGCCGGTGTCGCCATCGCCTACGCGTTTGTGATCTTGGCTGGTGGCCATTGGCAGCACGTTTTCGCCGTCCACCATGACAATAAAGCTGGCTTCTTCGCCATCTAGAAACTCTTCAATCACCACCCGCGAACCTGCTGCACCAAAGGCATTGCCAGACAGCATATCGATGATCGCGGATTCCGCTTCTTCGAGCGTCATGGCGACAATCACCCCTTTGCCCGCGGCTAAACCGTCGGCTTTGATGACGATAGGCGCGCCTTTTTCACGCACGTAGGTCAGTGCTGCCTCGGTGTCGGTGAAGTTGGCGTAGTCAGCGGTTGGGATCTTGTGACGGGCAAGGAAGTCTTTGGTGAAGGCTTTGGAGCCTTCTAGTTGCGCCGCTTTAGCTGTTGGACCAAAAATAGCTAAACCACGTGCGCGGAAAGTATCCACTACACCCAGCACCAAAGGTGCTTCTGGACCAACAATGGTCAGCGCCACTTGGTTTGTTTCAGCAAAATCCGCCAGCTTGTCCAGTTCGGTAACGCCGATGTTGACGTTTTCGCACTTGGCTTCTGTGGCGCTGCCGGCATTACCGGGAGCCACAAAAATCTTGGTGACGCGTGGGTCTTGCGCGACTTTCCATGCTAGCGCATGTTCACGTCCGCCATTACCAATGATTAAAATATTCATGTGCAACCCTCAATTAGTGTCGGAAGTGACGCATACCGGTAAAGACCATGGCGATATCGGCTTCATCAGCTGCGGCAATCACCTCGTTATCACGCATGGAACCGCCGGGCTGAATCACCGCACGGATACCGGCTTTAGCCGCGTTATCAATGCCGTCGCGGAAGGGGAAGAAGGCATCAGAGGCCATTACCGCGCCTTCGACCTGCAAACCAGCATGCTCGGCTTTGATCGCGGCAATGCGAGCTGAGTTAACACGGCTCATTTGCCCAGCGCCTACGCCGATGGTTTGGCGATTTTTGGCGTACACAATAGCGTTTGATTTCACAAACTTGGCGACTTTCCAAGCAAAAATCAGATCGTGGATTTCTTGTTCAGTCGGTGCACGCTGGGTGACCACCTGTAAATCCTCTGCGCCAATCATGCCGATGTCGCGACTTTGTACCAGCAGTCCACCGTTGACTCGCTTGAAGTCCCAGGCAGCGCTGCGTTGTTCGGACCACTGACCGCATTCCAGCAAGCGTACATTGGCTTTGCTGGCAACAATCTCACGCGCGGCAGCAGAAATGCTTGGGGCGATAATCACTTCAACAAACTGGCGCTCAACAATGGCTTGGGCAGTATCACCATCCAATTCACGGTTAAAGGCGATAATGCCGCCAAAGGCTGATTCAGTGTCAGTTGCATAGGCCAGCTCATAGGCCTGACGAATGCCACCCTCTGCTTCTGGTACCACAGCTACGCCGCATGGGTTGGCATGTTTAACAATAACGCAAGCCGGCTTAACAAAGCTTTTCACGCACTCAAGTGCGGCATCGGTATCGGCTACGTTGTTAAAGGACAGCTCTTTACCTTGGATTTGCGTGGCGGTGGCTACGCTGGCCTCTGCCGGTTGTGCTTCCACATAAAACGCGGCGGCTTGATGCGGGTTTTCGCCATAGCGCATGTCTTGCGCTTTGATGAATTGCGTATTGAAGGTTTGTGGAAATGCACTGCGGTTCTCTGTGCTGAGAATGGGTGCATCTTGCGCGATAGTGCCCAGATAGTTGGCAATCATGCCGTCATAGGCGGCGGTGTGCTCAAAGGCTTTTAGTGCAAGGCTAAAACGTGCAGCATAGGTGAGGCCGCCGTCTTTGAGTGCGGCAATAATATCGCTGTAGTCGCTCGCATTAACGACAATCGCTACGTCTTTATGGTTTTTCGCGGCGCTACGCACCATGGTGGGGCCGCCAATGTCGATATTTTCAATCGCGTCGGGCAGGGTGCAGCCTTCTTTCGCCACGGTGGCGGCAAAGGGGTAGAGGTTCACGGCAACCAGATCAATGGGCTTGATGCCGTGCTCATCCATCACTGCGCCATCTTGCGCGCGGCGACCTAAGATACCGCCATGAATTTTAGGGTGCAGGGTTTTTACCCGACCATCCATCATCTCCGGGAAACCTGTGTAATCAGCCACTTCAACGGCGGGAATGCCGTTGTCGCGTAGCAGTTTAAAGGTGCCGCCTGTGGAGAGGATTTCTACGCCCAGCTGGTCAAGTGCTTGGGCGAATTCAACCACGCCGGCTTTGTCAGAAACACTGATAAGCGCACGGCGTACGGGGGTTTTTAGGGTTTGATCAGTCATGGAGCTTCCTGGATTAATCAGAATAACGTCTGCAGGGCGCAGAGCCATTAAATAAGGTTGTAGTCTTTGAGCTTTTTACGCAGAGTGCCGCGATTTAGGCCGAGAATTTCAGCCGCTTTGCTTTGGTTGCCTTGAGCGTGCTCCAGTACGGTTTTGAACAGGGGAGCTTCCACTTCGCTAAGGACGAACTGGTATACATCCGTCACATCAGCGCCATCAAGGTGGGCAAAGTAGTTGTGCATGGTTTGTTCAACGCAGGCGCGTAGTGTCATGCAGTCGTCTGTAGCAAAGGTGCAAAAGGGTGCTGGTTCTGTGGTCACTTTTGGTTTTCCGTTGTTAATACTTGATCAGGCTTTTAAGCTGCATGTTCGACGCCTAGTTGTTCAAGACGTTGTAAATAGTTCGCAATGCAGTCTAGTTGAGCCTCAGGGCATACGACTTGATTGATATCGCGGCGTAAAAGCGTGGCATCAGGAAACTTCCCTAAATACCAATGTATATGCTTGCGCGCTATGCGCACGCCCATGGTAGAGCCATAGAAGTCGTGCATTTTAACAAGATGCGCCGATAAGATCTCCTTTATTTCTCTTATCGGTCTGGGTGCAAGTTTCTCACCGGTACGCAAAAAATGACTGATTTCTTGAAATATCCAAGGACGACCTTGCGCCGCACGACCTATGAGCAAGCCATCGGCTTTGGTGTAATCCAATACATAGCGAGCTTTCTCGGGGCTATCTATATCACCATTGGCTAACACTGGGATGCTAATGGCTTGCTTCACTTCAGCGATGCTGTCGTATTCTGCGTTACCTAGAAAACGATCAGCGCGGGTGCGGCCATGTATCGCAAGCGCGCAAATGCCTTCTTGTTCGGCTATGTTGGCTATCTGTAGGGCGTTTTTGCTGTGCTGATCCCAGCCGGTACGGATTTTTAGTGTTACGGGTGCATCTACCGCATTAACGACGGCATGCAGTATCTTAGCGACTAATAATTCATCTTTAAGTAAGGCGGAGCCGGCTGCTTTGCTGCAAACTTTTTTGGCCGGACAACCCATATTGATATCGATAATCTGTGCGCCCATGGCAATGCATTGCTGCGCGGCGTGGGCCATTTGCTCGGGTTCGGTGCCGGCAATTTGGATAGAGCGCGGCTCTGGATCGCTTTCATCGAGTAATCTTAGGCTGGATTTGCGACTGTTCCACAGGCTGGTATCGCTGGTGAGCATTTCTGCCACAGCCATGCCCGCGCCTAATTGGCGGCATAGTTCGCGAAAGGGACGATCGCTGATGCCAGCCATGGGGGCTAAGACAAGGTTGTTACTCAACGCGAATGAGCCAATCTGAAATGCTGTCATAAAAGAAAACTGCACGGCAAAGTAGAGGTAAAAGGTGGTTTAAGCAGGCTGCGTACACAAGTGCAATCAGCTAATGCGGGCTTGCTCTACAGTTAAAATGCAAAGCGCAAATGCATTCCCCTAAGTGGCTGTGCAGTTTGCGCTTGTTGTAGCTTGACCCGTTTGCTTTACAAAAGAGCTTAATTATCGTCGGCGGTAAATTCGTAGCTCATTTTCACTGCAGGTTGCTGTAAATAATAGCCCTGAATGTAATGCACACCCGCTTGCCATAAAACCGTTAACACGGAAGCTGATTCAACCATAGGAATGATGGTTTGCTTGGATTGTGCGTGCAGCTCTGACAGAGTTTCTAGCAAAGCTGCTTGGCTGGCTGAGTCCGCGATTTCTTGGGTGAAAGAGCCATCCATTTTCACAAAATCAACCTGCATGTGCTTAAGCGTATTTAATGGATTTACTGCACAGCCAAACTGCACAATAGCTATCTGGCAATCCAGCTTGATTAAGCCCTCGGCCAATTGCTTGGCTTGTTTTAAATAGGTTACAGCGTCGGTTTCACGAACTTGTATGATTAATGATTGCGCTGGCAAACGCGCTGCTTTTAGCACCACGGTTAACCAAGCAAGCAACGAGGGATCTTGTAAGCTGGCGCTGGAAATATGGATAAACAGGCGTGTGTCATGACCCTGAGCACGGTGCTCCGTTAAGGCTTTGATGGCATTGAGCAGCACCCAGCGGTCAACCTTTCCAGCGAGACCGGCATTAATCGCATCCGTCATAAAATCAGTAGGTGATACTTCTTTACCGGCTGGGGTAATTAAACGTAGCAACACTTCGTAATGTTCGTGACTATCGCCGCGTAGACTGACAACTGGCTGGAACAAAAGACGGAATTCGTTTTTGTCCAAGGCTTGTTGAATCATGGCTTGTACATCACCACGGCTGGCGGCTGCGGCGATATCATCAGCGGGGTTATGGATTTTTAACCCGTTTCCGGACTCTACTTCATCGGCACAGCGGTGAGCGCGTTCTAAGGCTTTTGCTGCTTTAGGTGTTTTCTCACTTAGCAGTGCCGCGCCAATCGACAAGGTGACTTGTGCGGTACGGCCATCTATATCAAATAATTTAGCTTCAGTTGTTTGTAGCAACTTGGTGAGCTCATCCTGAACTTGTTCAGGCGTTTTGTTGGGGTGAATAACGGTGAATGCATCATCAGCAAAACGAGCAATGAGTGCTGACTCACTTAAGGCTTCGCGTGCTAAAACAGCCAGCCCAGTCAATAACGTATCAATACCGGCGATACCTATATCAGCTTGCAAATTAGCAAGATTATCCAACTGTATATAGGCCAAACTGGCTGGCTCGCCATCACGCACAGCGCGATCTGCAGCAGCATCCATCAGTTCTAAGAAGTGCTGACGGTTAAACAGGTTGGTGACTGAATCTAGGGTGCTTATTTCGCGTAATTTTTCTTCCAGTTCAGCGTTATCACTGGCGGTGCGAATCACCACTTGAATGCAGGGTTCACCATCGTACTGGGCTGGAGAGAATGACATAGAAGCTTTAAAACTTTCGCCGGCGGCTGTCACGCCTGTAAACATGAAATCAGCTTTGCCTTTGTCCGTGCCGTAGGATTTAAGAAAGTCTTTAAAGCCGGCATGGTCTTGGCTATCGATTAGATCGATCATCGGCATGCCTTCTAGCGCGTCGGCATCAGCATATTCAAACAGGCTTAAATACGTGCGGTTAGCATAGATGTGCATGCCGTCATGTACATAACTGATGGCATCCATGGAGCTGTCTAGCAGTAGTTGGCAACGCTTTTCCACTTCGTGCAAAGCCAGTTCTGCTTCGCGACGCTGGCGGCGCTCTTCAAGATTCGCTAACTCACGTTTAGCCACTAAAATAAGACGCTCGTCTTCATCCATGGGGACAGCATCGTTGGCACCCAGTTCTAATGCTTCGGTAATGCTGTCCGAATCATTGTTTTCTACCAGCATGATAAAAGAGGTGTCGCGTGCGGTTTTTTGTAACACCATGAGCGCGTCTTCTGGAGATAATTCATCGCAGTTAGGTGCTGCAATAAATAAGTCCCAGCTTTGAGTTAATGCTTGCTCAAGCTCAGTGATTTGGCAAATACGGTGTACCCGTGTTGCATGACCGGCGTTACGAAAAAGGCTGACAATGCGTTCGGCCTCATTCTGCGATTGCTCAAGAAGCAATAAACGAATAGTTTTCTTATTAATAGCCATATAAAACCGTAAAGCTCATTTTTATTACAATTATAAGATTTTCCAGAGAGAGTCAAAATCATCTGCTGGCTTGTTGGGTTTCGCGTCAACGGTAGCAAATGTTGAAGCAGCGGCGCTGGGAATTTCTACACTAGCGGCTTGCTTAGGCTGAACCGCAGTGCTTACTTTGTATTCGTATTGACTGATGCTTGCCGTGTGAATTGAGCGCTTGCCTAAAGTGGCTTTGGTTTCAGTTCCGGCATGGTTGATATTAACTCGGCTGCCTTCTTGAAACGGAATGCGTGGTGTAATGAGGCTAGCTGGACGCGATATTGCTGGAATCTCAGGAACCAGTAAACCACGTAAATAATTACTCGACTCCTCGCCCGGACGTACTAATTGCACGCCGCAGGGTTGTGCGTTAGGTGCCAATAACTCTACACCAATTTGTGCGCCGCCATTGCGAATTTGTCGAATCCAACGAATCACAGCGGTTACCCAGCTTTTGCATGAATCACTACTCAACCCGATGATATCACCTGCTTGGAGCTGTGAAGGTGCATCCTTATCCCACTCTAAACAGTAACCCCCCGGGCTTTGGTTAACAATGCTGATGCTGTAGGTCGGATAAATGGTGGCGATTTCTTGAGCCAGCTCTGCTTCATTCTGCTCTTGGGGTGTGTAATTGATGATTTCATCAAGCAGAGGGTCTTTGTCATTGTCTTGCGCATCAAAGGCGTTAGCCCAGATGTCTGGTGTGCGATTGTCATACGAATAGCTGGCTTTGCTGATATGCGGCTTGGCTAAGGTATTATCAAAACTTACTTGTCCTGCTAGATAATAGTGTACAGCCGTCATACCCAAGCAAAGCTCAAGTATGCCTGAGCTGGGAGTGCGCTTGAAGTCTCGCTTAGCAATGTCGCCCCATGCGCTGCATAGCTGGTAGATAAAAGTCGGCTGCGTGCCCGCAGGAATAAATACTTTTGTGTCGTGTTTTTTGCCTTCCGGCAAATTAATCCATTCTTCGAGTGCGCTGGCTAAAGCTCTAGTGTCTAGACCCAGCAGAACCTCGGTTTTGCTGATATTTAATAGAGCTTTGTATCTAGGTGGTGTATCGCTATGAGGTGCGACAACAAACAGTGTCGTGGCAGCGTTCACGCTTTGAAGCGAAGCTAGATGACACCAGTGTGGCAGCGTGCTCGCCAGAAGAGAGATATCGCGTTGACGCATTTGGTTGATACGGGCGCAACCTAACAGTAATGCGCAGCTGTAAGCCTGCTCGATAGATTGCTCTTTCAGATCGCCCAATAATGGGTCTTTAAGCTTGGCGGTTTGTATGTTGTGTTTGCAGGCTAGTACATACAGCTGATGTAGGTCGAACCACAAACCAGCAGGCACAGGGTAATAAAGTTGGTAAGAGCGTGCTAAAGCAGAATAAAGGCTTTGTGTGGCTCTTTGTATGGCGTACGCAAGTATGTTGTTGCGTTGTGGCTGTGTTTGCGCCTGATGTTGGCTGATACACAGCTTATAGCCCGTGCTGAGCATGTTTTGTAATGCTTGGCATAGATTGGCTACTTTGCGACCGCGCTCATCCAATATAACGCTTTGCAGCAAGTGGTTTTTTTCAAGCTGCTTGGTAATAAAGTTAACTTCAGGGCGAATTATTTCGATGAGTTGAAAGCGTATTTCAGTGCTCACCTGTAGTCGATTAAGCTCAACTAGAGATTGGTAGAGCAGACGGGCTAGCTCACCAATATTGGCTTTAGGTAGACCATTGATCCAAGTTGTTAAATCGCGCGCCGTAGGCTTACAAAACGACAGGGTAGTTAAGTCCTGTGTAGGCGTTTGTAGCGATAATAACTGGTTCGGCTTATCCATTAGTCAAAAAACTCCAGTGCAAAAAAAGGTGTCGATTATAAAGCTTTATTACTTACGCGAACCGTGAATCATGTGGCGTTGTGCGGATTTTGGCCATAAAAACCTAAGGATTGTCCCATATTTACACCGCTGAGCTCGCCCAACTGCTCTTGCCACTGCACTGCGTCCGCCGCAAAAAGAACAATAGCAGTGGAGCCTAATTTAAACCGCCCAAGCTCGGCACCTTTTTCTAGTATTACCGGTTGGCGCGCTTCGTCTGTATAGCTAAATGAACGCAGTTCACGCTTTGGTGGTGTGACAAGACCCGCCCAGACAGTCTCAATACTGGCAACTATCATCGCGCCGACCAGCACCACGGCCATGGGTCCTGCCTCGGTATCAAAAATACACACCACACGCTCATTGCGCGCAAATAGCTCCGGCACGTTTTCTGCTGTGGTTTGGTTGACTGAAAAAAGACGGCCTGGCACATAAATCATTTCTTTCAGGGTGCCAGTTACAGGCATATGCACCCGGTGGTAGTCGCGTGGTGATAAGTATACCGTACAGAAATTACCGCCCATAAAGGTTTTCGCGCGCAGGCTATCGCCCCCCAGCAACTCATTGACACTGAAACACTGGCCTTTAGCTTGGAAAATTCTACCGTGTTTGATTGTCCCGATCTGACTGATAGCGCCATCGGCTGGGCTCACCACTGAGCTAGGTTCGGCATCAATGGGTCGAATCCCAGACTTTAATGCACGGGTAAAAAAATCATTAAAGTGCTTAAACTGCTGCGGGTCTTCTTGTGCTGCTAGGCTCATATCGATCTTGTAGCGTTTAATAAACCAGCTAATCAGTCTGTTTTTAAACCAAGGCGCTTCACATTCCGCTAAGCAGCCAATTAACCGTGACAACCCATGATGTGGCAAAACGTATTGTAGGAAGATAAAGAATTTTTGTTTTAAGTTCATGTTTCTACTTATATATTTAAGAAGGTTTTAAAAGGTTCGGTCATTATTTGGCAGGATACGCTGCTTTAATTTGTGAGATCCAGTCAGGCTCTAGCGTATGTTGCTGCAAGTCAATTTGTAGGTCGTGCATTTTTTCCTGCAGTTCATTAATTTGGCTAATAAGTTCTGCATCTTGGCTGGGGTTGCCATCAAGTTTATGCATGTGCAGCAAGCCCAGGTGATAAAAGCGCATAAGTTTGATGGCTGTAGGATCGTTAGCACTTACACCGATTTTCACATGATGCATGATATTAGTCACGCTCATAAGGCTGCGCTTAAGTCGCCAGCCATACATAGAGGCGGCCATCCAAGGCTGCTTCTTGAAGTAGCCGTTGATCAGAATGGCAGTAAACAGCACGCCTAGAATGACGCCAGTGATGTTCCATTTGAAGTTGCTGCTCTGAGTATCGCCCAAAAACAACACCAAAAGGCTGGAAAACAGCATAGCAGAAGCGGCAAAAACAATAATAATGATTATAGAAGCCTTGCGTGTTTGTTTCTGATAATCCGCAGAGCCTATCTCTGCAATTGTGAAAGGCAGGGCTTGATTTTTCTTACCCTTGGTTTTACGAGTGCTGGATACCATGGAAAACCTTTTCAATAGCTTAGTAACTGCCAGCATCATACCAGTAACTGAGATAAATTTGACAATTATGGAAAAGGCACTATACTTTGCGCCGCGGGATGGAGCAGTTTGGTAGCTCGTTGGGCTCATAACCCAAAGGTCGTCGGTTCAAATCCGGCTCCCGCAACCAGATTCATCAATAAAGCCTCAAGCATTTAAGTGTTTGGGGCTTTTTTGTATCTG
>SMEQ01000585.1_pt1 | contig 10843 bp, 9 predicted proteins | sample 2456281 | NCBI WGS metagenome assembly SMEQ01 (sample SAMN10132596, study PRJNA489261) | soil metagenome | isolation source: day1 antibiotic-loamy sand soil ammended with raw manure from dairy cow... | place: USA | collected 2015-04-01 | reverse complement strand
GCCCGTACCAGCATAAAGCCCAAAAACGCCAACCATAAACCGTGATTACCCAAAGGCTGCAACAGCCAAGCTAAAGGCGCGCAGAGTACGACCGCTAGCAACATGGCATTGCGCATCTCTCGGGTTTTACTCGCCCCAATAAACAAACCATCCAGCACATAGCTCCATACCGTAATCAACGGCAATAACGCCAAATACGGCAAGTACTCTTTCGCTATTGCCCGCACTTGCGCCATGCTGGTTTGCAGCGCGACAAAATACTCACCGAACAACATAAACAGCAGCGCAAAAGCCAGACTCGCCAGCAACGAATAAAGCAAGGTCAACAATAACGCCCGCCTTAGCGCCAACCCATCGCGCGCGCCTAATGCATGTCCGGTTAACGCCTCCAAAGCATGAGCTAAACCATCCAGCGCAAAGGCCGTCAACATCAAGCCATTAAGCAATAAAGCATTAGCAGCCACGACGCTGTCGCCCAAACGCGTACCCTGCACTGTGACCATAAAAAACACCGCCTGCAGCGCCAAACTGCGCAGTAAAATATCTCGATTGGCCGCCAGCAAAGGACGCCACTGCAACCAACTGAGCAATCGTCCCCAAACCGTCACCGCGGGATGAGCGCGTAAATACCTTGCCGCCAAAAACAAGCCCGTTATCGCACCCAGCCATTCGGCTATCACGGAAGCCCGCGCTGCACCCGCTACTTCCCAGTGCAAGCCCAGCACAAAATAAATATCCAAAGCTACGTTAGTCAGGTTCGCCGCTAACAGCATCCACAAAGCAGCCCGTGCGTTCTGCACACCCAGCAACCAACCGGCTAGCACATGCATTAACAAAGCCGCTGGCAAACCCCATAAGCGAATCTGAAAATACTCGCGCGCTGTAGCATGTAAATCAGGACTGGCATTCATCAACTGCAACGCCGTGTCGGTTAAGGATGCTGCACCAGCCACGAGCAGCGCAGTAAGCAGCATGGCCAAAATCAGGCTTTGCCACAGAATCAGCCGCAACAATGCAAAGTCTTTTTTCCCAGCCGCCTGCGCGGTAAAGCCGGTACAGGCCATACGTAAAAAACCACAGACCCACACCAGCAAGGTATAGAGACTTGCGCCCACCGCCACCGCACCCAATTGATAGGCATGGGGCAAGCGCCCAATAACTGCAGTATCCACCAGCGACACCATAGGCACCGACAGGTTACTGAGAATCATGGGAATGGCTAACGCCCACAGGCGTTTACGCGTCTGGTCGTGCTGCCATGCATCCAATAAGACGGTTTGCCATCGCGTTAAAGAGGATTGATATTTAGGTGATTGATTCATGAACACTACAGATTATAAAACAGAGTCCTGCACCATCTTTTGCCAATCTAATACCCAAGCGGGCAAAGGCTGACTTTTACCTTTCAGGACTAACTCTTCTACGGGATAACAAGGCAACCTATCTTTAACCGCCTTATAGGTGGCTTCGCCAATAAGAATATCAACTCGCTGACAAGGACGCTGCGCTGCTGGCAGCTGCTGCCATTGTTGCTGCACTTCTTTAGTGGCGCTTTCTAAACGTGCAGCAATATTAACCGCATCACCTATGGCTGTGTAGTTAAAACGCCCAGCCGCGCCGATATTGCCGACAATGGCTTCACCGGTATTGATACCGACGCCCATGCGTAGCTGACGTATCGGGTCATCCGGCCAGCGGTGATTAAATTCCTCTAACGCCTGCATCATGGCAGCAGCGGCCAAGCAGGCATGGTAAGCATGGTCCTCATCAGCTAAGGGCGCATTAAACAGCGCCATTACCGCATCACCGATGAGCTTGTCCAGCGTGCCTTGATAGCGGTGCAGCCGGTTAATCATTAAGCCAAAATACGCATTAAGGTGTTGCACCAACACCTCAGTATCCAGCGCTTCGGTGGTCGGGGTAAAGTCGCGCAAGTCAGTGAACAAAGCAGTTAATTGCTGGCGCTGACCGCCCAAATGCAAATCCTCACCCTGTTTCACCAGTTTATTCACCAAGGTGGGCGCCACATAACTACTAAAAGCATTACGCAGATACCGCGTCTCGGCCGTACTAATTCTAAATAGCCAGGCCTCGCCCAACACCAGCCACAAAAAAAGCAAGACGATTGGATAAAACACTTCCAACCATAGATTAAAATACTTGTACGCCAGTAAACCCAGCACACACAGAGTAACCGCCTGTAAGCCCCACACAGCGATTCTGACTACGGGCAAACGCAGCTGCCATGTCCAGATACCAATTAACAGGCTCACGCACATCAGCGAAAACAACTGCAACCCATTAATAGGCGTCAGCAAGCTGCCATCGAATAAATTCCCCAGCATAGTTAGGTGTATCAACGGACCGGGAATTTGCCCTAATGGAGTGGCACGGATATCAGTGACACCCGCCTCGCTAATACCCACCAGTACAATGCGCCCAGCAACACGCTCAGGCTGCCAGTCGTCTTGCATCAATTCAGCAAAGGTTATGCGCTGCCAGCTGTCAGTAGGATAAAAATTCAAACGTAGCCGCGCCTGCGCATCCACGGGTAAATACTGCGCGCCTAGAGTTGCATGCTCGGCGCTAAGCTGCACATTCTGTTGTTTAGCTAAGCGCCACATTTGCACCGCCAAATTAGGCAACACCAAATCATGCACTTGAAACGCAACGGGGTAATGACGAAACAGCTGATCCTCATCGGCAGTGATATTTAACGCTGCTAATAACGGCAGCGCCTCGCGGATCTGCGGCGTCGGCAATTCAATACGCTGGCTAGCAATAAGACCGCTATGTTGAACACCTAATATGGCAGAGTCAGCCAAGGCACTCCAAGCCGCCTCATCCAGCTCTGAACTCATCGGTCCATTAAGAAACAGCCCGCCAATAACCGGCAATTGCGCCAAGGTTTGCGTAAGTGCTAAATCGTGACGCGCTCTAGTCGCCTCAGAGAACAGCATATCCAGCCCGATCACTTCAGCCTGCTCTAAACGCTGCAATCCTTCAGCCAAAATCTTGCGCTGCCATGGCCAACGCCCAAACTGGCGAACACTATCATTTTCAATTTCAAGAAACACCAGCTCAAGCGGAGGCTGTCGCGAATTAAAGTTGTAATAGGTATCGGACAACTCGCCCGCCAATGACTGCACCAGAGGTCGAGGGTTTTGTGCAACCGCATACACCAGCAGCAGTAAGAGAAACGCCAGCCCATATAAAACCAGCTTGCCACGCAGTAGCTGTTTTAATTCAACCATTGCGCCAGTTCGTTGTGTTGCTGCTCAAGCTCGTCGCTGATGGGCGCCTCAAGGGCAATGTGTTTTGCGTCGCGCTCGCCCAGTGATAGCTGCAAGCCCTCTTGCAGGGCAATGGCTTGGACAAAAGCGGAGAATTCGGCGCGCCGCTGCTCGGCGAACTGAGCAAACTCCTGTCCACGATTTTTAACAAACTGCTCAAACTCAAGGCGTTCTTGTTCGCTAAGCTCCAACACGTCAGTGTTCGGTTTGGTTTGGTAATACGCCATTTCCTGCTTGTCTTGGCGCTGCACCTCAATCAAACCGCGAATCAGTGCCACTTGAGTGTTTTTGTCTTGGCTGGTCAATAAAAACCTTGTGCCTTTGACACCAATCACTATTAAAGGCGTATGCGCCTGCAGCTCTTGTCCTTTGGCTTGGCGCTGCACTTCAAACACTGCGCTGCCTTCATCCAGATTCAATTGTTGCGCCTGAATAATGGTTACTTTGCTGCTGTTATCCAGCACCAGCTCGCCTGCGTCATAAATAATTAAGGCCTTACCATTGGTTAGCGTAAAAACCTTATCCCCGGCACATAATCCATGTGGAACTTGCACATCACGCAAAGGAAAAGCAGCCTGCGCTGGCTGCACTTTAACGATTCCTTCGATGCGCTGCAGCGTTGCAATAGCCCCACAGGGTTGAGCACGAGCAACGCTCAGCATACTGAATAAAATAAAAAACAGCGCCAGCACTGCTCCTCGTTTTATGTGTTTCTCCTTAATTTTTGGCATGCTTAACTGCGCTGCATATCACGCACAAGATAGGACAAGGCTTGGGCAAGCTCTTGAGCAATATTGGGCTGCCGAGCAATGCGCAATAGCGGTGTTGAACTGCCTGAGTGCGTGATGATGCAGTCAACCTTGTTAGCAAAACAGTCGTAACCAAAGGATGAGCTCATACCAAACACATTAATGGTGCGTGAACGCACTTGCAGCTGCCCTGTTTGCACGGTACGCGTCTGTTCGCGAATCGATAACTCACCATGCTTTACCACGCTTATGCTGTAAACTATGTCTTGTGGATTGCGATAGCCCACCTGATAACCAGACAGCAGTGCATGCTCTTTTAGCAGCAAATTTATCTGCGCTAATAAAGCACTGCGCTCATCCTGAACGGCCTGCAGCTGCATGATTGAGTCAAGATACTGCTGACGTTCATTGCCTTCCAGCACCGACACCTCTGCAGCAGTGGCTAGCGGTACGTACAAGAACACTGCAAAAAAAATAGGTAAGAGTTTACGATAGCTACGCATAATGATTTCCCTGTTAAGTAAAATGACTTAGGCGTTATTTTGCGTGACTAAGAATACTTTATTGCATCGCAGAAGACAGTGATTGCGCACAAAATATCAACAAGACGTGACCCTGCTGTCATCTTTTTGTATCGTGTCGTCTATTATAATCGAGAGACAACTATGCAAACACCATGGGTAATAGGTTTAACCGGCGGGATTGGCAGCGGTAAAAGCGCGGCAGCCAAGGCTTTTGCCAAGCTTGGGATCCATACAGTAGATGCTGATGATGCCGCACGCTGGGTGGTCGAGTCAGGTCAACCGGCGCTGCAGGCTTTGGTCAATCACTTCGGCGAAAAAATACTGCATGCTGACAGCAGTCTTAATAGAGCTGCATTACGCGAGCTTATTTTCACTGATGCTGAGCAGCGCCTGTGGGTGGAGCAGTTATTACATCCCTTGATTCGTCAGGCCATTGAAGAAAGCCTTGCGCAGGCACGCTCAGCCTACGCCTTGCTGGTTTCGCCCCTACTGATAGAATCAGGCCAGCATCAAAGAGTGGAGCGCGTCATTGTGGTCGACGTGCCAACCCACATACAGGTTGAGCGTACGCTAGCCCGCGACAAGGTGAGTACAGAGCAAGTGCAGGCTATTCTGGCCGCACAAATGCCACGCGAACAACGCTTAGGCTATGCGGACGACATTTTATCCAATCATGGCAACCTAAACGAACTCGAACTGCAGGTCGCTCAATTGCACAAAAAATATTTACAGCTTCTGGAGAACCCTCATGACTAAGCCACTGAGTGTCGCTTGTCCAAAATGCGAGAAACAAGTGGTCTGGAGCACAGACAACCCGCATCGCCCTTTTTGTAGTGAACGCTGCAAACTAATTGATTTTGGCGCTTGGGCTAACGAAGAACACAGCATTCCCGGCGAGCCTGATCTTAACGATTTATCTTCTGACTATGCTGATGAGCAGTACTAGTTAGCTGCTTACATCCAGCCGTGCTCTACCATAGATAAAGGTTCACCGTCACCCACAATAAAATGGTCCAGAATGCGCACATCAATCAGCGCCAACGCCTCTTTTAAACGCTCGGTCAGAATTTTATCCGCCTGACTGGGCTCAGATACTCCAGATGGGTGGTTATGAGTCAGAATAAGTGCTGCCGCATTATGCGCCAGTGCGCGCTTTACGACTTGACGTGGATACACGCTAGCACCGTCAATCGTGCCGTAAAACAACACTTCAAAGGCCAAAACTCGATGCTTGGTATCCATAAATAAGCAGGCAAACACCTCGTGGGGCTCATGGCGCAACTTCGCTTTAAGAAAATCCCTCACCGCCTGCGGGCTTTCCAGTGCTGATTCGCGCGCAATGGTGGCGGCAAGGTGGCGTCGTCCCATTTCCAGCACTGCTTGTAACTGTGCGTACTTAGCCGGCCCTAAGCCCATGTGCTGCGTGAATTCATCTATATTGGCTTCTAGCAACTGCCTTAAGCCACCAAACTCAGCCAAAAGCCTGCGCGCTAACTCAACTGCGCTACAGCCCCGCACGCCGGTACGTAAAAAAATAGCCAGCAACTCTGCATCTGATAGAGCCACCGAACCATGGGCAAGCAGCTTCTCACGTGGACGCTCCTGTTCAGGCCATAGCTTTATACTCATTATCACACTCCTTTGCGATTAAATGCGTTATGCGCTTGCGAATGTCACAAAAGCCTTTTTGTAAATCAACCCTGTACCCCTGTATAGCTCCAATCACACGTAGAGTTGCGCTCCAACAGCAGCGCCAACAAATACAGCAACAGTGAGGCCTTAATCAGCAACATTCATTTCATATTTTATATGCTATCTTAGGCCGGTAATTTCACTTTGCCATTTTCTTCCTGAACTATTAGATAAAACCATGCAACGGCTGTTTAACAAACGAATTATTCTTGGAATTGGCGGCGGTATCGCTGCTTATAAAAGTGCTGACCTAGTACGCCGCCTCAAAGATCATGGCGCCGATGTGCGCGTGGTCATGACGCGCGGGGCACGCGAATTTATTACCCCACTGACGCTGCAAGCCTTATCTGGCCACCCGGTGCATCTGGATCTGCTCGATACGGCCGCAGAAGCGGCTATGGGACATATTGAACTGGCGCGCTGGGCGGACTTAGTGATGATCGCGCCAGCAACGGCTGAGTTAATCGCTCGGCTTGCGCTGGGCAATGCCAATGACTTGCTAACCACCTTGGTTCTTGCCACCGATGCGCCACTGGCGATTGCTCCGGCGATGAATCAAGCCATGTGGCGTGATCAAGCAACACAAGACAATATCCAAGCCTTACAAAAGCGCGGTTACAGCATTCTTGGCCCTGCTGCGGGTAGCCAAGCCTGCGGTGATCTTGGTTTTGGTCGCATGCTCGAGGCTGATGAACTTGCTCACGCTGCTGCGGATAACTTTCAGCGTCTGACTCTAACTGGCAAGCACGTATTGGTTACCGCAGGTCCTACGCAAGAAGCTATCGACCCAGTGCGTTACATTACCAACCACAGCTCCGGCAAGATGGGTTTTTCTATTGCTCAGGCTGCTGTGGAAGCCGGCGCACGCGTCACCTTGGTCACTGGCCCAGTACAACAAACGACTCCCGATCGAGTCGAGCGCATCAATGTAACCAGCGCTCAAGAAATGCTAATTGCCTGCGAAGCGGCTATGCCTTGCGATATTCTGATTGCCGCAGCCGCAGTGGCTGATTTCCGCCCAGAAATTTATACCGAACATAAGCTTAAAAAAGACACCGATACGGATGATGGTTTAATTTTACGTCTGATACGTAACCCAGATATTCTCGCAACTCTAGCTAAACGAAGTGATCGTCCTTTTTGTGTGGGCTTTGCTGCAGAAACCCAGAACATTTTGCACTATGCTGCCGGTAAGCTAAAAAGCAAAAATCTTGACCTCATAGTGGCTAACGACGTAGCCAACACAGCTATCGGCTTTAATAGTGACGAAAACGCTATTTCCGTGATCGACCGCCAACATAAGCAAACGCACTTTGCACAAACCTCAAAAAGCAAAATAGCACAGCAACTAATTGAATTTATTAGTAAAAAACTTTAAACAGGCTAACCGAACATGTACAACCTACAAACAAAAATCCTCGACCCACGCCTTGGCAATGAGTTTCCACTACCTAGTTATGCCACCCCCGGTTCTGCCGGATTAGATCTGCGCGCTATGCTACAAGAGCCTCTTGAGTTACAACCTGGGCAAACCCAGTTGATTCCCACTGGATTATCGATTTACATCGAAGACTCTGGCCTAGCTGCTGTGATACTGCCCCGCTCAGGTTTAGGCCATAAACACGGTATTGTTTTGGGTAATCTGGTCGGTCTGATTGACTCGGATTACCAAGGCGAGCTGATGGTGTCTTGCTGGAACAGAGGACAAAACACGTTCACCATCGATGTAGGTGAGCGCATTGCCCAGCTTGTTTTGGTCCCTATTGTGCAGGCAGAATTGGCCATCACACAAGAATTTGCTACGAGCGAGCGTGGCGCTGGTGGTTTTGGGCACACGGGTAAAGCATAAATTAAGGGGACACCATGAAGCTCTTTAAGCGCAAGGTCAAAGACACGCAAGATACGGACGTTATCGCACCGGAAAAAACCAAAAAACCACAGAGCAACACCCATCTACTCATAGGCCTATTTTTATGCATAGTGGGCATTGCAGGTGCCACCGCCCTATTGTTTTGGTCACAGACAGAAGCGCTCGATGAACAGCAGCAAAAACACACCCAAGCTTGGACAGAAGCTTTTTTATCCAGCGTCAAACAAAGCGTTGAGTTAATTAACAACGATGCCCAAGCCATTGCCGAAAACCCTGCCGTAATCGCTGCATTACATAGCAAGGACGAACAAGCCATACAGATTCTTGCCCAACAGCTGAGCTATCGAGCCAGCGTCGTTGATTTGTTTATCAGTCCACGCGGTCAAGCAGCTTTAGACAATCAACGAGCCGCACCCATCAATTACGCTGCTTTAGAACTTATCAACAGCGCTGAAAGTGGTAACAAACCTGCACCTGAGTTTTTTATTGCGGATAATAAACGTTATATCTATCAAGCCACTGCCGTGCTTGATCCAACCAGCAAGCGCGCCATTGGTACAGTGTTAATTACCTATGATGCAGCACTGCTAAGCAAAACCCTACCTAACCTCAGTAGCCACGACTTGCAAATCAGTTTGCAGCAAAAACTACCCAACGCTCCCCAGCTCACTATTGCCAGTAAGGGACAGGTATCTGGTAGCTTCACCAGCAAAACCCTAACTACTGTTCACCCTCAGTGGATATTAACTCTTACTCAAGCAAACGAATCTTTGACCAGCAACACGGGCTTTATTTTAGCTGCTGGCGCTTTAGCTATTGCCTTAATCAGTGGTCTGGCTGCGTTATTTGTTGCCTATTTTGGCTTACGCACACAAACGGACAAAGACTGCCGCCAATTCAGTCAGTTACTGCAGGATTGGCAAATGGGTAAAAGCTTCAATGCGGACATGCTACGCACCCCTGCACTGCAAGCGTTAGCAGTCTCGCTTTCACATACAGCCGCCCAAAAAAGAAGCCAGCCCTCCGCCCCCAAGCCACCTGAACCAACACCGACACCAGTCGAATCTGAACAGGCAGAGAGTTTTAGCGAAGAGCAACCTGCTGCAGCGCAACCAACCTATGCGGAAGATCCTTTACAAACCAGTATCTTGGTTGAAGATGAAGTATTAGACATCGATATCTTGGACGAAGAACTTGATCCGTTTGGCTTAAATCAAGCCACTAATAACAGCTTCGACTTAACGCAGCAAAGCGTCGTCAGCAGCATCTTTCGTGCCTACGACATTCGCGGCATTGTCGATGAGACACTCACCAGTGATACCGCCTACTGGATTGGTCGTGCGGTGGGTGCAGAAAGCATTAATCAAGGCCAACCGGCTGTTGCTGTAGCACGTGACGGTCGTCTGTCCGGCCCTGAACTCAGCGAGTCACTGATTCAAGGACTGGTGGAAGCCGGCTGTGAGGTGACTGACTTAGGCATGGTGCCTACGCCCGTACTGTATTTTGCCACCCACACGCTGCCAGCGACGACTGGGGTTATGGTGACCGGCAGTCATAATCCAGCCAACTATAATGGCTTTAAGATTGTTATCGACGGTGAAACCTTAGCGAACGAGCGCATCACTGCGCTGTATGAACGCATTAAAGATCATGATCTCTCAACGGGTTCTGGTCGTGTAGAACAATTAGATATTCTACCAGCCTACCTTGAGCGTATCTGTAGTGATGTTGCTTTAGCTAAACCATTAAAAATAGTTATCGATTGCGGTAATGGCGTAGCGGGAGTTATCGCGCAGGAGTTGTTTGAAGGCTTAGGCTGTGAAGTGGTGCCATTATTTTGCGAAGTTGATGGGAATTTCCCCAATCACCACCCAGATCCCGGCAAGCCAGAAAACCTGCATCAACTGATTATGACGGTGCAGCAGCAACAGGCCGATATAGGTATCGCTTTTGATGGCGACGCCGACCGCCTTGGCGTGGTAACCAACACCGGGCAAATTATTTTTGCAGATCGTTTAATGATGTTACTGGCTAAAGATGTGGTTTCACGCAATCCCGGTGCTGACATCATCTTTGACGTCAAATGCTCGCGCCGTCTACCGGCACTGATCAGCGGCTATGGGGGTCGTCCGATAATGTGGAAAACCGGTCATTCACTGATGAAAGCCAAGCTTAAGCAAACCGGCGCGTTATTGGCCGGTGAAATGAGTGGCCATATTTTCTACAAAGAGCGTTGGTACGGTTTTGATGATGGTTTATATAGCGCGGCTCGCTTGCTAGAAATCATCGCGCTGGATACTCGTACTAGCGAACAAATATTCGCCGCATTCCCAACCAGTCACTCAACACCAGAGTTAACCATTGACGTTACGGATGACAGCAAATTTAAAATTATTAACACGCTACTAAACGCTGCCCAATGGGGTGAAGGCAAGGTAAACACCTTAGATGGCGTGCGCGTTGACTACCCAAAAAGCTGGGGCTTAGTGCGCGCATCCAATACTACCCCTACGCTGGTGCTGCGTTTTGAAGGTGACAGCCAAGAAGAGTTGCAGGCAGTCATTGAAATTTTCCGCAATCAATTGTTAGCCATTGAACCCTCTTTATCTTGGCCTTTTTAGTTTTTGGAGTAAATAAATGACCTTAGACCGTGCCGCCGCTGCCCATGTTGCCGAAGTTCTATCCGAGGCATTGCCCTATATTCGTCGTTTTGTT
>SMEQ01000583.1_pt1 | contig 10858 bp, 10 predicted proteins | sample 2456281 | NCBI WGS metagenome assembly SMEQ01 (sample SAMN10132596, study PRJNA489261) | soil metagenome | isolation source: day1 antibiotic-loamy sand soil ammended with raw manure from dairy cow... | place: USA | collected 2015-04-01 | reverse complement strand
CATGCCAGGTTTGGTTATATTCGCGACCAGAATCAGCTACACCCGTCGCCATCAATTCCTTTAGGATTTCCTGAACATCAACGTAGGCCTGCTCAAGCCCTTCCTCAGTCCGAATAATTCCTGCACCATCCCACATTTTGTCGAGTAATTTGAGGCGCAGCTTAGCTAGATCGCCTGGTGCCTGACTGAAAGGCGTGTCCATCAACTCAAGGGAAGCCTTAATTTTGTCCTGATCAGGCTCAACATGAAGACCATGCTGTTTAACCCAATCGGCCATAACATCACCTGCGATACCGCCGAACACGGTTGAATTGGCAACACCGTTTCCGCCTAGGCGATTACCTCCATGAACCCCTCCTGCGTCCTCGCCAGCACAGTAAAGGCCGAGCAACTGGGTTTCACAGTCAATACTGACCTCAACACCGCCCATCATGTAGTGTGCCGTAGGCACAACTTCGACCAAGCCTCCTGCTAAATCGGCACCGACATCTTGGCAACGACTGACCATGCCCTTGAATTTCTTACGGACATCATCAGGCCCAAGGTGCGACATTTTTATATGTACGCCACCGTTGGGTGTGACATTGCCTTTACTCATTTCACGAAAGATCGAACGCGATACCACATCGCGAGTAGCCCGCTCACCACGGTCATCATAAGAAAGCATAAACCGCTCACCGTTGCCGTTGAGCAAGTGGCCACCAGCACCGCGTAAACCTTCTTCCAAAACCGTACCAGTCAGGCGAGTACCCTCACCAGCCAGCAGACCGGTTGGGTGAAACTGCACCATTTCCATATCGCGCAGGTTCAAACCCGCACGCAGTGCCATGGCTAAGCCGTCACAGGTCTTTTCACCCGACGGCGTATGGTATCGGTACATGGTTGGACCACCGCCAGTACCGAGCAGAACGGCCTTGGCTTTAACAAAGAGTGGCTCACCGGTGCGAATATCAACCATCAGCACACCGGAAATACGGTCGCCTTCTTTTGATGGAATCAACTCAATCGCGCGGTGATCCTCAAGTCGTTCGATGGGACGCGACCATACCTGCTCAGCTAAGCGGTTAATGATCTCAATACCAGTCAGATCACCCTTATGAATAGTGCGGTCAAAGGTCTGGCCGGCAAAAGCCTTACCATGAAGCGTGCCATCGTCGTTTCGATCGAAAAAGCAACCAATTTCGTTTTCTAGCTCAAGCACCCTTTGCGGCGCAGTCTCAACCAAGCGCCAGGCCAGCTCCTGGTTGGGGATCCAGTAGCCACCATTAATTGTATCCATGAAGTGGCGCTCTACCGAATCACCATTATTCAAGGCAACGTTGTACCCACCTTGAACCATACGGGTACAACCACTCTTTCCTAGCAGGCCTTTAACGGCTACGGTTATTTTAAGGTCCGGGTCAGCCTTGTAGGCGTGTAGCGCTGCAAAAAGCCCCGCTCCACCAGAACCTAGAACCAATATGTCAGTTTCAAGCTGCTTAATAGTCATTTAAATACTCCAAAGAATTCGGATATGTTTCGCATTAAAAAGCTCTTAGTAAAAAGAGAAGCCCGCACGCGAAAGCGCCGCCGCCAGCAATTGCAATAAGATTGCTTTGCCACTCAGCCCAGCGGAAAAACTCAATGACTAGAATTCTTACGCCGCCGAGCAAATGCACGGCAAGAAGGCCAACTAGCCCTGCTTCGGCGAACTTCACTAAAGGCACGTCAGTCCAGTGCAGAAAACCGTCTAATGCTTCGCCACCTTGCAACGCGAGACTCAGGACCCAGAAGTGCGCGGGTAAAAATAAAGCCAGCAAAACACCGGACCAGCGCTGGACAAAAGATGCCCAGTATTCCTTTCTATAGCGATTGCGATTCATAGCACTAATCCTTTTATTGCAGCCAATCCCATCACACACAAAAGTGCGAAGAACGCCAAGATCACAACATTCAGACTTGCTCCACGCCAGTTTAAAACCTCTTGTGCAACAGTCCTTAAACCAATGGATCCATGGATGGCAGCCGCTATAACAAAGAGTGCATAGAAAATACCGACTAAAATATTACTACTGGTTCTTTCCATTATTTCAGCAGCAGATAAGCCACCCTGAATAACGACAATCATAGTAATCAGATGGATAACGACGAACAGTCCCAAGGCCATTCCTGTCAGGCGGTGGGCCAGCCACAGTTTTATTTCAAGGCGACTGTTCATAGCTCCCCCTTCAGCATGGCAACCGTCACTTCTTTTTTGAGCCCGGCGATAGATAACGTTGGGTTGAGCTGAAGGGGGCAGCGGGCAACACATTGAGAGTTGGTGTGGCAGCTCTGACAGCCCCCGTCGCCACTTATAGCTTTAAGTCGTTCAACACTGCTGCCATCGCGCTCATCATTTATAAGCGACCAAGCACGATTTAGCGCGGCAGGGCCAAGAAAAGCAGGGTTACTTTCAACTACATCGCAGGCTGAATAACACACGCCGCAGTTAATGCACTCAATAGCAGCATCAGCTAACTGGCGTTTTTTATTGTCAGGCGTGATTGGCGCAAACTCTTTGACCGCAGAATCTTTTGCTTCAAAGCGTCCCTTGGCTTCTTGCCATTTATCAAAAAATGGCGCCATATCAACAACCAAGTCTTTTACCACAGGCAAGTTGGCTAGAGGCTCTAGACGCAACTCACCATTGCTGACGACCTTGCTAACGAGCGTTCTGCAGGTCCAACGTGGCTTTCCATTTACTCGCATTGCACAGGTACCGCACATACCAACACGGCAAGCAAAACGATAAGAAAGTGACGGATCAACATCACGCTGGATATTAGTGAGTAGATCAAGAACCGTTTGGTTATCCACAAGAGGCACTTCGAACGATTCAAGATCCCCCTCTTCCTTACCACGCCAGATTGATACTGTTATTTTTTTTTGTTGACTAGACATATTTCTTTCCACGTATTTTCAGGAATAAATATTAGTAAAATTTGTTAAAAACGACTCTAATGTTTAGGTTGCCTTATGAAAAGCGATATTTTTTTAACACTTTGTTAAGATTTTCTTACAATGATTATTTTACGATATAGCCAGTTGCTCACACCACCGCGGGCGGAGGCGGTTAATAGGTGTACTTACACTAAGAACGGCCTGTTAATACAGACGTCAGGTAAGAAAACTGTGGATTTACTAACGCTGGATTTCCAGAGAATGACAATTAACCAACGGGATAGGCTGTTTCTTCTGGCTTTTGCAAAAGAGGAGGGCTTAGTGACATTGATTTTTAAGATTAGCGAAGCGCATTACAAATAAAATTTACAATACCCTGCCATTATCACTACAGTAGTTAATATATTCTTCATTTAAACCACTCGGGAATGCAGTACTTATGTCCATTCGCCATTTAAAAACGCTGGTTGCAATAGCCGACAAAGGTTCTTTTTTTGGAGCCGCTGATGCGGTTTTCATCACTCAGGCGGCAGTGAGCATGCAGATGAAAGCGCTGGAAGACGATCTAGGCTTAGTATTGTTTGACCGGACAAAACGCCCTCCCATGCTCAACGAAGCTGGATTGACACTGGTTCCAAAAGCAAGAGCTATTGTTCAATCGTATGATAAGTTCATGCAGTCATCATCAAGCATAGAGGATCTTGCAGGCAACCTGCACCTAGGCGCTGTACCTACCATTTTTAACGGCATCCTGCCTTCCGCATTGGTGAGTTTGAGAGAATTCGCGCCTCAACTACACGTGACTGTTTCTAGTGGTCTGTCATCGTCTCTGGTTCAGCAAGTTGAGAGAGGCGCCATCGATGCAGCGATCATTAGCGAACCGCCCCATGAACGACCAGGGTTAAATTGGACAATGATCGGCAAGGAAGAGTTGGTCGTCATTGCCTCGCTAGATACTCCCAACCTATCGCCAGAAAAATTACTCGAATCAAACCCTTTTATTCGCTTTAACAGGTCAGCCTGGGTCGGGAAAATAATTGAAGACTATTTTAGCGAACAGGGAATTTGCGTGAAGGAGACGATGGAGCTTAACACGCTCGAAGCTCTGTCTAGCATGGTGTACTACGGCCTTGGCGTATCAGTAGTTCCTAGACGAAAAGCCAGCTACCCGGGGGCTCTGGCACTTAAACAACTCTCTTTTTCAAAAAACATCCCATATAGAAGCTTGGGTCTCATCGAACGAGACGATAACCCCAAGAGAAAATTCACAGAAGTTTTAACTATTGAGCTCGCTAGGGAAATAGCCAGCAATCTTGTGAAGCTCTAAAAATACTCTGAAGGATTAAAATACCAAGACTCCTTCAGCAGCATAGTGATAAGCAGCCCCAGGAAAAGATCTGGGGCTTAGAACGTAATAACTGTTTAAGATCTAATTTTTAATAAAAACTATTGAGCAGTCGGTTTTTTTTGAGAAAAAACAGGAGCGGGCTGGCCGTTCAATACCACATTGATACAAGCTGGATGCTTACTCTTGATACTTCGCTCAAGAGCCCCTTCAAGCTGTTCAACTACCTCGACAAACTCACCATGACAACCAAATCCGCTAGCAGCTAAATCGTACCGTGCTTCAGGGTTAAGCTCACAACCGATCAACCGTTCCTTACCATAGTCACGCGTTTGAATCAAAAGCTCAGCGTTCCAGCACGAATCATTACCAATGATGGCAATGATATTGGCGTTGTTACGAACAGCGGTGTCAAACTCAGAGAAATGAAAGCCTGCAGTACCATCCCCCATCAACGCAATGACAGTGGCTTCTGGGCGAGCAAGCTGAGCAGCGATAGCAAAACACAACCCCCCTCCAATCGCGCCAGAGATGCCGTTGATTAAACGCGAGTTAGCATCTAGGTAGGCTTGCCCCCATTGACCAAACTCACCACCATCTACGATCAGTATCGGATCTTTGGCTGCGTCGAGCACCTGTTGAACTGACGTGCACAGCTGGTAAGGGGAGATACCTGCTACAGCATCGGGTACGTTTCTATATGACACTGCCGCCGCCACTTCCTGGCACCAATCTGTTCGCTCAGGGTCATCAGCACCAAGCCGAAGCAATTCTAACAAAGCCTCCTTCGAGTCGGCTTGATATGTCAGAACTAGACGATCTCCAAGGTTTCGCTGAGCTTGCTCAACGGAACCTTGCTCGGGGTCGATCACAACAAACCGACAGTTGATGTCAAACGCCGATTGCTTGGCAAAATTACTGGTAAAATCGACCTCTTTACCTAGAAAAATGACTAAATCAGCCTTGGGCATAACATTAGAAATGGCACCAAGGTAGGGGTCGGACAACCCTCTTGGATTTTCCATCGTGATAAATGGTACATTGAGAACTTCAGCCACTTGTTGATGCAAATACTTATTCCGACTCGGGCTCAACTGCGGCCCAGTTAAAATAAGCGGCCGCAGTGACCCGGCAAGCAACTTAATTACCTCTGCTGCTGCATTGCTGGACAAGCCACGTTTAGCTGGAACAAAGTCGCTAGACGCAGGTATTAGAGAACTATCAGTTGCTGCATTCAGTAGATCATGAGGCAGTGCAATATGGACAGGTCCTGGGCGGCCAGCTTGAGCTTTTTTGATCGCTCTGGCTATATCAAAGCCTATCTCTCCCACAGTCATCGGACGGCTCGAGTACTTTGTCAGTGAAGCCGAAGCGCTAACCTGATCCATCTCTTGAAACGCTCCCAACTGATCCAAAGCTACAGGTGAATCTCCGCTGAGTAGCAGCACAGGACTTTCAGCACGCTTAGCCGAATAAAGCGGCCCTAGCGCGTTGATAAAACCAGTCGCAGCGGGAACCAAGGCCACACCAATCTCCCCAGTTAATTGAGACCAAGCATCAGCCATATACACCGCACTTGCTTCGTGCCGAACGTGCACTAGTCGAATATTTGTATCGTAACAGGCATCAAATATCGGCATAACTTGATTTCCTGAGACAGTAAATACCGTTGTGACACCAGCCTCAACCAATGTCTGTACAACTAAGTTTGCTCCGCGCATATTCTCTCCACTTAATCAGAACAACCATGAAATATATTTATATATATTTTATAGCCCTTACAGCATCAAAATTAATAATATAAATATACATATCTTAAAATAATTTTTCCGTAACAAATTACCAACATTTGCACTTACTAGAAGCAAAGCATAATTTTTACTTTAGAGGGATAATAAATAATTAAGCTTAAAATAAAAAAACTTGATAATAAATTAAGATAAAAATCAGCATATTTATCCTAAAAATAAATCAACCAAATCTTAAAATAATATTAAGTCATAACTAAATATTTTAATGGTAGCCTCTTAAAACTGAACACTTAAGCACTAGTGTAAAGTTAAACCTCCATTTACTAATAATTTATCACTATAAAAAATCAGTGAATAATGATGTAAATTTTATAGCGGAGAATAATAATGAAAACCAATGACATGATTACGAAAAAAGCTAAAGGATTTGTGAAAAACGCCCTGCTTATTGGTATAACAGGGGCTATATTTTCAGCGCCTGCACTTGCGAAGTACCCTGAGCGACCAATCTCTCTCATCATCCCTTATGATGCAGGTGGCGCAGCGGATATTTCAGCACGCTCCTTGATCCAAGCGATCTCATCCGAAGCTCCTAAACCGATCATGATGTCCAACCGTACTGGAGCTGGTGGCGTAACAGGTTCTGCCATTGTCGCCCATGCAAAAGGGGACGGCTATAACATGTTGGCTGCGCGGGTTGGTACACATACTGTCAGCCCTGCTATGAAAGATAACCTGCCCTATAGTCTTGAAGATTTCAAGTTTGCTGGAATTTATGAAATTAACCCTGTCGTCTGTGCTGCAAGTAAAAAGAGTGGCATCAATAGCATGGAAGAGCTTATTGCAGCTGTTAAGTCTCAGCCAGGAACTATAAGTTATAGCTCATCAGGCATTGGCACACTGATTCAACTCTCAGCAGTCATGGTACTAAACTCTTTTGGCATAAAAAACCCAATAGAAGAGGCAATACACCTTCCCATGCGAGGAGGCCGCGGTGCAGCAACAGCCTTGCTTAACGGTACAGCAACCTTTATTTGCACTAACTCATCAACCCTCGCAGGCTTTATCGAAAACGATTTAATGGTCCCTCTATTGGTAACAAGCAAAGAGCGATTACCGGGAATCAATGCGCCAACAGCGACAGAACTAGGTCACCCTGAGCTCGAACAATTAGTAGGATGGACCGGTATTGCTGGGCCGAAATCACTGAACAAAGAAGCACAAGATGCTTGGAGCGAATGGCTCACGATCGCAACTAACAACCCTGAATTCGTCAGTCGAATGAACGCCCTGGGTTCTATTATTGTTAACTATGGGCCAAAAGAAGCAGAAGAATTTATTAACAACCAATATGAAACATTTCGCACTTTAGTAGACAAGTTAAATATACGAGTTGAGTAATTAATAAGCGTTACATGTACCGTTTTTCGATTCATGTAACGCTCCTCTTTTTTATTATTTATTTACAGCCTCACTTCGCCAGCATAAAATAACTTCCAAAAACTATAATTTCTAATTTTTAGAATAAACAAAGAAGAGGTTAAGAATCTAAATATGAAACAGCCTAATGATATATCAAGTAGTGATTAAATTATTTCAGACTAATAAAACTAACACACATCATTAAATACAAATATAAAACTTATAGTTTCGCAGAGCTTTTAAGCTCATATTTTTACTTTCGATTATTACTATTTTAAAACTTTAAATTACTGAAGGAGTCATTATGAGCACTGAACGAAAACTATTAAAAAACAAAGCCTATATCAACGGTAGCTGGGTATCCTCCGATCAAAGCATTCCTGTTTATAATCCTGCGACTAATGAGCTTGTAAGCACTGTTCCCATTTTAAGCGCACAACAGGTGCATGAAGCCATAGTCGCTGCTGATCAAGCTCAAAAAAAATGGGCAGACTTGACGGCACAGACTCGGGCTGACTATCTGATGAGCTGGCGTCGCCTGATCGATCTTCATATCGATGAACTGGCAGAAATTTTGACACTTGAGCAAGGTAAGCCGCTGATAGAAGCACGAGCTGAAATTCTAGCGGGAGCAGTCTTCCTTGATTGGTTTTCCGAAGAAGCAAAAAGAGTCTATGGTGATATTATTCCAACGCTTCGGAAAGACATTCAATTACAGGTGACCAAGGAACCAATTGGCACTGTTGCTGCTATCACGCCTTGGAATTTTCCCTTTTCGATGATTACGCGTAAGGCAGCACCAGCATTGGCTGCGGGCTGCACCATGGTACTAAAGCCTGCTGAAGCTACTCCCTTAACAGCCTTGGCATTGGCCGCGCTGGCGGAACAAGCAGGCATCCCTGCGGGTGTTTTCAATGTCGCTACTGGTAAGGCTTCAGTAGTAGGGGGTGAATTAACCTCTAATCCATTGATACGCAAACTGTCTTTCACTGGTTCAACTGCCGTTGGTAAACTGTTGATGGAGCAATGTGCCTCAACTATCAAAAAACTATCCTTGGAGTTAGGTGGTAATGCACCTCTGATCGTCTTTGACGATGCAGATATCGATGCCGCAGTCGTTGGGGCAATGGCATCCAAATACAGGAATAGCGGCCAAACCTGTATTTGCATCAACCGTATGATTATTCAAGACGGTATCTACGATACATTTGTTAGTAAGTTGCGAGCAGCAGTGTCTCAATTGCAGGTCGGTAATGGAATGGAAGCAGGGATAAATTTTGGGCCATTAATCGATTCTCAATCCGCTACACGAGTAGCAGGCATGGTCACAAGAGCAGTAGAGCAAGGCGCTGAGCTTATTATCGGTGGTCAGCAAGATGATGGGGGAAGCGCCTTTTATCCACCAACAATTTTAACCAGCATAAAACCCGATATGGAAATCTGTCACCAAGAGATTTTTGGCCCTGTCAGTACCATATTGCGCTTCTCAACTGAAGAGGAAGCAGTAGCTCTAGCCAATGATTCAAACCTAGGCCTAGCTTCCTATTTGTATACTAAGGATATCGGTAGATTGACTCGTGTTTCGCGTGCACTTGAGTATGGCATGGTGGGTGTCAATGAAACCAATATTTCCAATCATGTTGCACCCTTTGGCGGGATTAAAGAGTCCGGTTTAGGACGTGAGGGTTCCAAGTATGGAATAGATGAATACCTAGAGATTAAATATGTTTGCATCGGCGGGCTTTAAACTACCCTAGGTATCACGTACTTAAGAAATTTTTGTATTTCTTAAGTACGATATGTAGTAGTTCAAGGACTCCGAGCAGTATTTTGAATCTTTTTCAGTCACCATCGGCGAATCTCTCACCGATTGTCATGTGAAACCTCTGTCGACTATCCTAATCCATACAAAGCTACTCTTGAGCAACCAGTCCAGATCAGCTAATTGCAAATTTTCTCACGAAGTACAGATCATAATCCACGCTAAAATGTAGAGAAATAGCGATTAACAATCTCTTTTTGAAAGTAGTTGCACTGCCTGTGTAGCTGATGATTTTTTCTACAGCTTTGAGCCGAGCCAGTACCCGAGACTGTAATTAAATCTGTGTAAGTGTCTATCATTACCCCCTAACGGGAAGGATAGACAGATGATGAATAAAAAAGACCTCGAAGCCTTTGCACGCGAAGCGGCAAAAGGTATCAAGACCGAAAAACACCTGACAGACATGCGAGCTATGCTGACCAAAGTGATGGTTGAAGCAGCTCTTAACGTTGAACTTGATGATCATTTAGGTTATCGCAAGCACGAGCAGTCCAGCTCAGACAACAGTCGCAATGGTGTCACGCGCAAAACCGTGCGCACTGAAGATGGCCAGTTTGAGCTGGATACACCACGTGACCGACAAGGTGATTTTGAACCGCAGCTGGTAAAAAAGCACCAAACTCGCTTCACCTCGATGGATGATAAAATCCTATTTCTCTATGCCCAAGGCATGACGACACGAGAAATTGTCGAGACATTCAAAGAAATGTACGGCGCAGACGTGTCTGCCAGTCTGATCTCCAAAGTGACTGATGCGGTTATTTTCTCAGACCTCATGCCCTAACACTTCAAATGTTTTTTGGTGCGTGACAAGGCTATGTCCTTAACTGCGTTTTACACCCATCCAGGTAGCCAGTTGTGCCTTGGCGATGATATGCCCGTGGGCGGCGGCTTTGGACAGCCACATCATGACTTGGCTTTCATCTTTATCCACACCAAGGCCTTTGACATACAGCGTTGCGATATTATGCATGGCATCGGCGTGTTGTTGCTCGGCGGCGAGCTGAAACCAATGCAAGGCAATATCCGCGCGATCAAACTTTAGGAACACATGCGCCAGATCGTTTTGTGCATCGGCATCACCTTTATCAGCACCGATCAGCAACGCGCAGTCCTCCATCTCAATGGGGATGCAGAGCATGGGCGCAATATCGTCTAAGGTCAGCATCGCACGCCCGCGCTCATCATTAACTTGGCGGGATATTTTGCCGTCATCCAACCGCCGCCACAGTGTTCTGCGGCTGACGCCGGTGACAATGGTCGCCATATCTAAACTGATGGCTCTGTTCACAGTTGCTCTCCCTATATGTGTTTCAGTCTTTATTGATTCTACAGCTGTGCCAAATACGAATTGGCACACTATACACCGTGCCAAATATAAAATGGCACACCTAGGCTCGTGCCAAGCGAGAAATGGCACAGCTGTTTTAACCAGCACCTTGCCAGCAAAGTAATTTGCAGCGCCCAGCATAAACCGTCGCAAAGCCAGAGAATACGGTTTGATAGAGCTTATTTAATAGCAAAAAGCCACAACTTACAAAAGCTGGCACAGCCGTTGCAATAACCCTTGTAGGTCACAAGGCCTTACATTATTTAAGG
>SMEQ01000582.1_pt1 | contig 10873 bp, 10 predicted proteins | sample 2456281 | NCBI WGS metagenome assembly SMEQ01 (sample SAMN10132596, study PRJNA489261) | soil metagenome | isolation source: day1 antibiotic-loamy sand soil ammended with raw manure from dairy cow... | place: USA | collected 2015-04-01 | reverse complement strand
TACACACGCCACCACCGCCTTATGCCTTGAGTGGTTAACCGAACAAGACTTAGCTGGTAAAACGGTGGTCGACTTTGGTTGTGGCTCTGGTATTTTGGGTATAGCTGCGCTTAAATTAGGTGCTGCTCGCTGTATTGCTACGGATATCGATCAACAGGCGTTAAAAACCACCCGTGAAAACGCCGAGCTCAATGGTGTGGCCGACAAAATAGAGGTGTATTTACCTCACCACACCCCTGCTGTTAAAGCCGACTTAGTGATTGCTAATATTTTAGCTGCTCCACTACAAGAGTTAGCCACCGTCATTCAAGGCTATTTAAAACCCTATGGCCCCATCGCTATGTCTGGAATATTACAGCGCCAAGCCAACGATGTGATGCAAGCATATCAGCCTCGAATTGAATTTAGTCCGCCACGCTTCCAAGCAGAGTGGACATTAATTTCTGGCCACTGTACCGGCAGAGTCAACAAATAACTTACAGTTAGAACAATGAACGCCCTCGAGGAAATTAATGTCAAGCGTAAAAAAGGTAAAAAAACAGCTTTTTGTTCACTTATTAGCCTTTTATTTTTGTGCTAAATTCCCTAAAATTCTCTCCCCCTTTCGCTGAACAGTTTTTAACCGATGCGGATTGGTCATTACCAATTACAGAATAATGTGCTACTTGCACCAATGGCTGGCGTAACAGATTTGCCCTTTCGGCGTCTGTGTACCCAACTAGGGGCAGGCTTAGTTGTTTCAGAGATGCTATCGAGTAACCCCGATGTTTGGGATACAGATAAATCTCGGAGCCGCATGGCGCACGAAAATGAACCTGGCATTCGTTCTGTACAAATTGCGGGGTCTGACCCAGAAATGATGGCGCGTGCCGCTCAGCATAATATTGCTGAAGGGGCACAAATTATAGACATCAATATGGGTTGTCCCGCAAAGAAAGTGAATAAGAAGTTGGCAGGATCAGCCTTACTTCGCGAGCCGTCATTGGTGCGTGAAATTTTAAGCGCTGTGCGAGAAGCTGTAACAGCTCCTGTCACTCTTAAAATTCGGACAGGCTGGGCACCAGAACATATTAATGGTGTGCAAATTGCCGAAATCGCTCAAGAAGAAGGTATGGCAGCGTTGACCGTACATGGTCGCACACGCGCATGTATGTACAAAGGGAATGCCGAATACGACACCATTCGTGACATACGCAACGCCATTAGCATTCCATTGATTGCCAATGGCGATATTACAACACCAGAACAAGCTAAGTTTGTACTTGCTTATACTGGTGCCGATGCAGTTATGATTGGTCGCGGAGCGCAAGGAAACCCATGGATTTTCAGAGAAATCGTACATTATCTGAATACGGGGAAAAAATTAGCACCACCTAGTCGAAATGAAGTGACCACTGTAATGCAAAAACATTTACAGCAACTTCATAGCTTTTATGGCGAACGACGCGGTGTGCGCATTGCCAGAAAGCATATTGGCTGGTATGTACAAGGTATTGGCGATCCAAATAACTTTCGTGCTGCTTTCAATGCATTTGAAACAGCAGAAGAACAATTGGTCGCTTTAGAATTTTTTTCGTCAATTTAGCAGAGAGAAAGAGCGCTATTATGTTTGACCCTAATGGAAATCGTGAAACTGTTGTTAACCCACTAATGACTCAAGCTCCAAACGCAAACCCACGTCCTTTGCGTAATTCTGTGAAGCAAGCTTTGAATGGCTTTTTAAGCCAACTAGAAGGACAAGATCCAGAAGAGTTGTATGAATTAGTTTTGGCTGAAGTTGAAGCCCCATTACTGGAAGAAGTAATGACTTACACACGTGGTAACCAAACCCGTGCCGCCACTATGCTCGGTATTAACCGTGGCACTCTGCGGAAAAAATTGAAAAAGTACGGCATGAACTAAGCTTTAAGTTCATCCTAGAATGAATTGCAGAACAAAGGAAAGCGCTACTTCGGTAGCGCTTTCTTTGTTTCTGGCTTCGCTTAAAGGCTAGTTTTGCGTATAATGTGCAACCGCATTAGCACACTACTTTTGGGGCCAATTTCAGGCCAATAAACGACTACACAGTGAGTATTCAGACCATGAGCCAAATTCGCCCTATTCAACGCGCCTTGTTAAGCGTTTCCGACAAAACTGGTATTGTTGAGTTTGCCCAAGCTTTGCACCAACGGCAGGTGGAAATATTGTCCACCGGTGGTACCGCAAAGTTGCTGCAAGAAGCCAACATTCCTGTTATTGAAGTTTCAGACTACACTGGCCAAGCTGAAATAATGGACGGCCGAGTAAAAACTCTACACCCGAAAATTCATGGTGGAATTTTAGCGCGCCGCGAGCTTGACCAACAAGTTATGGCAGAGCAGAAAATCGGCCCTATCGACTTAGTTGTCGTTAACCTGTATCCGTTTAAGCAAACCGTTGCCAATCCAGACTGCAACTTTTCAGATGCAATTGAAAACATTGATATTGGTGGCCCAACCATGGTTCGTGCAGCAGCTAAAAACCATGCGGATGTAACGATTATTGTAAATGCTACCGATTATAGCCGTGTGTTGGGCGAATTAAATCAACACAATGGCGTAACCGCAACCACGCGCCTAGATCTAGCTACAGCGGCTTTTGAGCACACAGCTGCCTACGACGGTATGATTGCTAACTACCTAGGCCAACGTAGTGGCGAGAACGCTAGCATAGAACAGCCAGCACGCTTTCCACGTACCTTTAATATGCAAGTGCAAAAGAAACAAGACTTACGCTACGGTGAGAACAGCCACCAGCACGCGGCATTTTATGTGGAGCCAGATTTTCAAGAGCCCAGCGTTGCAACGTCTACCCAGCTGCAAGGTAAGGCACTTTCTTACAACAATATTGCCGACACCGACGCTGCCTTTGAATGTGTGAAAACCTTTACCGCACCAGCCTGCGTCATTGTGAAGCACGCTAACCCTTGTGGTGTTGCTGTAGGCACTTCTATACTAGAAGCCTACGAGCGGGCCTACAAAACAGACCCCACCTCGGCCTTTGGCGGTATTATTGCTTTCAACCAGCCGCTTGATGAAACCACAGCACATGCCATTGTTTCACGCCAATTTGTTGAAGTTATTATTGCCCCAGGAGCCAGTAAACGCGCTCAGGCCCTTGTAGCAAGCAAGCCAAACGTGCGCCTACTAATTACCTCAGCACTTGGCGCACAAAGCTCACAGCTCGACTTTAAGCGCGTACAAGGAGGCTTATTAGTGCAAGACAGCGACCACGCTATTGTATCCAGAGCCGATGTGCAGTTTGTGTCTACCGTAAAGCCAACCGACAAACAGCTTGATGACCTCATGTTTGCTTGGAACGTGGTACGTTTCGTTAAGTCGAATGCTATTGTGTATGCAAACAACGGTATGACTATTGGCGTTGGCGCGGGCCAAATGAGCCGCGTTTATAGTGCCAAAATTGCCGCCATTAAAGCCGCTGACGAAAATCTCGAGGTTGTTGGTTCGGTGATGGCATCAGACGCTTTCTTCCCTTTCCGCGATACCATTGATGCAGCTGCAGAAACAGGTATCACCGCAATTATTCAGCCAGGCGGCTCTATTCGTGACGATGAAGTAATTGCCGCCGCCAATGAACACGGTATTGCCATGGTGTTTACTGGCATGCGCCATTTCAAGCATTAATAACGTAGGAATATGCGATGAACATTCTTATTATTGGTAGTGGTGGGCGAGAACACGCATTGGCTTGGAAAGTGGCTCAGTCGGCACAGGTAAGTCATGTATTCGTGGCCCCTGGCAATGCGGGTACCGCAAGTGAAGCGAAGGTAAGCAATGTAAATATTGCCGTTGAAGACATTCAAGGCTTAGTAACCTTTGCTCTCGACAACCAAATTGCCTTAACGATTGTTGGCCCTGAAGTGCCCTTAGTGCTAGGTGTGGTCGATAGTTTTCAAGCCCACAAGCTTGCTATTTTCGGTCCGACCAAAGGCGCGGCACAGTTAGAAGGCTCGAAAGCGTTCTGCAAAGATTTTTTTGCCCGACATAACATTCCAACAGCTGCCTACCAAATCTTTACCGCAATCGAGCCTGCGAAGGCTTATGTACGTGCAGGCCAGCTGCCTATAGTAATTAAGGCCGACGGCCTTGCTGCTGGTAAAGGTGTTATTATTGCTGATACTTTCGCCGAAGCCGATGCCGCTATTGAAGATATGTTGGCTGGCAACAAATTTGGTGCAGCGGGTAGCAGAGTTGTTATCGAGGAATTTTTAGTCGGTGAAGAAGCAAGCTTTATTGCCATGGTAGACGGCAAAAACATTCTTGCTTTTGCTTCCAGCCAAGACCATAAAGCCCGCGACAATGGCGACAAAGGGCCTAATACTGGCGGTATGGGTGCTTATTCTCCTGCGCCAGTATTAACTGACACAATTAGTAACTGGGTAGTTGAACATATTATGCAGCCAACAGTTGACGGCATGCATGCGGAAGGCAATACCTACGTGGGCTTTCTTTATGCCGGTTTGATGATCAGCGCCGATGGTACTGCGAAAACCCTTGAATATAACTGCCGCTTTGGCGACCCAGAAACACAGCCTATTATGATGCGCTTAAAGTCAGACTTGGTTGAATTATGTTTTGCCGCACTGGCAGGCAAGTTAAACACCACTGCTATAGAGTTTACTTCTCAAGCAGCTGTGGGTGTCGTTATGGCCGCCGGTGGGTATCCAGACGAGTTCGGCAAAGGTGACCGAATAGAAGGGCTTGACACTATTGCAGCTCAGCACAACGAACAACAAGCTAAGGTATTTCTAGCTGGTGCTCAGCAAGTTGACCAACAACTGGTTACGAACGGCGGCCGTGTGCTTTGTGTAACTGCATTAGGCGACACTGTTACAACGGCACAAGCAAATGCTTACGCATTAGTTAAGCAAATACACTGGCCCGACGCATATTACCGCGATGACATTGGCCACCGCGCCATTGCCCGCGAACAACTGTAGCGTTGAAACAAAAGGCCTCGTTAAAACGAGGCCTTTTTAACTTAATCTTCAACAACCAGGTCATCTTCCGTAGAGCCGGCGCTGTCATAGTCGCTTTCGTCTTCAACTATTTTGCTTCGCCCGTACATACTTCCTACTCGAGGGCGGTTAATGCGCTTGTGATATTTCATCCACGCTTTTTCCACCACAGTTTCTGGTTCTTTTTGCCCTATGGCAACAGCAAGTAAGCTTTTGTCTTCGTCTGTAGTGGCTTCCAGTTCGCCGGCTATAAGCGCAGTTATCAGACAGCCATAATGTAATAGCGCGTCGCTTTCACGAATTGAGAAGTCGCCAGAACGAGAAAATCCATACGGATAATTACGGAAATCATTAAAGGGCTTCCGCAGCATTGTTTCACGATTTATTGTTGCCATAGTCATCCACCTTTGGGGCCAAAGCATTTAAAAAGTTGCAGCATTGATGCCACGCAGATGACGATATAAAGGTGCGCCGTGTCATTGTCAAGCATTTTTTACCGATCTAACAAAAATAAAACGCTTCATAAGGGTTACAGCGCATTTTACACCGCTATTAACCATCAACACATTACTTGGCGAGAGCCTTCTCAACTTGGCTCGTTAAACGCTCGTCCATCGGTTCTATCGCGCTTGGAAAAGAAGCAATGACTTCGCCGTTACGCCCTACTAGGTACTTATGGAAATTCCATGCAGGTGGTCCTTGTTCACGTGCCAAATCAGCAAACACAGGATTTGCTCGACGTCCTGTCACCGCGGATATAGACATCATTGGAAAAGTAACACCAAAGTTAGCAAAGCAAACCTCCGCTACCGCTTCTTCGTCTGCATGTTCTTGTCTAAAACTGTCTGACGGGAAACCAATAATGGTAAACCCTTGGTCTTTATATTCTTGATAAAGCTTTTCCAAACCGTCAAATTGCCCTGTATAACCGCATTGGCTGGCAGTGTTCACTACTAAGGTTACTTTGCCTTCGCTAAGGTCACATAGGTTACTCATCGCTTCAGAACGTAGGCTACGCTGTTCGCCCTGAAGCGGTCCTGTGCAGGCATCTTTAGTGTTTGCATAGGTAGTCGGCACAATGAAGCTGCCTAAGGCAATAACCGCACCTAATACAGATAGATAGTTCATAGCTTGCTCCTCACTTTATTGTTAGATACTTAGGAATAGCACAATTGGTTTACTTTGGTTAATAGTATACGCGTATGCGCGCTGTTCCGATGACTTATCTTAAGAATAAATAATAATGAGAAAAATAGCAGAAACAACAACGCCACCCGAAGGTGGCGTTGTTGTTGAATTTGGAGCGAGTAACGAGATTCGAACTCGTGACCTCAACCTTGGCAAGGTTGCGCTCTACCAGCTGAGCTATACTCGCAATTGTTAAGCTGACCTGCCTTAACTGCGAGATGCATTTTACTGATTATTAAGAGTAATGCAAGCCAAATAAGGCAACTCTCTACTGTTCGTTGAAAAAATGAACACGATAGTACTTTAGCTCTTCTATTGACTCTCGAATATCAGCTAAAGCCTCATGGGCATTATGTTTCACGAAACCATCAATGATGCTTGGCTTCCAACGTTTCGCCAGTTCTTTTACGGTGCTTACATCCAAATTGCGATAATGGAAGAACGCTTCAAGCTCAGGCATATAACGAGCTAAAAAACGGCGATCTTGGCAAATGCTGTTACCACACATCGGCGATGTGTTCGCATCAATATGTTGTTTTAAAAATTCTATGGTTGCTTGTTCTGCTTCAACAACACCAACACCTTTTTCTTTAATTCGTTTGACTAATCCCGATTCCGTATGGGTGCGGGTATTCCATTCGTCCATCGCGGCCAATCGTGCATCGCTTTGCTTTACTGCGAATACTGGCCCCACTGCAATTTCATTTAATTGTGCATCAGTAACTATGGTCGCAATTTCAATAATGACGTCTTCTTCAGGTAGTAAGCCGGTCATTTCTAGGTCAATCCAAATCAAGCGGCTGCTGTTATCACTCATGCTGGTTCCTTACCTTTGCTCTTTAATGCGCGCCGATGGGCGCTTTTCATCACACTTTAGTGCGCATTATTGTATGATAGATGCTCTTAAAAAGCTCGCATAACGCCAAGGAGACTGCGTGGGCCAAAAACGAAAATTAACTAAAGGTCAGCAACGCCGTATGCATGCTAACCAAACTAAACGTTTGGCTAGCCGTGATCTATCCCAAACTGAACCATGGGACGAAGAACAACTTGGTCCTTTGCAACCAGGCCGCGTTGTTAGCCGCTTCGGTCAACATGTTGATATATGTGACGCCGACGGCATTATCTACCGTTGTAATATTCGTCGAGCCGTTAGCAGCCTTGTTACTGGTGACCGTGTCGTTTGGCGCAAAGCTCCAACCCAAGAGCAAGGCATGGAAGGTGTCGTGGAAGCTGTCAAACCTAGAGAGAGTGAACTCTGCCGCCCTGATATCTACGACGGTTTAAAACCTGTTGCGGCCAACGTTGAGCAAATTTTCATCGTTTCTTCACCACAACCCGCTTTCTCTGATCAAATCATTGATCGCTACTTGGTGGCCTGTGAAGATGCTGGTATCCAACCTATTATTGTTATGAATAAAGTCGACTTAGTATCTGTAGATGAAGCGGAGCATATTAATCATAGGCTACAGGCCTATGAAAACATGGGTTATCAGGTCATTCGAGCCAGTGCTATTAGCGGCGAAGGTATTGAACAATTACGTGACAACTTCGCTGGTAAAATATCTGTGCTGGTGGGTCAGTCTGGTGTAGGTAAGTCGTCACTAATCGATAAGGCTCTACCCGAAGTAAGCCTTGTTATTGGCGACATTTCTTCGGGCTCAGGGCTCGGGCAACATACGACTACTGTGGCCCGTTGGTACCCGCTCGATGGAGGCGGCGCATTAATCGACTCGCCCGGAATTCGTGAATTTGGTTTATGGCACTTACCGATTGACCGTATTACCCAGGGGTTTATTGATTTCCACCCATTTCTTGGTACCTGCAAATTTCGCGACTGCCGGCACCGCGACGACCCTGGCTGTGCGTTGCAACAAGCAGTTACTGAAGGAAAGCTAGACGAAGGAAGGCTTGCGAACTACCATCGCATCATTGATTCATTAGATAAAGTTTGAGGTACATAGTGTCTACAGTTGATCGTGTTAAAATTGCTACTCAATATATTTTACCTAAACATTTAATTTCACGTTTAACAGGCCGCTTTGCAGCAGCTCAGGCCGGGTGGTTTACGCAAGTTGCAATTCGAGCTTTCATTCGTAATTTCAGCGTGGATATGAGTGAAGCTGTTTCATCTGACCCTAAAGATTATAAAACATTTAATGATTTTTTTACCCGGGCATTAAAAAAAGATGCGCGACCCATGCTGGCCGAGGAACTTGAGTTAGCACACCCCGTCGACGGTACCGTAAGCCAAGCTGGTAAAATTGACGACGACACCATTGTGCAAGCCAAAAACCATGATTACAGCGTGACTACTCTTCTTGGCGGCGACCCAATATTAGGTAAGGAATTTGATGATGGCCACTTCGCCACAATTTATCTAGCGCCTCGCGACTATCATCGTATTCATATGCCTTGCGACGGCACATTACGCGAAATGATATATGTACCGGGCGATTTGTTTTCGGTTAATCCATTAACCGCACAAAACGTGCCCAATTTATTTGCTCGTAATGAACGTGTGGTCGCTATTTTTGATTCCGAACGCGGCCCCTTTGCTATGGTCTTGGTGGGCGCAACCATTGTAGCCAGCATTGAAACTATTTGGGCGGGTACCGTTACACCTCCACGCGGACCTGGTGTACATCGTTGGCAATATCCTAGCACTGGAGCTTCTACTGTTAGGCTCAATAAAGGCGACGAAATGGGTCGTTTCAAACTAGGCTCTACCATTGTAATGACCTTCGCTGAAGATGCTATTGAATGGCATGAGGATATGACACCTGGCCAAGTCACCCGCATGGGTACTGTGGCTGGAGAATGGCAAAACTAAAGTATGCTTATCATAGCCCATCGGGGCGCTAGTGCAGTTGCCGCAGAGAACACGCTAGCAGCCTTCGACAAAGCTCTTGAAGCTCAGGCAGACGGTATAGAGCTCGATATTCACCAAGTGGACGGTGAGCTCTATGTTTTCCATGACCGTTATTTAGATCGTGTTACGGCTCGCCAAGGCCGCTTACAAGCACTCACCCAAGCCCAGGTACAAACCCTAACTGTATTCGGCCAAGGTAAGGTGCCAACGCTAAGAGAAGCTTTACAGCATATTGCTGGACGCTGTTTGTTGAATATTGAATTAAAAGGCGAAGTTGAGTTGCACAAACTCATTGAACTACTTAATTTTGCCACCCAGAGCTGTGGTTTTACCGAACAAAAATTGCTCGTCTCTTCCTTTAACCATCATTGGTTAAAGGCCCTCAAACACATACGCCCTCAGTCTCGTATTGGTGCCCTAACGGCAAGCTGCCCTATTCATTACGCTGCCTACGCTAGCGAACTGCATTCTTATTCTACTCATATCGACGTTGATATGGTAAACCAAGCTTTTGTTGACGATGCTCATCAACGGGGATTAATGGTTTATGTTTATACGGTTGACGAAGTAGATGATATTACTTGGTTAAAAAAATTGGGGGTGGATGGTATTTTTACCAATCACCCCCAATTATCTCGAAACATTTTTAATACACTTGCCTAACTTAACGGCGCCATTAGTTTTTAATCGACTGTGCTTCTTTTAAGGCGTCGTCTTCCGCGCGGCGGTCTGGATATTGTTCTTCCAACAGTGCTAATTCATTCGCTATTTTTAACGGCGAACTTGTGTTGCGTGCTAAACCAACATAAAGCGCAGGCACTAAGAATATCGTTAAGAATGCCGAGAATGCTACCCCACAGAAAATAACCACACCTAGTACCATACGACTTTCTGCGCCTGGCCCGCTGGCTAATACTAACGGCAATGAGCTCATTAAGGTGGTGAATGCGGTCATCACAATGGGGCGTAACCGTAACCGCGATGCCCGTGCTAAAGCGTCTTCAAACTTCATGCCTGCATCACGCAGCTGGTTCGCGAACTCGACAATTAAAATACCGTTTTTAGCCGCCAAGCCAATTAACATGACAATTCCTATTTGGCTATAAATGTTAATGGTCATACCCATAACATAAAGCCCAAATAAGGCGCCGAAAATCGCCAGCGGCACGGTAAGAATAATAACAAACGGATGAATAAAACTTTCAAACTGAGCGGCCAGCACTAGGAATGTAATAGCCAATGCCAAGCCAAAAATAAACACAATGGTACTCCCGCCTTCCTGGTACAGCAACGACTGACCTTTATAGTCATAGGACACGTCTTCGGGGAGCTCGGTTGCCACAATGTTCTCTAGGAATGCTAGCGCTTCGCCCAAGGAATAACCATCGGCTAAGTTGGCACTAATGGTAATAGAACGCATACGGTTATAGCGGTTCAAGGTGGACGCTGTGGCGCCCTCTTCAACCGTTACTAAGTTAGACATTGGAATCAGCTTTTTCGTAGTCTGTGAGCGTACATAAATACTGTCAATATCCTGTGGCGAACGAAAGTCTGAACGCTCGCCCTCAAGCAACACGTTATACTCTTCACCATTATCTTGGTAGGTGGTTACCCGTCGGCTACCAAGCATGCTTTCTAATGTACGGCCAATATCGCCCACTGAAACGCCAAGGTCGGCTGCGCGGTTCTGGTCAATTTTAATGCGTAGTTGCGGTACAGTTTCTCGATAATCACTATCAAGCTGCACCAACCCTGGATTTTCTTGTGCCTTCTCGATCACGATGTCACGATAGCGCGCTAAGTCTTCAAAGGTATTA
>SMEQ01000580.1_pt1 | contig 10880 bp, 8 predicted proteins | sample 2456281 | NCBI WGS metagenome assembly SMEQ01 (sample SAMN10132596, study PRJNA489261) | soil metagenome | isolation source: day1 antibiotic-loamy sand soil ammended with raw manure from dairy cow... | place: USA | collected 2015-04-01 | reverse complement strand
TGTGAGAAAGCCACGCCTTTCAGTTTTCCTATAATAACCGATGGCCTTCGCGCAAAACTATCTTCGGAAAAATTGGCGGATAGGATAAAGAAGATGACTTTGCAGTTGATGAAGTGAGTTTACAATTCCAAAAACTCCCTAAAATTTTCAGTAGTAACAACTTCCACAGTAGTTTGATAGGTCTCTCCAAACAATTTGGGGATTTTTGCTTTTTCAGTTGGACTAAACTTGAATTCGAAACCTTTTATTGCGCCCGCCTCTTCTTCCACATAATCAATTTCCTGTTGCCGAACGGTGCGCCAAAAATACATTCGCGCGTCACTTTTGGAATAGCGTAAGACTTTCAACCTTTCAGCCATTAAAAAGTTTTCCCATAATGCGCCTTTATCTGCACGGGTTTCCAGCAGATTTAAATTGCCGATAACCGCATTTCGCACCCCGTTATCATAAAAATAGATCTTTTGATTGGTCTTTATTTCATTGCGAAGATTTCGGCTGAAACTTGGTAATTTAAACACCACATACGCTTTGCCGAGCATATCTATATAATTTGAAACGGTGTTTTTGTCTATCCCAACAAGTTGCGAGAGTTCGTTGTAGCTCACTTCATTCCCAACTTGAAAAGCAAGTGTACGCAAAAGTTTGTCCAAAACTTCAGCCTTCCGAATGCCGCTCAAGGCGAGTATGTCTTTGTAAAGATAACTGCTCACAAGTTCTTTCAGCACTTCCTTTTCGGAGCCTATTGAGGTTAGAACTTCCGGATACATCCCATAAATCAGACGAAGATTCAGCTGTTGTTTTGCTTCCAAATATCCCACGGTGTTTTCCATCTCGCCCCACGAAATTGGGAAAAGTTCAAACTCCCATTTTCTACCCGTAGGCGGTTCATTTATTTGATTGTTCAGGTCGAAAGAAGATGAGCCGCTAAGCACAAGTTGGACGTCCTTAAATTGGTCCGTTATAATTTTTGAAGTAAGGCCGATGTTTTCAATACGTTGCGCTTCATCAATAAAAACGGTTTTCTTTTCGCCTCGAATATTTTGAAGTTCTCTTGTATTAGGCGAATTTAGCAATTGGCGCACGGTTGGATCATCTCCATTCAAAAAAAGGAAATCCTTATTTTCACGAATCTTGCGAATCAAAGTAGTTTTGCCTACTTGCCTTGGACCAACGACTACTATCGCTTTTCCAATACCCAATTTACCCTCAATCTGTGATTGATATTTTCGTATGAACTGCATGATCGGTGAATATGTTCACCAAAAATTCGAGTTTTCGGTGAATACGTTCACTAAAAATTCAAATAAAATGAATACCTATTTGTGTTATTTTTGTAAGCAATGATTTATAACATACAAATCCATAACCAAAATTTTACACTACATCCAAGCAGCGCCATATATTGGAAGGAGAAAAAAATGCTCATGATAGCCGATGTGCATTTGGGAAAAGTGGCACATTTCAGAAAACACGGTTCGCCCGTGCCAGCAAGTGCAGCTTATAAAAATCTTGAAGAACTCACCGAAATCACAAATCATTTTTATCCGGAGACGATCTGCTTCCTTGGCGATTTGTTTCACAGTAAAATCAATGAAGAATGGCATGATTTTAAAAAATGGGTGGAATATACCAAAGCCGAAATAATTTTGATTTCTGGCAATCACGATATCATTCCACAATATTTATATGAAGAAATTGGTGTTAAGGTTTATGACGATCTAATTCTGGATTCATTTATCCTGACCCACCACCCAACGCCTACAGAAAACCTTTTTAACTTTTATGGCCACGTTCATCCCGGAGTGCATTTGAGAGGAGTGGGACGCCAATACTTAAGACTTCCGTGTTTTTATAAAACTGTTAACAGCTTAATACTCCCTGCTTTTGGTAACTTTACAGGGAAACATATTTTAAAACCCACTGCCACCGATGAGGTTTTTGCCATTGTAGAAGGTGAGGTCATTTGTGTTTCAAACTAACCAAAACAGATCTTCCATGAAGAAAGCACTACAAATTGGAAATATTATTGGATTTATACTCGTGATTATTGTCAACGCCCTTGGCGGCTCTGGCAACCTAAATGGAACCTCGGTTGGGGATATTTCCAATGCCAATCCTAACCTTTTCACTCCTGCGGGATATGCGTTTTCAATATGGGGATTAATTTATCTGCTTGTTCTCGGGTTTATACTATATCAAAGTCGAAGTCTTTTTAAACCTGTTCGGGACGACGATTTTATTCTAAAAACCGGATGGTGGTTTCTGCTATCATGTTTTGCGAATATTATGTGGATTATTCTTTGGGTTTATGGCTTTATGGAATATTCCGTTTTGGCAATTTTCGTCCTATTATACTCTCTTCTGAAAATTGTGACGAAAAACAGAATGGAACTTTGGGATGCGCCAATTTCCGTTATTGCTTTCCTTTGGTGGCCATTCGTGATTTATAGCGGATGGGTTACCGTTGCCAGCATCGCGAATGTTTCAACCTACCTAAGCAGCATTAATTGGGATGGTTGGGGCTACAGCGAAGTTTCATGGGCAGTAACTATGATCATTATTGCCGGGTTAATAAATTTTACGATTACATGGCAGCGAAACATGAGAGAATTTGCCATGGTGGGGGCTTGGGCCTTAATAGCAATATGTGTTGAAAATTGGAATGTGAGTTCAACCGTCGCCAATACTGCGCTGGCAGTTGCTATTGTTTTGGTATTAAGCAGCAGTTATCACGCATTTAAGAATTTGAACACCGGCCCAGTAATGAAATACAGAGAACACCGAAACCAACCAAAATCTTAAAATTGCCGCCTTCAAAACTTTGGATTGTCTCTTGCGAACCCGTTTACTTATGAGTACATGGGATCAAACCATCCCCTTTATATCATTTCCCCAAGTGGGATAAGCAAAAATCATCGCCTTAAGTTCCGAGGTGGTTAGTTTTCCACACATTGCCAAAACAAAAAGATTAATCATTTCTCCTGCTTCCGAAGAAACAATGTGGGCGCCGAGAATGATATTGCGTTTTTTATCGACAATCGTCTTATAGGCATAGACTTCTTCATTGACACGCTTGGCATTAAACCATTTCGGAACACTTTTATATTCCACTACGTACTCATACCCTTTTTCCTTCGCCTCTTCCTCCGTCAATCCAATTGTTGCCATCTTTGGAATGGTGAAAACCACGGAGGGTACTGGCGGAAAATCAATTTGGACATGGTTCCCCTTTCGAATATTCAAAGAAACAATTCGCGCTTCCTGTGATGACGTAGGCGTCAATGGCGGCGAACCGCTGGCCGATACATCGCCACAGGCATAAACGGCAAGATTCGTTGGACTTTGGAGATATTCATTAACCGTAATTCCATTTTTTTCGAATGCTACATTTCCTTTTTCCAAATCCAGATCGTCGATGGAAGGAACCCGCCCAGCGGTATTAAAAACCATCCGTGTTATGACTGAATGATCGCCGTTTAAAGTTGAAGCACCGTTTTTCTTATATGAAATTCTAAAATTCTTTTGAAGTTTTTCTATTTCGGAGACTTGGGCATTGAAAATAAACTCAATTCCCAATTTCTCAGAAGCTTTTATGAGATGGGAAACAATAACCTCTTCAAAACCCTCCAATGGCCTATCTCCTGCTTCAATAATTGTAACTTTTACGCCACATCTGGCGGCGATATGTGCAAACTCCATCCCAATATATCCAGCACCTACAAGAACCATATTTTCGGGAAGCGCTTCCAATTCCAGAAAATCATCACTATTTTTTAAATGTTCACGGCCCGGAATTTTTAATTCCATAGGTTTTAGACCCGTAGCGATTACAATCTTTTTTGCCTTAACGGTTTTGCCTTCCACTGAAAGGGTATTTTCATCCAAGAATTTTGGAGATTGATGGTACATTTCAATTCCTGCCTTTTTTAGATCTCTTTCTGTTACTGCCGGAACGGAATCCGTAAAAGTCGCTCTATACCTCTGAAGCGCCTGCCAATCAATTTTTGGAGCTTTCACAATTCCCTTTCCTTCCAAATTTTTTGCCAGTTGAAAGGCCTCAGTAATTCCAACCAATACTTTTTTTGGATCGCATCCTCGAATAGCACACGTGCCTCCATATTCTCGATTGTCGGCAATAGCAACTTTCATTCCTTGGGCCACACATTCATAGGCCACCGATTTTCCGGCGGTACCGGTTCCTATTACAAAAACATCAAATTCTTTTATCGCCATAAATTTTTCTCCTAAACTTTATTGTTTTTAAACCATTAAACCTCTCAAAAATCCTTTCGGGATTGATTTCCCATATTTATTTGGGAGGCCATTGAACTCATATAAAAACTGAAATATTAACTGGCAATCTTTCAACTCAATTTTAAAAATACTGATTCCCTTCACCAAGTATGTTAGTAAAATGATAAAGTTGCTCTTAAAAAAGCATCAGCACTTTGAGACCTCTCAGGATTGAAGTAAATTTGCCGATCGATGCAGAAAAAATTCGCTACCTCGCTTTATTCCCAGTGTCCTAAAACCAGGAAACTGCGGGAATCTATTACCCAATCCAAAGGCAATATCAAAATATCAGGGCTTATCGGCTCTTCGCTTTCAATGGTTTTGGCCGAAATATTCCAACCCGATGCCTCAGATTCTGACCTCCCATTTCTTGTAATATTAAACGACAAGGAAGAAGCCGCCTATTACTTAAACGATTTAGAAAATCTGTTGGGCGATAAAAATGTGCTCTTTTATCCGGGAAGTTATCGCCGACCTTATCAACTGGAAGAAACGGACAATGCCAATGTCCTTTTGAGGAGTGAAGTGCTCAATAGAATAAATTCCCGAAAAAAACCGGCGCTTATCGTTACGTATCCCGAAGCTCTTTTCGAAAAAGTGGTTACCCGAAAAGAATTGGAACGCAATACTTTAAAGATTGCAGTCAACGATCAATTATCCATTGATTTTGTAAATGAAGTTTTGTTCGAATATAGATTTAAACGGACCGATTTCGTCACCGAACCTGGTGAATTTTCTGTGCGAGGAGGAATTTTGGACGTTTTCAGTTTTAGCAATGACGAACCATACCGAATCGAGTTTTTTGGAGATGAAGTGGATAGCATCCGAACCTTTGATGTGGAGACCCAACTTTCTTTGGAACAACGAAAGAAAATTACCGTCATCCCAAATATTGAAAATAAAATAGTCGAAGAAAAGCGCGAATCGTTTCTTAAATATATCGCTTCAAAAACGATTGTCTTCATAAAAAATGACGAGCAGTTTTTTGACGCCATAGACACCTTATATAAAAAAGCAACAGATGCTTATGGCGCGCTGGATCCTATCATTAAACGTGCAAAACCAGCAGAGTTGTTCTGCACCGGAGATATGCTCGAGAAGCAATTACAGGATTTTACCACGATTTCCCTTACTTCAAGAGGAGACAGAAACTTGAAGACTGCCTCGCCTGGGCCCGATCAGACTTCGACTATTTCGTTTTCAACCAGACCTCAACCTCCTTTCAACAAACAATTCAATCTGCTGATTGAAAATTTGAACAACAATACAGAAGCGCGATATAAGAATTATATTTTCTGCAGTAGTGAACAACAGACAAAACGTTTCCGCGATATATTTAAAGATGCGGAACAAAACGTCGAGCAATTCGAAACCATTGTTTTTCCGCTTTTTCAAGGGTTTATAGATGACGATCTAAAAGTGGCATGCTATACCGACCATCAAATTTTCGAACGGTATCATAAATTTTCACTGAAAAATGGCTACGCAAAAAAACAGGCCATTACCATTAAGGAAATTTCGAATCTGGAAGTTGGTGATTATGTGACGCATATTGACCACGGAATCGGAAAATTCGGCGGTCTTCAAAAGATCGATGTGGAAGGAAAAATGCAGGAAGCCATTAAATTATTTTATGGCGATCGCGATATTTTATATGTCAGCATTCATTCGCTTCACAAGATTTCAAAATACAACGGAAAGGACGGAAAAGAACCAAAAATCTATAAATTGGGCAGCGATGCTTGGAAAAAGCTGAAGCAAAAGACCAAAACTAGGGTTAAGGAAATTGCATTCAACTTAATTGAACTCTACGCAAAACGCAGAACATTAAAGGGTTTCCAATATGATCCCGACAGTTATTTGCAGGCAGAATTGGAGTCATCTTTTATTTATGAAGACACGCCAGACCAAGAAACCGCCACGGCAGATGTTAAAAAAGACATGGAAAATGAACGTCCCATGGATCGGTTGGTTTGTGGCGATGTAGGTTTTGGAAAAACTGAAGTTGCCATCCGTGCAGCGTTTAAGGCCGTTGACAATAATAAACAAGTTGCGGTTTTGGTGCCCACTACCATCTTGGCGTTTCAACATTATAAAACTTTTTCAGAACGTCTTGCGGAAATGCCGGTTCGGGTGGATTATCTAAATAGATTTCGAACGGCAAAAGAGCGAAAAACGGTTTTGGAAGATCTTAAAAATGGAAAGCTGGATATCGTTATCGGAACTCATCAATTGGTCAATAAATCGGTCGAATTTAAGGATTTGGGTCTCTTGGTTATTGATGAAGAACAAAAATTTGGAGTAGCGGTAAAAGATAAATTAAAAACTATCAAGGAGAATGTCGATACCCTGACCTTAACGGCAACGCCCATTCCGAGGACCTTACAGTTCAGTTTGATGGCAGCCCGGGATCTTTCTGTGATCACTACGCCACCACCCAATAGATACCCAGTGGAAACCCACGTCATCAGATTTTCAGAGGAAGCAATTCGAGATGCGATTCGATATGAAATTGAACGGGGCGGACAAGTATTTTTTGTTCATAACAGAATAGAAAACATCACGGAAGTGGCGGGCCTTATACAGCGTTTGGTGCCCGACGCGAAGATTGGAATTGGACATGGCCGCTTGGACGGTAAAAAACTCGAGGATTTGATGCTTCGTTTTATGAACAACGAATTTGATGTCCTAGTTTCTACCACAATCATTGAAAGCGGACTGGATGTGCCAAATGCGAATACCATTTTCATAAACAATGCGAACAACTTCGGACTTTCAGATTTGCACCAAATGCGCGGTCGCGTGGGAAGGAGCAATAAAAAGGCGTTCTGTTATTTTATAACGCCCGACTATTCCGCAATGACCGATGAAGCGCGAAAACGAATTACCGCTCTGGAACAATTTTCAGAATTGGGAAGTGGAATCAATATCGCGATGAAAGACTTGGAAATTAGAGGTGCTGGAGATTTATTGGGCGGCGAACAAAGTGGTTTTATTAATGAAATTGGTTTTGAGACCTATCAAAAAATCCTTTCAGAAGCGATTGATGAACTAAAAGAAAAGGAATTCAAAGATCTTTATGAAGAAACTTCCACTCCCCTGAGTGACCGTAAGTTTGTTAAGGAAATTACCATTGATACCGATTTCGAGCTTCTCTTCCCCGATGATTACGTCAATAACGTGAGTGAAAGACTCAACCTCTATACAAAACTGAACGAAGTTAAAAACGAAGAAGAACTTTTAAAGTTTGAAACAGAACTTCGCGATCGGTTTGGCGAACTTCCCAAACAAGCTGTTGCTCTTTTAAACAGCGTTAGAATAAAATGGATCGCAATTTCTATGGGGCTGGAACGGGTTATTATGAAAAATAAAAAAATGGTCGGATATTTTGTCGCCGATCAAGAGAGCGATTTTTATCAAAGTCCTACTTATCTAAAAATGTTTCAAATTGTGCAGACCCACCCTCAAAAAGTGATGGTAAAAGAGAAACAAACCCGAAATGGATTGCGCTTACTCATAACCTTTGAAGGAATTTTGTCCGTAAACCAAGCATTAAAAGCATTGAAGCCATTTGAAGAGTAAAACTTCGTCAGCATCTGAAACCTTATGTCTTTAACGCGTTTGATAGCAATGCCGTGTAAATGTCGGGTGAAATAACTGCAGAAATATTGCGCTATACTTACATCTTCAGTACCATTGCTTCATCAAATCTAAGATTATGAAACAACCCGAACTAGGCCGAAAAATTTCGGATCTCCGAAAGCAAAAAGGTCTTACCCAAGAGGAACTTGTAGAGCAGTGCAATATCAATGTCCGAACCATACAACGCATTGAAGCTGGGGAAGTAACGCCCAGAAGTTTTACGTTAAAAACCATTTTAAACGCATTAGGAGAAGATTTAGGTTCCATTCAAGATAGCTCTCAGGAAAGTTATGACTTAAAGGAAGCCAGTCTGTCTTTAAAACAAATAAAAATTGCCTGGATTTGTGGATTGATATATTTCCTGTTAGGATTCGTAGAATTTGCGGTTGATTACGCCCGGTTTTATAAAGATAACCTGATCATTTCCAAAGGAATATATATCAGTATTAAGTTTGTAATTCTGATCACATTCCTCTATTTTATGTTAGGGTTTGTACGCAGCGGCAATCTATTCAATAGTTATCTTTTAAAAATTGGCGCTTTCTTTTTAATGGGAACCATGATTCTTTTTTCAATATATGATATGGCTTCGTTGTACTTCAACGGATTTTACATAGAATACGTGTTGATAACACAATCCATCTTCTTCGGGATTGGGGGTTTTATTTTAGGGTTTGCACTTTTACAATGGAAAACACCGCTCGGAATAATTCCGAAAATTGCGGGAGGATTTGAACTTGGCGCAGGCGTAATGTTCGTTCTGGTTTTCATGGCTTGGCTGGGATATCTTTTTATGATGCCGGCAATAATCCTTGAAATCATATTACTCTACAAAATAGCAGAATTTATTAAGACGGAAAAACCTTTTGAAAGTTAATACGGGAAGAATGGTAACTTTGTAGACTTAATTCGTTTTCAATGTTTCAAAAGTTAGCACTCTTTTTAATTCTAAGCCCGTTTCTTGTTTCTTGTCAAAACTCCCTCACCGGTGAATTTTCTCCGGCAGCGAAATATGATTTCGTAATTCTATATCGTCTAGATCCCGCCGGAAAGGTTTATGTGGCAGATACGAAAGTGGATGCTACGGGGAATTTTAAGATCGATTTTGGTCCCGAAGCTTTAAAAGGAACCTATAGATTGGTCTATGATCTGCCTGAAGATGAACATAATTTCGATTTTATATATGACGGAAAAGAAAGTGTAATCCTAAGTTTTTCAGAAAATGAAGGCGTGATCTTTCAGAACGGTCAGAATAAAATTCTTTTCGATTATCTACGGGAAATGAAAACTGTTCAAGAAGAAATCAATTCAAGTTTATCTTCTGAAAAGGAGTCGATGAATGAATTTTTCACACGACTAAAAGAGATTCAAACCCGTGCAGAAAATGCTTCAGATAACACGTTTGCACATTCTTTTATTCTTGCCAACTCTCCTTATATTCCCGATGATTTTATCAATAAAGAAGTTTACGAAATAAATAGGAAAAGCAATTTCTTTGACAATTTTGATTTTAATGCGCATCATCTTCAAAGTTCATCTTTCCCATTAAAAATAATAGACGATTACTATCACGAATATGTCACTTTGAAAAAGGGTGTGAATTATCGATCGGTTATCAATGATATCCAATTAGAGTTAAAAAACACCGATTCCAATTTTCAGAAGAATTTATTGGCAGAATTCTGGCAAAATTTGATAGATGAAAACAAAAATAATGCAGCCAATTATCTTGCCGAGCGCTATTTGATTTCGCTTGCCAATTCTTTGGAAGACACAGAGCTTTCGGAAAAACTTCAACAGTTTAAAAATCTGTCCATAGGAGCAAACGCACCGAATTTTGCATTGATGGATTATGACACCAACAAAACCCTTTATGATATTGAAGGGTCAGACTATTATATTTTGGCCTTTTGGAGTACGGAATGTTCGCACTGTATGAGGCACATGCCAGAAATCCATGAAAGGTTGAAAAGTATTTCTTCAGAAAAAATTAAAACTGTAGCCGTCGGACTTGAATTGGAAGAAATCCAATGGCGAGAAAAAATACTAGAACTTCCAGATTTTATCAATCTTTTGGCGATGGGTGATTCGCTAGATGAATTGGTGAAAGACTATAATATTAGGGCCACGCCCACTTTTGTTGTTGTAGATAAGGATAAAAGAATTATCGCAAAACCAAGTGGGGTCAAAAATCTATATGAAATTATCGATGCCTTGGAACAGTATCAAAAGCCATAAATTGCCTGAAGAGGTTGATCCGGATTTAAAAACATTTCAATCCGCCAGAATTTTTTTAATATCTTTAAAATTTCAAAAATCTTAGAACATGAAAACTCCCCTTCTCGCATTGTTGATTCTCTTTTCAACCTACACTTTTGGCCAGAATAGCTTTGGATCTCCACAAATTGGAATAAAAGTTCCTTTGGGAAAAACATTGGAATATAAAGGGATTTCCATCAAGTTTATGGAGGTTTTGGAAGATTCGCGTTGTCCGAAAGATGTTACTTGCATTTGGGCAGGGCGAGCTATTGTTAAAGCAGAAGTTTCTTCGGAAGGAAATACAGAAGAGAAAACCTTGATTTTTGGGGAAGTCAGACCGGGCGAGGAAAAGAGCACAACCTTATATTCTTCAAAAGAATTTTCTATTGATGGATTGACACTCAATCCGTATCCAACATCGCAAGGTTCTGAGGACACCAATTATGTTTTGGTGGTAAGCGAAAAGATGAAATAAGAAATCAGTGCATACTGCAACCGCTACAATCTGAATGATCGCCTTTTTTGCCGCCGGGTTTTCTAACCTCAAAAACAGGATTCCATACGAATTTCTTTAAAAGATATCCGACTGCAACAGAGAATGTGATTATGACTAAGATTGTTTGCATACTATAAAGATAACAAAACTACTTTAAAAATTGATAGGCCGCCAACGATAGAACATAAGC
>SMEQ01000579.1_pt1 | contig 10884 bp, 10 predicted proteins | sample 2456281 | NCBI WGS metagenome assembly SMEQ01 (sample SAMN10132596, study PRJNA489261) | soil metagenome | isolation source: day1 antibiotic-loamy sand soil ammended with raw manure from dairy cow... | place: USA | collected 2015-04-01 | reverse complement strand
GGCGTGAGCATGGGTAAATCCAGCGGTACTAAGCCGGTGTCCTGCTCAATGCGCTGTAAAACCACATCCAGATGTTCACGGCTGGGCCCAGTGAGGACAAACCACAGGTTGTATTCATGTTCACGCAGGTAGTTGTGGTTCACTTCTGGCAGTTGGTTGATGTACTCGGCGACGGTCTCGATACGTTGTTCGGGGACAGCTAAGGCGACCAATGAACTGGAGCCCGCTTTGCTGTGTTCAATGACGGGACCAATGCGGGATAAAGCGCCTAGTTGTTGCAGTTGTTCTAAGCGCAGCAAGATATCGGCTTCACTGCAGTTGAGCGCATCAGCCATGGCTTGATAGGGGGTGGCACAAATAGGCACGCCATGCTGGAAACGATCCAGCAGGCGTTGAGTGAGTTCGTCCATGTTTAACCCTTAGAGGCCAATACGATGGGCTCGGTTAGTAAAGAAAATTCCGCTAGGGTTGTCGGCTTCGAGGGTGTAAAGGTGTTCCAGTGTCTGAGTGTCCCAGACCTGCACCTCGTTGCGGTCGCGCACAGAAATCCAGATATGTTCGCCGCGTGGAGTAAACTCCATATGCAGCACGCCTGGACCCGGCTCAATGGTTTTGATGACTTCTTTAGTTTGGCTGTCAATCACCTGCACGTACTGGTTGTCGGGGTAAGCAAAGTTAACCCAAATCTGTCGTGCATCAGGTCGTGCCATTACAAATACAGGCTGCCCAACCATCTCAATCGCTTTGCTTTGTTGCCAGGTTTGCGTATCAATCACCAAAACTTGGTGATGACCCACGCCAGGGACAAAGGCTTGGTTGTCTGCAACGGTCCAGCCTTCTAAGTGAGGCATTTTATATACAGGTAATGCTTGGTTGCCCTTGCCATAGCCGTCTAAAATACGCGTTACGCCCTGCTCTGGATTCCATAAATCCAGCATCGCCAGACCGTCTTCGCCAAACAGGCCGGCAATGTAATAGCGCCCTTCAGGCGTGAGCATAGAATCGTAGGGTTGCTTGCCAATATCGGTAAAGCGGGAAACGGTTGGTGCGTCAGCAGCGCTATCGCTAAAGTCGATAATCCAGATTTCACCGGTATCAAACAGACTGACTAAAAATTTTTGTCCGGGGGCATCAACCATGCCGACCACGCGCGAGTTTTTGCTGCCATCGGCAATAGCCGTCGCGGGAATATCAGCCACCAGTTCTAGGGTGTCTGCTGTAAATATTTTAACGCCGCCGGGTTCATAGTTGCCCACCGCAATGAGGCGACCGTCTTGGCTAATAGCACCGCCAATACTGTTACCGCCTTGAATAATGCGCTTATCAATACGCTGTTTAAGCAGGTCCACTTTGGTCAAGCCGCCATCACGACCAAAGACATAGGCGTAGCGCTCATCGCGTGAAAAAACGACCGAGGCGTGTGATAAATCACCTAAACCTTCGACGCGAGCAATGGCTTGGTTGTTGGTGTGCTCAACAATAAGAACATTACCAGCCGCGCGCTCAATAACTACGCCCAAATCTCCAGTACCGCGCGGTTCTTCTTGCACACTGGTTAAGCTACAGGCGCTAAGTGCCAGCGCAAATAAAGGAGTAATAAACAGGCGTTTTCTCATGGTGAAACTCCCTGTAAAAGCTGGTCAATCAACCATGTGGCTTCTTGGTCGGTGAGTAAGGCGGCCCAAGGTGGCATCGCTGTGCCGGGACGGCCATGAATGATGGTGGCCACTAAACTTTCTTTAGGTTTGTCGACAAGATCATCAGGAGTGAGTGCAGGGCCTAAACCGCCCTTCATGCGCAGACCGTGGCAGGAACCGCAGTCTTGAATAAGGAGATGTTTTAATGTTGCTTGTCGTTCTGCAGAAATGGATTCTGCATGACTGGTAAGTGGAAAAAGGAAGGACGCCATGAGGAAAATAATAGCGCACTTGCGTTTGCTTAAGTACCGCATGACGTCTCCTTAGCAGACTATTTGTGTGAGAGAACCCACTCAGCAAGAATAGTTGCTTCTTCTTCAGTAACAGCGTTAGGTGGCATTGGGATTGGACCGTACTCGCCAGCACTACCGTTTTTGATGTGATCAGCAACAATTGCCACGTCATCACCACGCTTTGCGGCAACTTCTTGGTAAGAAGGACCCACCAGTTTTTTGTCAACAGCATGACAAGCAACACATGCTTTTGCAGAAAAAAGCTTTTCTGCAGCAGCGTTATCAACAGCTACTGCGGTCTGGAAAGAGGCAAGGGCTGCTACGGAAAACAAAGGAATTAATAGTTTTTTCATCATATATCCTCAAAGCTATTATAGTTGCGGACTCAAGGGAGCCCGCAACTGTAGTTTACTTAGTAAACGTCGTGTTGTGTATTGTTTACGTTAAATTTACCCGTTGGTGTAATCAAACGCTTATCTTTGATCACTTTTTTCAGTTTTAAGGTTTTGTCATCCACAACTACGATTGCGGAAACTTCATCCTGCTGGCTCCAGATAGAGAACCAAACTTCATCACCGGCCTCATTGTACTCGGGCTGTAACACGCGCTGTACGCCACCATCAATATTAGCCCACTCGGCAATTGGCAAAACTTTGTAGCCGGCAGCGAGGTTGTTGATATCAAATACAGCTGCTGTTTGGCTGATTTTGGCATCAGGGTTAAAGGTAGTGTCTAAGTACAGGTTGGTTGATTTTGGGTGAGTCTTGATAAACAAAGAACCACCGCCTTGACCTTTCAGCGTTTGCACTACTTTCCAAGCATGCTGTGGATGGCCTACAGGATCGGTGCCTATCAGGCTGATGGTTTCATCACCTAGGTGGCTGGTCGCCCACACAGGACCGAACTCAGGGTGGACAAAGTTTGCGCCACGACCTGGGTGAGGAATCTTGCCCACATCAATCAGAGCAGCCAGATTACGCTCTTTAGAGTCAATCACGGCAATTTGGTTAGACTCGTTCGCTGCCGTCATAAAGTAGCGGTGAGAACTATCCCAACCCCCATCGTGCAGGAACAGGTTGGCACCAATACTGGTCACTGTCAGGTTCTCAATGTCTTCGTAATTCACCAGCAAAATACGGCCAGTTTCTTTTACGTTAACAATGAACTCCGGGTGCTCGTGTGAGGCAATAATCGCCGCTACGCGGGGCTCAGGGTGATATTCTTGAGTGGTTACAGTCATGCCGCGCGTGGAGACAATCTGTAATGGCTCAAGAGTTTCACCGTCCATAATGGTGTACTGAGGTGGCCAGTAAGCGCCAGCAATAGCGTACTTATCTTCGTAACCTGCGAATTTGGAGGTTTCTACAGAGCGTGCTTCGATACCCACTTTAATGGTGGCAACGATGCTTGGGCTCTTCATCCATAGGTCAATCATGTCGATACGGGCATCACGGCCAATAACGAACATGTAACGGCCTGAGGCTGACATGCGAGAAATATGCACGGCATAGCCTGTCTCAATGGTTTTAACAATTTTTTTGGTGTCACCATCGATAAGTGCAATTTTACCGTCGTCGCGCAGTGTTACTGAGAACAGGTTCGGTAGGTTGAGCTTGTTCATCTGCTTCTTAGGACGCTTCTCTGGCGGAACAATGATCTTCCAAGAATTCTTCATTTCCGGCATGCCCCACTCAGGTGGAGTAGGCGGTGTATGTTGAATGTAATTGGCCATGAGCGTGATTTGCTCATTGGTTAGCTCACCCGAAGTACCCCAGTTAGGCATACCAGCCGGTGAGCCGTAGGTGATCAGCGCCTCAAGGTACTGTTGACCCCGGGCTTGCGTAATGTCGGGTGTTAATGGTTTACCAGTAGCGCCTTTACGTAACACGCCGTGACAACCAGCACAGCGCTGGAAGTAGATTTCACGTGCACGCTCAAATTCAGCGTCAGATAGGTTGGGTGCGCCAGCGGTACGGATGATCTTACCGTCGCTGATCTCTGTGGTTGCAGCGGATTGATAGGCCGCTTGCGGATCGTCAACTTTGGTTTGTGCATGGGCACTGGCAACTGCAAGGCTTAGTGCTGAAGCGATAGCGAGCAGGCTAGTGCGTGCTGCGGTCGTTCTCATTGTCATGCTTTGTCTCCTTTTGGGTTCTGCATGTTTTTGATTTTAACAGTGAATTTCAACAGAACTCGGCGAGTGGTGCGAAAATCTTATTGTTAGGGTAACTGTTCTTGTATGGGTGTTTTGTAGTTTGGGTAGCTTGCTAACCATGTTGACAATAATGCTAAAGAAAGACTAAACAATCACCCTTGATGGCAATCAAGTTAACTGCGCTCTTTAATTGTCTATAGAGTGACAAGGTAGTTAAGCTGTCTAAAACCCAGTCAAGCAGTAGGATATGGTTATGCAAGAACAATCCAGCGCAATAATTGAAACAACCCCGTATTACCAGAATATAACCAACGAAGAAGAGATTTTCCGTCAAGCTTGGCAACATCAGCTTCCGGTCTTAATTAAAGGACCTACAGGCTGCGGTAAAACGCGCTTTGTCCAGTACATGGCCCACGCTCTCAACTTACCCCTGTACACAGTTGCCTGTCATGACGACTTAAGTGCTACAGATTTGGTAGGCAGGCATTTAATAGGTGCCGACGGAACCTGGTGGCAGGATGGTCCATTAACACGAGCCGTACGTGAAGGCGGTATTTGTTATTTGGACGAGGTGGTGGAAGCACGGCAGGATACAACGGTAGTGCTGCACCCATTGGCGGATGACCGTCGCGAGCTCTTTATTGAGCGTACCGGCGAAAGTTTACGTGCTCCCGACAATTTTATGCTGGTGGTGTCGTATAACCCCGGGTATCAAAATCTGCTTAAGGGTATGAAACCTAGTACCAGACAGCGCTTTGTAGCAATGCGCTTTGACTACCCTAGCTTTGAGCAAGAAGTCCATATTGTGGCCACCGAGGCCGGAGTCGATGAGAAACTAGCCGCTCAATTGGTGCGGTTAGGTCATGCGATTCGACGTCTCGAAAACCATGACTTGGAAGAGGTTGCCTCGACAAGGTTGTTAATTTTTACCGCGCGTATGATTAAAGCAGGCTTGCCTGTACGCCAAGCATGCATGGCCTGTTTGGCTGAGCCTCTAACCGATGACGCACAAACTGTTGCCGCACTCATGGATGTAGTCGATGTCCACTTTCACGTTGACTGAACAACCGAAACATAAGCTGCCGGGTGATTTGGCTATGTGGATTTTTATCCTAGCCGAATTGGCAGCTTTTACGTTATTCATTCTTGCTTTCAGTATTACGCAACTACTTAAGCCTGAGATGTTTACGCTTGGGCGCGCACAGCTGGACAGCTCGACCGGCTTTGCGATGACCGCAGGTTTGTTGAGCTCTGGTTTTTTAGCAGCGTTGGCGGTTGAACGCGCGCGCAAAAACAAAGCACGGCAAGGCAGTCTGTTGCTGATAGCTGCTATTGCCAGCGGCATGGTTTATGTTGTGCTGAAAATCAGCGAATACAGCCACTTGGCCGGTCTTGGTTTTGATCTTGAATACAATACGTTTTTCACCCTGTATTGGTTGACCACGGCTTTTCACTTTCTGCATGTGCTATTAGGTCTAACGGTGCTGAGTTTTTTGAGCTGGCGCTGCTGGAAAAATGTCTATAACGCACAAGAACACGCAGGGCTGGAGTCAGGAGTAATGTACTGGCATATGGTGGATCTGGTCTGGGTGATTATCTTCCCGCTGGTTTATTTATTGGGTTAACGGCATGAAGCAAAAAAGCAACGAAGTGGTTTTGTTGGTCTGCTGGGTCGTGCTCATGCTGGCCACTATGGCGACCGTATACTGGGGCGCACAACAAAGCACGCTGGCGCTGCAATTGGCAGCAATTTTAGTTATCGCCATTGTAAAATCTGGGGTGATTATTGATGGCTTTATGGAGTTGCGCCACGCGTCCGTGCGTTGGCGCATGATTATGTATGGCTGGCCTGTGGCGATGAGTGCGGTAATCGCTGTTACTTTGCTTGCTGCACAAGCCGGTTAAATTGCTGCGCTACTTGTTCTATTTTGAACGGCGCTTGGACAAAACCAAAGTGTTGTCCCGCCGGACTGATAATAGCTAAATTGCCGCTGTGATCGACCGTGTAACCGGGTTGATTGGTATCGCCGGGAATAAAGGGAATACCCAGCGCGTTACTAAACTTTTGCACATCCGTCATATCTCCTGTGAACCCCTTAAAGTCTGGATGGAAAAAATCAAGATAAGCTCTGAGTTGCTGGGGCGTATCGCGATTAGGGTCGACGCTCACCATAATAAATTCAACCTGTTGCTGTGCTTGGGGTGTGAGTAAACGGTGTATTTGTCGCATTTCAGCGAGGCTGGTTGGGCAAATATCTGGGCAATAGGTATAGCCGAAATAAACCAAATACCATTTATCTTTAAGCTCGGTTGTGACAATAGGTTCGTTGTTGCTGCTGTCAAAGCTTAGTGTGGGAATGTCTCTAGGTTTGGGCAAAGCGATGATGCTGGCAGCACGCAACTCTTCGCTGTGCTGATCAGGGCTGGGTGATTTGATGTTAGCGGCTGCGTAAATAATGATTAGTACCAACACCAAGCTGGTGGTTGCGAGTAAAGCAAGCTGGATGGAGTTGCGCGACATTGAGAGATTCCTGACTGATAACCGGTGACAAATACGTTATCACAGCAGGCTATGATTCCAATAGGCTGTGACTTTGGGCCGCTATCATACAGCCGCATGCGAACCCTAGCTGCTGCACCTGTGTTGAGCTAACGTGTAGAGGCTAAAGACGGCAAAACAAGAACCGTGTAAAATGCGCTTTTATTAGCAGGCTAACAGTAAATGAATCCAGTAGTGAATCCCCGTCGTGGTTATGTGCTTGGCCTTACGGCTTACAGCGTGTGGGGTATGTTTCCTTTGTACTTTAAGACGCTTGAAGGGACTCCAGCGATTGAAGTGGTGATGCACCGTATTATTTGGTCTGCAATTTTCGGCGCTTTTTTATTGCTGATTTGGCGTCACCCCGGCTGGTTAAATGAATTAATTAAACACCCTAAGCGCTTGCTGGCTTTGGTGCTGTCAGGCTGTTTAATCGCCAGCAACTGGTTGACCTATGTATGGGCGGTACACAACGAGCATATGGTAGAGGCCAGTTTGGGGTATTACATTAATCCGTTGGTGAATGTGATGCTGGCGCTGGTGTTTTTGCGCGAAAGCCTAAGGCGCATGCAGTGGATGGCTTTGGGACTTGCTGGTATAGGTGTCAGCGTGCAAATTTGGCAGCTGGGTACAGTGCCGTGGATTGCATTAATTTTAGCGTTTTCTTTTGGGTTATATGGCCTGATCCGCAAACAAGCACCGGTGGCAGCCTTGCCGGGGCTGGTGGTTGAAACCTGGATGCTATTACCGGTTGCGCTGATTTGGTTGTGGCTCAATCCAGAAGCTGTGGCTGCTCAGCCCGGATTTTGGGGCAGTAAAGAGATGCTGTGGTTGGCAGCGGCCGGACCTATTACCCTGCTACCGCTGCTGTCCTTTAATGGTGCGGCTAAACACCTGCCTTATTCAACCATAGCTTTTTTGCAGTACATCACCCCTACGGTATTGTTGTTGCTAGCCGTTCTGCTGTTCGGTGAGCCCTTTACTGCCAGTGCTTGGTTAAGCTTTGCTTTTATATGGGCAGCACTGGCAGTCTATAGTTGGGACGCATGGCGGATTTTACGCCGCACCCGAAAAGCGGGTGTTATTTAGAGGCTCCTTAGTCCTTATTTACTCTTTTGTTCAATCTGTCCTAGTAGATGAACGACCTTTTCAGATAACGGCTCAATTTGCTGGTACAGCTGTTCAGCCTCTGCGAGTTTTTTACTTTCACGCAGCTCAATAATTTGTCTGATTTTACTGTGCATTTCTGCGTGTGGAGCTTCTAGGTTTTTCATTTCAGACAAGTGTCCATACTGTTCTAGCCCTTCGCTGTAATACCACTTACCCAGAGCGCAATCCTTGTGTGAAGTTGCTTCGGCGCGCGTTAGGCTGCCTCTATTATCAAGGTAGGCGCGCAACCGACCTTTCCAAGCGATGTGGGCAGTTTTTGCGGCGGTTAAATCAACCCCTTTCACGTTGGAGCGGAAGTGAGAGGTCAGCGAGCGTAGATTATCCATCTGCTCATGAATTTGTGCAGTGGCTGAAACGGTATCATTGGCGTCAGTACTGGTTTTTTCAGCAATGCCGGTGATATTGGTAATTGAACTGTCCATTTCGGCTGCTACTTGGCTTTGTTCTTCGGCTGCCGTAGCAATCTGGGTGCTCATTTCAGTAATCGAGGAAACAGACTGCACAATATTATCCAGTGCGCTATCAGCGGCAGTCGTATCGTTGATCGTAGCCTGTGCTTGTTCCTGACTTTCAACCATTAAATCGGCCGCTCGAAGCGATTGGTTTTGTAAGCGTTCAATAATGGTACGAATATTTTCAGTAGACTGCTGGGTACGCTGCGCCAGTGTACGTACTTCGTCGGCTACTACAGCAAAACCACGGCCCTGTTCGCCAGCACGCGCAGCTTCAATGGCAGCGTTTAATGCCAGTAAGTTGGTTTGTTCGGCAATGGCGCTAATCACCTGCATGACCTGACCTACTTCATGACTATCCTGTTGTAGCAACTGCATGGCTGCAGAGCCTTGTTCGACTTTATCGGCCAGCTCTCTAATACTGCGGATAGTTTGCGTGACTATTTGGCGGCCGTTTTGTGCTTCTTGTTGCGCTTGCTCAGCTGCTTCGGCGGTCAACACCGTATTGTGAGCAACCTCTTGCACGGTAGCTGCCATTTCGTTCATGGCGGTGGCAACTTGGTCGATTTCACTGTGCTGAGACTGAACACCGCGTGCGGTTTGCTCTAGACGCTGTGCAACGCCGTCAATGGTGGTGCTGACTTCAGCGGTTGCTTGCATAACGCCGCCGACCAGTTTGCCAATATGAGTCACCATATCGTTATAGGCCGTGAACATTTGTCCCACTTCGTTATCCGCGCAATCAATTTCAAGCGTGTGCGAAAAATCGCCTGCGCCAACTGAGTAAAGGTGTTCGCGTAATCTGTGCACCTGACTCATAAGCACACCCATACCGAAAATTCGTCCAAAGGTGACGAGGATTAAAATAATAACGGTGGAACCAAAGGCTACATATAGCTGTTGTTTGGCGTCAGCTTGCGCTGAGGTTTCCATCATCATTACTGCGGCGTTCATTTCTTTTAGAACTATGGGTGAGCGTTCGTGAATTGCGCTTAGATACTCAGGGTTATGTTGCTCTACGTAATTAGTGATGGATTGTTTGTAGTCTTGCCAGAGGTGATCCACTTTTTTAAGTTGCGCGACAACCTCAGGGTCAGTAATGGCGCTCATGCCGCGCTCTTTATTGCCCGCTAACAAAGCTTGGTGAGCGTCATCAAACTGCTTCAGGGTGGCGAACACAGTGGCCTTTTGTTCTAAGCCTGCGCCTGCAAGCAGCGCCTCTTTAGCCGCTTTTTGGCTGAGCATTCGCTGTGCCCCCGCCACATTTATACTGGTCGCATCATCGCTGTGGGAGATTAATAGGTGTGCAGCAACAACAACGGTGAAAATGGCAATAAGCGAATACGAAAACAAAAATTGCTTATCAAGGCTGCGAATCCCTATGCCACGCAAAATGGCCTGTATGACGTCGGAAATATACTTTTTCATGGTGGCACCTAATATTTATTAGAGTTGGTTTTGGTCACGCGCTATTGGCAGATAGGTGTGTGAGCCAGAGTCAAAATTTTAACTGCCAGATAACCATGCAGGTATTGTGCCATCATGATTATAGCGAATTGGCGCAGTCTTCTTTGCTGGGTTAGGCAGTATTGATGCTGGCATCTGGACAAGTGTTGTCATGGATCAGTGTATTGCATGCTAAAAAGGCGTAGCACCAGTAGGGGGGATTGAGTGAGGTGCGTGTTTCAAAGATTTCATTCTTTGTAAACTAATAAAAAAATAAATTGATTGCGATCATGCGCCGCACACACATAGGCTGGGTTAGTATGAATTAAGTTACAAATGATAAGGCAGGAAAGCTATGACGGTTGCGGCACCCCAAAGCGCAGGAATGAAGTACTTATACCAAAGCTTCTGGATTTGGTTGTTAATGTTTTGGGCAAGCTTTGCACTTGCCCAGCCTCTGAGCCCGCTAGAAAGGCAGCGCATTGCTACGGTGTTGCCCGAGGTTAATACGATTTCAGAGCCTGAGGGTGAGTTTGGCGTTAGAACGTTAAAAAGCGGTGATGAGCTGCAAGGTTACGCGTTTGAAAGCATCAATGTTGTTAATATCCCGGCCTACTCTGGTAAGCCAATTAATATGCAGGTGGTGCTAGGTTTAGATGGCACCATCCTTGACGCTTACGTATTGCATCATGACGAACCTATTCTACTCATTGGTATTCCTGAGCAAAAACTGCACGATTTTGCAGCTAAATATCAAGGAATTAATGTTGAGCAGCGCGTAGTTATCGGGCGTACTAAAGATGAAACAGCGGTAACTATTGATGCAGTAAGTGGCGCAACGGTTACGGTAATGGTGGTTAACGAGATCGTCATGCGTGCCGCACACCGAGTTGCAGTGTCGCTGGGTCTGGTTGAAGCACACAGCGAGATTAAATCTAAGCCCGCTACTATCCTCAAAGACTATTTCAGACCATCAGATTGGCATACGCTGACCGGTGACGGTTCGATAAGACGTATGTTGCTCGATCATGGACAGGTTGATGATGCTTTTATCGGTACGGAAGCTGAAGGTGTTGAGGCGGTTGCTGAGGATCAACGAGATACACCCTTTATTGATCTGTATTTAGCGGACTTAACAGTGCCAACCATTGGCCGCAACATTTTGGGCGACAAGCAATACCAAGCGATTATG
>SMEQ01000578.1_pt1 | contig 10892 bp, 9 predicted proteins | sample 2456281 | NCBI WGS metagenome assembly SMEQ01 (sample SAMN10132596, study PRJNA489261) | soil metagenome | isolation source: day1 antibiotic-loamy sand soil ammended with raw manure from dairy cow... | place: USA | collected 2015-04-01 | reverse complement strand
GGTATTTTTTTGCTGCATGATTGGCGAGCTTTGCCAACGTTTTGGTCGGCGCTATACCGACGCACACGCTTAAACCAACCCATTGGGCGACTGTCTCTTTAATGTTTTGACCAAACTCTAGCAGCGACACAGCTGAGCCTAAACCGCTTAAATCTAGAAATGCCTCGTCAATAGAATACACCTCAACCCTGGGTGCTAATCCTTCGAGGATTGTCATAACACGACAGCTTAGGTCTGCATACAGCGCGTAATTCGACGAGAATAACTTAATGCCATGCTGCTGTATTTGCTCTTGAATCTGAAATACCGGCACAGCCATTTTAATGCCAAGGGCTTTGGCTTCTTTTGAGCGAGCCACCACGCAGCCGTCGTTGTTGGACAACACCACCAGCGGGGCGTTTTTTAAATCTGGACGGAACAGTTTTTCGCAGCTGGCATAGAAGTTATTGCAGTCTACGAGTGCAAATACAGTGCTCATGGCTTGGCTGATGACTTACGCCGCATGTTGCGTACGACACTGGTGACAACACCAAAGATATCCAGCTCGCACCCTTCTGGCACATCAATGGCTGGGTAGGCTTTATTACGAGGTATCAAGCGCGTCACTGGCTTGAGTTCAAGCTCTTTAACAGTCAGTTCGCCATGAAAACCGGCAATAACAATATCACCATGCTCTGCTCTAACAGAGCGATCAACCACCAGAACGTCATTGGGATAAATGCCTGCTTCAATCATTGAATCACCTTCAACCCTGACAAAAAACGTTGCCGCAGGATGCTTGATACACAGCTCATTAAGATCAAGTGTTCTCTCAACATAATCTTGCGCTGGCGATGGAAAACCAGCTGGAACGCGATCAAGGAAAAGCGGGATAGCAAGCTGGTGGTCACCGATATAGGTAGCACTGCAACTTTTGCCAATGATTGAGATTTGCATGATTAGCCGAACCTAAATAACTGTATAAAAAAACAGTAGTATTATAGGCACGCCACAGGCTACCTGCAAAGACATAAATAAAGTCGCTTTTATAGCAATGAGTATCTGAGTAATCGTATCCTCTAGCCTTGCACTTGCGCCAATCAAAAACTGTTATAGCCTACAAAAGTACCTCAACTCATTAATCCCATACAGGGGCTAATGGCAGACTTTTTGGAGAAGTTAAAATGATGACACTTAGCACCGTACCCGTGGTGACCGATGCTTTAAACAGTATTAACGTGCACTGGTCTACTGGCCTAAAAAATCATGGCATTGTTAGCGTTCAATTCAGTAGTGAGTCCCGCGATCAGGCGCTGATTGCCGAGCTAATCACCATAAGGCACTTGCTTTTTACTCAGTATTTAATTCTGTTTATTTTTTCCCAGCCATTGGTTGGCTCCCGCCAACCCCGGGGCATCCAAGCAAGTCGCCAAGTACGAGTTTTGGAATGCCTGCAGACTTGTATACCAATTTGTATACCGCAAACTTTAGGCGAAAAAAAACCCTTGAAAATCAAGGGCTTAATTAAGTATGTGGCGGAGGAGGTGAGATTCGAACTCACGGATAGTTGCCCATCGGCGGTTTTCAAGACCGCTGCCTTCAGCCGCTCGGCCACTCCTCCGTCTTTGCGGCGGTGATTCTACCTGATTGAAAGATTCTGTCAAACATATTTACTTCTTTTGTTTAACAAATTTGCTATGCTTGGCGTCGGTAATAATTCTCAACTAAGGAGTAACACACTAATGCAGCGTTACAGCACACATGATGTAGCTATCCAGCGCGCAGGTAATTCAGTTCTGCGCAATACCTATGGCTTACTCGCGTTAACTTTAGCTTTCAGTGGCTTGGTTGCTTTTGTTTCACAGCAAATGCAATTGCCCCACCCTGGTCTAATAGTTACCTTGGTTGGTTTTTACGGTTTGTTTTTCGCCACCATGAGATTGCGTAATTCTGGCTGGGGCTTGCTGACCACCTTTGCGCTAACCGGTTTTATGGGTTACACCTTGGGGCCAATTTTGAATCTCTATTTGGGCATGAATAACGGCGCAAGCGTCATTAGCTCTGCCTTTACCATGACCGCTGTAGTGTTTGGTGGATTGTCAGCCTTTGTGCTGATTACCCGTAAAGACATGAGCTTTCTACGCACCTTTATTATGGTCGGTTTCTTTGTCTTGCTTGGCGCAATCATCGCGAGCTGGATTTTCGAAATTTCCAACATTCAGCTGATGATTAGTGCAGGTTTTGTCCTGTTCTCCTCTGCGGTAATTCTTTACCAGACCAGTGAGATCATTAACGGCGGTGAGACCAACTACATCATGGCAACCATCAACCTATATGTTTCCATCTACAACCTGTTTCTCAGCCTGTTACACATTTTGGGTGTAGCCAACGACGATTAACCGCGGTTGTCAGATACATAGAAAGCCCCTTAATTGGGGCTTTTTTGTTTTTCCTGGTGCAACGTATAGTTCTTCTATTTCCGTGCTGCGCGTTCTCTTTGTACGCGTTCCGTAACATCCCGTGCCATGGATACGCTACCTAGTACTTTACCTGTATCGTTGACCACGAGCGCAAAGGTCATCTCAACATAGAGCTTATGTCCTTCTTTATGCATTGCTCGGGTTAAAGTCGGCGTGCCCGCAAGTTTGAGCTTGCCGCTGGCAATCGCCGCATTAAAACCGCGCCAGTGCGCTTCGCGTAAATGCTTAGGAATAATAATATCCAGACTCTCACCCAAAGCGTCTTCTGCGCTAAAGCCAAACAGTTTTTCAGCCGCATGATTCCAGCGCTGAATAGTGCCTTGAGTGTCGGCATAGATGAGTGCATCCGAGGTTTGTTCGATAATCCATTCAGCCAAGCTGCTCATAAGTATCCTCCCGTAAATTCTTAGCTTTATTTATACGCACCTTGGCTTTCTTCTACTGTCAGCACAAAGTATAACGCTTGTTTTAGGTTAAGAATTCGTTTGAGAATTGCTGCTCAGGTAGGCCAAAAGCTCTGCATGGTTGCCCGTAAAAACCACGCGGTCTTTAATTTTGTTTTGCTGGTAGTGATACATCGGGTCGTAATATTGGCTCAGCAAGATATCAATCCATGCGCGATGTGCATCCAACTGTCCACCTTGCATTTGCTGTTGTAAACCCAGGTTCAGCAGCTGCTGGACTTCGTGATGACGTTCGGGGCCTAGGCGTCTTTGTATTTTAAGCAGGCTGCGCTGCATGCGTTCAACATAGAGCTGATCGCCCTGCTCTTGCCCATAGAGTTGAGCAAACTCCTCATGCAGACGGATCACATAATCACGCAGAATGCGCTCAATGCGGGTTTCTTTGTCTTCAGTCAGCACCACAACCGGTGCCGCTTGCATACGGCTGTATAGCTCATGCGGTCCCTGCGCGATAAAGTCACCGATACGCGTCAGTTGTAAGCACTGTGCGCGAGCGACGGCTAAGAACTCGGCCTCGCCTGCCGGCTAAGATAACGGAGAGAACATCGGGAGAAATTTTACAACCGCAACCAGCGCCATGGCTGTATTGGGTAAGGCGTATTGTTTGAGGCATTGGACCATTCACTAAGCTAAATTTGTCGTTAGTCTACGCCTGTTTATCGGTAAATTCAGAGAGAATTTAACTTATGTATTAGGTGTTGTAATCGAGCGACTTATGCTGGCATCGCCAGTTAAATCTGCTTTGTTACAATGAATTAAGCGGTATTTTTAGGTAAGCAATGCCATTGTCTTCTGGCTGTGGAAAATGCCCAGCGCGCATATTGATTTGTACTGAAGGCAAAATAAGTACGGGCATATCGAGGGTGGCATCGCGCGTTTCACGCAGCTGTACAAATTCATTTTCTGTCACGCCTTGATGCACATGGATGTTGTTGGCGCGCTGCTCAGCCACGGAACTGATATAGCGCAGCTCACGGCCATCGGGTTGGTAGTCGTGACACATATACAGCACAGTGTCGTCTGGCAGACTGAAGATTTTGTTAATGGATTGATACAGAGTGCGCGCATCGCCGCCGGGGAAATCACAGCGAGCCGTGCCGTAATCTGGCATAAATAAAGTGTCGCCAACAAAGGCAGCCTGTTGGCTGGCGTCGCTAATTACGTAAGTCATGCAGGCAGGCGTGTGTCCGGGTGTATGCATAGCAGTCAGCTTTAAACCGCCAATCATGAGCACATCACCATCGACTAGTAAACGATCAAACTGGCTGCCATCTCGGGCGAATTCGCTATCCAGATTAAAAAGCTTGCCAAAGGTGTCTTGCACCTGAGTGATCCGCGAACCAATAGCCAGCTTACCGCCCAGCACCTGCTGTAAATAAGGCGCGGCAGAGAGATGATCGGCATGCACATGGGTTTCTAAAATCCACTGCACCTGTGCGCCTAGCTCTTGGACGCGAGCGATTATTTTATCGGCTGATTGTGTGCTGGTACGCCCAGACTTTGGGTCGTAATCCAAGACGCTGTCGATAATGGCGCAGGCATTGGTTTGGCTATCGAGCACCAAATAACTGAGCGTCCAAGTGTCGGGATCAAAAAAGCCTTCAACTTGTAGATATGAGCTGGCCATAGTTGCCTCCATGGGGTGAGTGAATGCACAACGCAAACTGCGGCCACAAAGACCGCAGTTTCAGCTAATGTTGGATGCGGTGTTCAGCACCCCACCTGTGCTTTAACCTTAGAGTGACTTGGTTGAGTAGTACCAGTCAACCGTGTTGTAACCTTCGCTAGCACGCTTGTCAGCATCTGCGCTGGTCTTTGGCGGAGGAACAATCACATCCTGACCTGGCACCCAAGCTTCTGGTGTCGCTACGCCATGCTTGTCAGAGGTCTGCAGTGCGGTCAATAAGCGCACGAACTCATCAATGCTACGACCGTTGCTCATTGGGTAGTAAACCATCGCACGTAAGATGCCTTCGGGGTCAATGATAAAGGTAGCACGTACCGCTTGAGTATCTGCCGCACCTGGGTGCACCATGCCGTAAGCACTGGCTACCTCCATTTTGATGTCATCAATAATTGGGAATGGAATCTCCACGCCGAATTTTTCTTTGATGTTTAACGTCCAAGCTAAGTGTGAGAACAGGCTGTCGATAGATAAGCCCAGCAAGTCGCAGTTCATCTGCGCAAACTTAGGCGCCGCTTTAGCAAAGGCAATAAATTCAGTGGTACAAACTGGGGTGAAGTCCGCTGGGTGAGAGAATAAAATCAACCACTTACCTCGGTAGTCTTCAAGTGATTTAACACCATGTGTGGTGTTTGCTTTAAATGCTGGAGCAGCTTCGTTCAAGCGTGGGAAAGATGCTACAGGAGCTTGGTTTTCCATCTCTGTTACCTCTTGGGTTTGTTTAAGTTGTGCTTACTTTATCTATTTATATTTTATATATCTAGATATATTAAATTGTTGCCATGATAGATATTGGCTATCAGTTGAATCAATCCAATTAGCAATGAGGGCTGTAAACTATCTATGGAGCACAACTTTTGCGCGATCGTGATTTTCAGGCAGCATCTAAGTTAGCTTTATAACCTGCTTTGCCCAGAAGTTAGGTTCCACCAAGGTTTATGCTTGAAGCCCATGTAGGAGCGCATCTTATGCGCGATCGCGGTTTTACCATCAGCAGGGATTCTTGCAAAACACAAAGTGCAGGCGTAACCTGCTTTCTTGGTTCGCAGTGAGCCGACGTCGCTCAGACGGTTCTGGGCGCTTACGTTTAAGGTATTTATCATGTCCGACACTCGTCGCTCTCGGCGCTTTGCGCGTATCGATCGTTTACCCCCTTATGTGTTTAATATTACTGCTGAATTGAAAATGGCCGCCCGTCGTCGTGGCGAGGACATTATTGATTTCAGCATGGGCAACCCGGATGGCGCTACACCTCAGCATATCGTTGATAAGCTGGTGGAAACGGTAGCACGGCAGGATACGCACGGTTATTCCACCTCTCGCGGCATTCCCCGTTTGCGTCGTGCGATTTGTCATTGGTACAAAGAACGTTACGACGTGGATTTGGATCCGGAAACTGAGGCAATTGTTACTATCGGCTCTAAAGAAGGTCTGGCGCACCTGATGTTGGGTACTTTGGATCAGGGTGATACGGTGCTGGTGCCTAACCCTAGTTACCCGATACATATTTACGGTGCAGTGATTGCCGGCGCGCAGGTGCGCTCGGTACCCCTTATTCCAGGTGTGGATTTCTTTGCCGAACTAGAGCGCGCCATTCGCGAGTCTATTCCCAAACCCAAGATGATTATTTTGGGCTTTCCTTCAAACCCAACCGCGCAATGTGTTGAGTTGGATTTCTTTGAGCGTGTGGTCGCGCTTGCTATCGAACACGATATTATCGTGGTGCATGATTTAGCCTATGCTGATATTGCTTACGATGGTTGGAAACCACCTTCTATATTGCAAGTGCCGGGCGCGCGTGATGTGGCCGTAGAGTTTTTCACTATGTCGAAAAGCTACAACATGGCTGGCTGGCGCATTGGTTTTATGGTCGGCAATGAAGAGTTGGTTGCCGCGTTAGCACGGATCAAAAGCTACCACGATTACGGCAGTTTTACGCCGGTACAGGTAGCCGCCATCGCCGCGCTTGAAGGCGACCAACAGTGTGTGCTTGATATTGCCGAACAGTACCGTCAGCGCCGCAACTTGATGGTCAAAGGCCTGCATGAAATAGGCTGGATGGTAGAAAAGCCAAAAGCCTCCATGTATATCTGGGCCAAAATACCTGAGGCTTATGCACACATGGGCTCACTGGAGTTTTCTAAAAAACTGTTAGCTGATGCCAAAATTAGTGTCTCGCCGGGGATTGGTTTTGGTGATTATGGCGACGATCATGTGCGCTTTGCCCTGATTGAAAACCTTGACCGCTCCCGCCAAGCTTTGCGTGGTATTCGTGCCATGTTTAGAGCTGATGGTGTGTTGCCAAATCAGTAAAGGATGCTGTATCGAGCTGGGAGTAAGGCGTCCAGCCCGATACTTTTCTTTATCCACAATTCCTGTGGATAACTCTGTGAGTATCTTGCTAACAGATGGCGCTAAGGTTGATTGTTTATAGCTCTGCAGCAGGATGCTTAAAAAACGCGCATTAAAATTAAACCTATTTATTTCAAGCACTTAGCAAAGTCAAGAATAAAGTCGGTTGTGATTTTATATTTTATTAATGGCCTTTTGCTAGCTAACTTTTAGCTGTGCATAGTTATTATTTGCAAACATACTGCAATAGCTAAAGCAAGCCGTTGTCTATGAGTTTTTTACTGGTTTTGGAAGAGCCAGTCCCTGTAATTGGCCTGTGAAATGACTGAAGGACCCATCGCGCAAAAGTTGCGCTCCCACAGAAGCACTTCACAGAAGCAGCCCACAGCAATTGCACGGGCTAAACCGCTCTCGTGGGAGCGCATCTTATGCGCGATTGGGGTTAATGTTGACGCTTAAGTATGAAGGGTTAATGCTAATCACCCAGATGCTGGGCTCCAACAAGCCTTGCCTGTTAATATTTGCAGGAGCTGCGCTCCAACAGAAGTCTTTAGCTGTATTTACGTTGGTACTGGGTAACCTTGGGAAGGTAGCGGCGTGTTTCGGCGTAAGGCAGTTTGGCGACCAGCTGGTTATAAACCTGCGCCGGGCTTAAGCGGTTAATCTGGGCAAAGGCTTGATCGCGGTTGCTGTGGAAGGCTTTCAGTACATTACCGCTACCGGTGTTGTAACCGGCAATCACGCAGTATTCACGCGACAGCGGATGAGTCACGCGCGCTAAATAGCGGTCATTTAAAATCGACAAATAAGCAGCACCCATCTGAATATTGTTTTGCGGCATAAATAGATAGTCTTTGCTGGGCGTGCCGGGCCTGTTATAAATCAGCTGGTGCGCATCACGCCCCGCTGTGGTGGGCACGATTTGCATCAAGCCATAGGCCGGCACATGGCTGATGGCATAGGGATTGAAGCTACTTTCAGCTTCCATAATCGCGTAAATCAGTGAGCTTTTAACCTTAAAGCGGCGGCTATTCTGCGCCACATAACTGGCGTACTTGTGCTGTGAGTTAGCCTGATGGTTTTGCACCATGGCAAAGCTGACGAAGTAGCGGGTTTTGCCTTTGTACTTATCCTGCTGATAGGCATTAGCCAGAAGATGCTTGGCGTACTGGCCTGCTCGCCACTCATAGCGTATGGCTTGACCTTGATGGTCAACGACCAAACCATGCAAGAAGGGTTCTGCGCCTATGTTGACCGCTTTGTCGCTGAGTAAGTCCACTCCAGATGGGTCGCTAGGCGCTAATAAGGTGCTAATGATGGCTTGCTCAAGCTTGGCTTTAGCGTCTTTCTTTTCAATGGTTTCCACACGAATCACGCCCGTATCAAAGTTAACCACTGCACGAGTTTGGTATTGATCGCTGTATTTTACGTATTCGGTTTTACTGGCAACCCGCTTGTCGCCCCACTTTTTAGCCAGCTTATTGGCCAATTGCTCAAGCTGCCCACGGACTAATCTGTCGACTTCCGGAATACCCGTAGAAGGAAGTTGGCTGCTTATAGCTCCCTTTAGCTCACCTTGCGCAACTCTACGGCCTACGCCAACAGTGGTGCGTACTTGTTCAGGTTTGCAGGCGGCAAGGGTAAATAAAGGACTAACGGCTAGAAACTTGATTAGTTGACGTCTATTCATGGGCTCTATTTATTCATACTCATTTATATCACGCAACCTCTAGTCGAGCGTCTGCGCCCATTGTTTGGCCATGCGCTTATCGGACACCGGTATTTTGGTGCCGAGCTGCTGGGCAAACAGTGAAACGCGGTACTCTTCCAGCATCCAGCGATACAGCAGCAGTTCGGGGTCATGCTTGCCTTCTTTTTGATGCTTGTTTTGCTTTTGCTGTAGTTTTTCTAGGTAGCCGCTGAGCTCCAGCGTCCAGACACGGTCTTTTTGCAACTGCGCGCCCAGTTTATCGAGCCGCTGGGCGATGGCTTTTAAGTAACGTGGGTACTCTTGCAGCCACTGGCTAGGCGTATCACGAACAAAGCCGGGATAAATTAAACCACTAAGCTGGCTTTTGATGTCATTCAGCGCCACCGCCATGCTCAGGTCTATGCGGCCTTTCAAGCGTTTTTTCAGCTCATGCCAACGCTGCAGAATATCTTTCAGGCGCTTAACTAGCTGTTCGCCCTGCTCTACTACCGCACCGCGATGTTGTTCAGCCAGCTGCATAATCTGGGTTGAATCACGCGGCAGCTTATCTAACCCAGACAGAACCAGTGCTTCAGCACAAGCCAGCATCACATCCTCGCTAAGCGCTTCAATGCGTCCTAACTCTCGATAGAGCAATGCCAGCTGATTGTCCTTGCCAAGCTGTTCACGAATGTATTTGCCCGGCTCGGCCCACTGCTGCACCAGTAAACGCTGTACAGCACGGCGGTGTTCATAATCGGCTTGGACTTGGCTGGCAAACTGGCTTTGCTGCACCACCCCTTCTTGCTCCACCAAGGCGGGATAGACGGTCATGCTTAGGCCGGCAATTTGTTGTTGCTGGTAGTCTTCAAGCTTGAAATCAGCCACATCCAATTCGGCGGGTGCGTTGTCCTTTTGTTGATTTTTCAACTCAGCTAGCGCGGTCTGACTGGCCTCGCCAAATTGGCTGGTCAAAGCAGAAAAGTCACGGCTCTCGCCTAAGCATTTTCCTTTTGCATCAAGAACTTCAACGTTCATTCTCAAGTGATTGTCGAGGTTGTTAAAAGCGTTTTGCCACGCATCCTCTGGAATTTTTGCGCCTGTCATCCGCAATAATTGGTGCGCTAACACCTCAGTTAATTCGCCCTCAGCAAAGGGCATGTTGTCGAGTGCCGCACGGACAAAGTCCGGTACGGGAACAAAGTTTTTGCGGATGGCTTTAGGCAGTTGTCGCACCAAGGCAATGCATAATTCTTCTAGCAATCCCGGCACTAGCCAGTGCAAACGACTTTGTGGAATTTGCAGTAAAACGGGCACAGGCACACTGAGCGTGACGCCATCGCGCGGATGACTGGGATCAAACTCGTAGCTTAGCGGCAACTGCAAACCATTCCACTCTAAGTGGTCAGGATACTTCCCTCCCGTGACTTCGCTGGCCTCACGCTGCAAGGCATCCGCTTCGGTCATGATCAGCAGATCGGCTTGCTTAGCGCTGCCACGTTTATACCAGCGCTCAAAACTGGCAGTTTGGTAAATATCCGCTGGAACATGGCGATCATAAAACGCGAACAGGGTTTCATCGTCGGCCAAAATATCACGCCGGCGTGCCTTGGCTTCGAGTTTGTCGAGCTTGGCCAGCAGTTCACGGTTTGCACGCAAACAGCGCGCACGGCTGATAATGTCGCCACCGACTAAGCCTTCACGGATAAACAGCTCGCGACTTAATACGGGGTCCAGCGGTCCATAATGCACAGCGCGGCGTCCGACTAGAATCAGGCCGTAGAGCGTGATTTGCTCATAAGCCACCACCTGACCGCGGCGCTTTTCCCAGTGCGGCTCCAGATAAGTACGTTTAATCAGGTGCTCGCCAGCCTGTTCCGCCCACACTGGATCAATTCGTGCCACCATACGCGCGTAGAGCCTTGTGGTTTCGACCAGTTCAGCCGCCATGAGCCACTGCGGGCGTTTGCGTCCCAAACCACTGGAGGGATGAATCAGAAAACGACGTTGACGCGCGCCGAGATAATCATTGTCTTCGGTTTTCTGCCCGATATGACTGAGCAAACCGGGTAACAGCGCTTTATGCAGCGCATCATAGTCAGCGGCCTGGTCATTAAAGGGCAGTTTCAAATCGCGACAAATCAAGGTCAGCTGTCGATGAGCATCGCGCCACTCGCGCAAACGCAGGTAGTTAACAAACTGGCTGCGACACCAACGGCGCAAGGGCGAAGCCCCTAAAGCCA
>SMEQ01000577.1_pt1 | contig 10894 bp, 13 predicted proteins | sample 2456281 | NCBI WGS metagenome assembly SMEQ01 (sample SAMN10132596, study PRJNA489261) | soil metagenome | isolation source: day1 antibiotic-loamy sand soil ammended with raw manure from dairy cow... | place: USA | collected 2015-04-01 | reverse complement strand
TTAGAAGATATCAATACAGCCTTTGATTTGATGCACGAAGGTAAGAGTATTCGTAGCGTTATTCATTTTTAATCAACAACCACAAATGCTCAGGTTGGCACTCTTATTAAGCGCTGGCCTGAGCGCTTGTCTTTGGAGGTCAGGATGTCGTTACAACAATTATCATCGCAAAAAGTCTTTGGCGGCCAACATGTGCGCTATCAACATCAATCTCAGGCGCTCAATTGCAGTATGCAGTTTGCAGTGTACTTGCCCCCGCAGGTTGAATTAGGTCAGCCTTTGCCCGTGTTGTACTGGTTATCAGGGTTAACCTGCACCGATGAAAACTTTATGCAAAAAGCAGGCGCCTTAAAAATGGCTGCTGAGTTGGGTTTGATTATTGTTGCACCTGATACCAGCCCGCGTGGTGCTGACGTACCGGACGATGCAGAAGGTGCGTGGGATTTTGGTTTGGGAGCTGGCTTTTACATTAACGCCACGCAAGCACCGTGGTCGACACATTATAAAATGTACGATTATGTTGTGCATGAGCTGCCAGCATTGATTGAGAAGCATTTGCCGGTGTCGGATAAGCGCAGTATCAGTGGTCACTCGATGGGCGGGCATGGCGCATTAATTGCTGCGTTGCGTGAGCCCGAGCGTTATCAATCTGTGTCGGCGTTTGCGCCCATTACACAACCCAGTCAGTGCCCTTGGGGTGAAAAAGCGTTTTCCAATTACTTAGGTACGCAGCGCGAGACATGGATGGAGTGGGATGCCAGTGCTTTAATGGCTCAGGCCACACAACATCTGCCCATGTTGATTGATCAAGGTGAGGCCGATAGCTTTTTAGTGGAGCAGCTTAAACCTGCAGCCTTAGAAGTTGCGGCTGAGCAGGCAAAGTATCCACTGACATTGCGCCTGCAGCCGGGTTACGATCACAGCTACTATTTTATCGCCAGCTTTATTGATGAGCATTTGCGTTTTCATGCGCAAGCATTATCAGCTTAAATCAGCGATGAGAATTACAGGCAGTTCAGGTCTGCAGAGTGAATACCGTGTAGAATGCTGCCTATTTTAAACGATAGGTAACAGCATGCGTATAGGTCATGGCTATGATGTACACCGTTTTCAAACAGGTGATTTTATTACCTTGGGCGGTGTACGTATTGCTCACCATCAAAGCTTTGTCGCTCACTCTGATGGTGACGTTTTACTGCATGCGCTGACTGATGCGCTCTTAGGTGCGGCGGCACTGGGTGATATTGGTCAGCATTTTCCTGATACAGATCCGGCTTATCAAGGTGCTGACAGCCGAGTACTGCTACGCAAGGTTGTCGCTTTACTGCAGCACGCGGGTTGGGCAGTGGCGAATGTTGATACTACACTGCTGGCGCAAGCACCTAAAATGGCACCTCATATTCATGCGATGCGCACGCATATAGCGGCTGATTTGCAGCTTGAACTCGATCAAGTGAATGTCAAAGCGACCACCACAGAAAGTTTAGGTTTTGTCGGGCGTGAAGAAGGTATCGCTGCGCACGCTGTGGTGATGCTGGTGAAAGCATGAACGAGCTTGAATTATTGGGTCCTTTGGCTTGGGGTCCGCCCTGCGGCAGTGCGCAACTCAAAGCTAGCGCTGAAGATTTCCAAGTGGATGAAGTGCTGGATATTGCGTTATCGGGCAGTGGTGAGCACCTGTGGTTGTGGGTGGAAAAGCGCATGCTCAATACTGAAGAGGCCGCACGGCGTTTAGCTAAAGCGGCGGGTGTTTCTTTACGCCAGATCAGTTATGCAGGGCTCAAAGATCGACAGGCTTTAACTCGCCAATGGTTTAGTATTCATTTGCCAGGTAAAGATGATCCACAATTACAGGCTGCTGAAGGTGAAGATCTACATATTTTAGATCAGCAACGTCACAGCCGTAAGTTGCAGCGCGGTGCTCACTCAGCCAATGGCTTTACCATCCGTTTAACGGATCTTAAAGCTGATCACGCGAGTTTAGAAAAACGCTTGCAGATCATTGCAGCGCAAGGCGTGCCTAATTATTTTGGTCTGCAGCGTTTTGGTGAAAACGGTAATAACCTACTGGGTGCGCAGGAATACGCGCAGCGTAATGAGCTCCCTGTGCAGCGTAATTTACGTTCGCGTCTGTTATCTACAGGGCGCAGTGCAGTGTTTAACCGTGTATTGGCGCAACGGGTGCGCAATGCCAGTTGGAATGTAGCGCAGGTGGGTGATGTTTTAGCCTTTAGCGGCAGCCGCAGTTATTTTTTAGCTGGAGTGGATGAGTGTGATGATCCGCGTTTAGCGCAACTGGATGTGCATCCCACTGGTCCCTTATGGGGTGATGGTGAGTTGGTCAGTCAAGGGCAAACTCGAGCCGATGAGCAAGCTGTAGCAGCGAGTTGGCCTGAGTTGTGTAGCTGGTTGGTGCGAGCTAAGTTAGAGCAAGAGCGGCGTATTTTGCGATTGCCCGTGCAGGATTTGCGTTGGACATTTGTCACGCCTGAATGCTTGCAAGTGCAGTTTGTTTTGCCACCGGGCTGTTTTGCCACTGTGGTGTTACGTGAATTGGTTGAACTTTTATCAGTGACTGAGGCAGTACAGGCGTGCGAATTTTAATTGCTAATGATGATGGTGTGAGCTCTCCAGGTTTATCGGCATTGCATGGCGCGTTAAGTGATTATGCTGACTGCACCATTATTGCTCCTGAGCAAGATTGTAGCGGTGCCAGCAGCTCCTTAACCTTGGATCGACCTTTGCATCCACAGACATTAAGCAATGGCTATATCAGCGTCAATGGTACCCCCACAGACTGTGTCCATTTAGGTCTGCATGGTTTACTGCCTGAGCCTATGGATATGGTGGTTTCAGGGATTAATTTCGGCGCTAATCTGGGTGACGATGTCCTGTATTCTGGTACTGTTGCGGCGGCGCTTGAAGGGCGTTTTTTACAGCGCCCTTCATTCGCATTTTCATTGTTATCACGCCAAACACACAACTTACCGACCGCAGCATGGTTTGCACGGCGTTTGCTTGAATCCCATGCGGATGTGTCTGTGCCTGCGCGTACCGTATTTAATGTCAATGTGCCTGACTTACCCTTAAATGAAATTAAAGGTATTCAGCTCACTCGGTTAGGGCATCGTGCGCGGGCTGCTGCCCCTGTGCTGACCATTAACCCGCGTGGTAAAAAATGTTACTGGTTGGCCTCTGTGGGTGAAGTTGAAGACGGTGAAGAGGGCACTGATTTTCATGCGGTGTCGCAAGGCTATGTGTCCATTACGCCGTTGCAGTTGGATCGCACATTTCATGCGCAGATGGATAATGTCAAACATTGGCTGGAGGGTGTGATGTGAGTTATCAGCTGGATGATTTGCAGCGCCTAGGCATTGGTATGACCTCGCAACGCACGCGCGAACGTTTGATTCAACGTTTGCGTGACGATGGAATCACTGATGAGCAGGTGTTAGAGGTGATGCGCAGCACGCCACGGCATTTGTTTGTTGATGAAGCTTTAGCGCATCGCGCCTACGAAGACACCGCGCTACCCATTGGCAGTAATCAAACAATTTCGCAGCCCCATATTGTTGCTTATATGACACAGTTGCTGCTGGCGGACGGCCCTCTTGATAAGGTGCTGGAAGTGGGAACGGGCTGCGGTTATCAAACGGCTGTGTTAGCGCAGTTGGTTGGTCGTGTGTTTTCGGTTGAGCGCATCCAGTCCTTGCAGGAGCGTGCGCAAGAACGTCTAGCAGAGCTGAATGTGCGCAATGTGTTGTACCGCTGGTGCGATGGTTGGGAAGGCTGGAAAGCACTGGCACCCTATCAGGGGATTATTGTCACCGCGGGCGCTAAAAAAGTACCGCAGGCCTTGCTGGAGCAACTGGCGATCGGTGGACGCTTAGTGATCCCTGTAGGTGAAGATGATCAGCAAAAATTATTATTGATCATCCGTGAAAAAAACAGATATGTGCATCACACATTAAATGATGTGCGCTTTGTACCTTTACTAGCTGGAACCTTAGCGTGAAAAATAAAGCCGTATTGTTTGTTAAAGGGTTAGCCATGGGCGCTGCTGATGTGGTGCCGGGTGTATCCGGTGGTACAGTTGCGTTTATTACAGGCATTTATGATCAGTTGTTACAGGCATTATCCAGTATTCCAGAAGCGGCACTGCTGTTGTTAAAAGGCCACGTCAAGCAGGCGTGGCAGTTGGCACATATGAACTTTTTACTGGTGTTGTTTAGCGGTGTGATATTTAGCATCCTGAGCTTGGCACGCGTGATTACTTGGCTCTTAGAGACGCAGCCGATTGCGCTATGGTCATTCTTTTTTGGCTTGATTCTAGTGTCGTGTTATGTGGTGGCGCGCGATATTCAACGGTGGCATTGGACGCGCTGGCTGACCTTTGCTTTGGGCGTCGGTTTTGCATGGTGGATTACCGTGGCGTCGCCCCTAGACTGGGGGGATGATCCAGTGAGCCTGTTTTTTGCTGGGGCGATTGCAATTTGTGCAATGATTTTGCCCGGTATTTCTGGCAGTTTTATTTTGCTCTTGATGGGGCTCTACCCCACAGTATTGATGGCAGTGAAACAGCTGGACTTGGGCGTATTGTGGGTCTTTGCCGCGGGTTGTATCTGCGGTTTATTAGCTTTTTCGCGGTTCTTACGCTTTGCATTAGAGCGCTGGAGAGACCTGACCTTAGCCTTATTAACAGGTATTATGTTTGGCTCGCTGAATAAAGTGTGGCCGTGGAAGCACACCTTGACGTGGCGTACCAACAGTCAAGGTGTTGAAGAGCCTCTATTACAAGAAAATATTTTACCGTGGCAGTATGCTGATGTCTTACAAACCCATGCACAGCTGGTGCCTGCCATTCTTTTGATGTTGTGTGGTGTTGCTTTAGTCCTCGGTCTTGAGCGCTACGCACGTCAATCATTATAGTGCCTTACACTGTTAAATCGTCCAGGAGTTCGGCGTGAAGCCAGTTCAATTTATATCATCTGTTAGCCTAATATCCCGTACACAATGGTTGTGTCTACTGCTGATCAGCAGTGTGCTGGCAGGCTGTTCCGGCTCAGCCGGTAAAGCGCCGGTTGTCGATCGCTCGCACGGTGCTAAACAACGTCAATACAATCCGGTCACTCAAGGCCAGCATGTGGTGCAGCGCGGGGATACCTTGTATTCGATTGCCTTTCGTTTTGGTTGGGATTGGAAAAAATTAGCGGCACTCAATGGTATCCGCGCGCCCTTTACTATTGTGCCGGGGCAGGTGATTCGCTTCTCCAATAGCTCGCAACCGAGAATGGTGGCTAAAGCACCGGCAGCAAAGACAGCTAAAAAAGCTACGCCGACGGCTCAACCGCGTCCAATTGCTGTGGCTAAAACTGTGACACCTGTCACATCTGCGCAACAAAAATCTGTGCCGATGGCAGCAGGTCAGCAGGGCAAATGGCTCTGGCCTGCGCCGGGTACGCTGGTTGGTGTTTATTCTTCAAACACCAGTTTGAATAAAGGCATTGATATTGCTGGCAAGCTGGGACAGCCTATTGTTGCAACAGCCAACGGCAGTGTTGTGTATGCAGGCAGTGGTCTAAGAGGCTACGGTGAGCTGGTGATCATTAAACACAATGACACCTTCATCAGTGCTTATGGCCACAACCGGCGACTGCTGGTAAAGGAAGGGCAAACAGTTAAAGCAGGGCAGCAGATTGCAGAAATGGGCTCAACAGGTACAGACCAAGTCAAATTGCATTTTGAAATTCGACGCCAAGGTAAACCCGTTGATCCTTTGCAGTATTTACCTAAGCGTTAAATGTTAAACCCCGCTCTACCAGCAGTCATATAACTGCAGCAGTCTAAGTTGGGATGCTGCAGTTGACTATCTGACAGGATGTGGGGTGGTAATCATGCAACGACAGGGATTGGTTTTTCATGCTGCACGTGAGTTATCGGGTCAATATCAAGTGGCTGCACCAGCGCAACGCAGTGCAGCGAAGCATAAAAAAGCTACAGCTCAAAGGCAAAGCACTCAGCACCTTGATTCAACGCAGCTGTATTTAGATGCTATTGGCCGCTCACCCTTGCTGACCGCAGAGCAAGAAGTGTCTTATGCGCGCAGTGCTTTGCAGGGCGATAGTGCCGCTCGTGCGCGGATGATTGAAAGCAACTTGCGTTTGGTTGTGAGCATCGCTAAGCGATATCAAAACCGTGGTTTAGCGCTCTTAGATTTAATTGAAGAGGGTAACTTAGGATTGATTCACGCTGTGAGTAAGTTTGATCCTGAGCGCGGTTTTCGTTTTTCTACGTATGCGACTTGGTGGATACGCCAATCGGTTGAGCGCGGTATTATGAATCTCGCTCGGGTGGTGCGTTTACCTGTACATGTCTCTAAAGAACTCAATGCTTACCTTAAGTCTGTACGTGAGTTAACTCAGCAGTACAGTGGCTCACCTAGCCTTGAAACGATTGCCAAGCATTTACAGTTGCCGGTGACTTATGTTCAGCAAATGCACGAGTTTAACGAGCATGCTTTATCCTTAGATGCGGCAAATATGCAGGAGTCTGGGGTCAGCTTGCTGGATATGTTGGTGGATGAAAACCACTGTGATCCAAGTCGGGCTATACAAAATGCTAATCTTGCCGCCAGCTTAGATGAGTGGGTTGGCGCACTGAATGCGCGCTCGCGAGAAGTGATTCTGCGCCGTTTTGGTTTGCGTGGTTATGACAGCCAAACCTTGCAAGGTATTGGTGAGGCGATGGGGTTAACGCGCGAGCGTGTGCGCCAAATTCAGGTCGAAGCCTTGGCGCGATTGCGTCAAGTATTGGAAAGCCACGGTTTATCAAGTGAATTATTGCTTGATCTATAAACCTTAGAGTTGAGTCTGTTGTGTGTCTGATCGAGGCGCAGCAGACTCAACATGGCCGCACAACTTATCCTTAGGGGTTATTTGCGCTAAACTATGCGTCTTCATTTTTCAAACCAGCAAAAGGACATTCACCATGCACTACGTCACTCCTGATCTGTGTGATGCGTATCCAGATGTACAAGTCGTTGAACCCATGTTTGCAAATTTTGGTGGCCGTGATTCATTTGGCGGTGAAATCGTGACGGTCAAATGTCATGAAGATAACTCAGTGGTTAAAGCACAGGTGGCTTTACCGGGACAGGGTAAAGTCATGGTTGTCGATGGCGGCGGTTCAATGCGCCGTGCATTACTGGGGGATATGTTGGCTGAGAAAGCCGCGCAAAATGGTTGGGCAGGGATTGTTGTCTACGGTTGTGTGCGAGATGTGGATGTGCTCGCGCAAACCGATTTAGGTATTCAAGCCTTAGCGAGTCACCCAATGAAAACGGATAAGCGTGATATTGGTGACTTGAACGTTGTAGTGACTTTTGCTGGCGTCACCTTTCGTCCGGGCGATTACCTGTATGCTGACAATAACGGCATTATTGTCTCCGAGCATGCATTGAGCATGCCGCAAGAATAAGGCGATTATTTTGAGTACAAGCATGGAGCACCCTGATCGATCAAGCCAAGGCTTGCTGCATGCTTTCGTGCTCAATGGTCAAGGTTCAGCGCAGTCCATCAGCTTTGCGCAGTTAGCACAGTTGCAGCTGACTGCAGAGCAAAGTCTGTGGTTACATTGGGATCGCAGCCATGCGCACACTGAGCAATGGCTACGCCAGTCCAGTGGATTAAACGAGTTCGCGTGCGATCTATTGCTTGAAGAAAGTACGCGGCCTCGATTAGTACGTTTAGAACACCAAGCATTACTGCTGTTTTTGCGAGCGATCAATCTCAATCCTCAGGCTGAGCCGGAAGATATGATTTCGCTGCGCTTGTTTGCCAATCAACAGAGCATATACTCACTGCGTCAGCGTCCCGTACAGGTGACTGATGAGTTGATCAAAGCCTTTGAAAAGGGCTTTGGACCAAAAAACACCTCTGAGTTGCTCTTGTTCTTTGCACAAAGTCTCACCGATCGACTTGAGTTAACCGTCAGTCAATTGGCTGATTCAGTCGATCAAGAAGAAGCGGATACTGATAATGATGAGCGTCACGTGCCCGTGGTGCTGCCTTTATTACAAGCACGGCGTCGTGCGGCTAATTTACGACGTTTTCTAGCGCCGCAGCGGGATGTGTTTGCGATGCTGACGTTGAGCCAAGAAGCGTGGTTTATGCCTGACGATACCTTGTATTGGAACGAGCTCAACAACCGTCTGATGTTGCACCTTGAAGAGCTGGAGCTGACGCGTGAGCGCATTGGTTTAGTGCTGGAAACGGAGCATCGTCGCCGCAATGAGCGCATCAGTCATACCATGTATTTATTAACCATTATCACTGGGTTTTTCTTACCTATGACTTTTGTCACGGGTTTGCTGGGTATTAATGTGGGCGGTATTCCAGGCTCTGACTATGCCTATGGGTTTTTAGTCGCCTGTGCCGTGTTGATGATATTAGCCGTTGGTCAGTGGTTGTTCTTTCGTTGGCTGCGGTGGGTATAATAGACCGGTTGAGTCAACATATTTTGATCAAGCTCCGCATACAGGATTAACATAGGCTATGATGCACGATCCGTTTGAGCAGTCGCTGCGCGATATGCTGAAAACACCCGAAACAGACATACACAATAATGACTCAGTGGATAAAGTGCTGAAAAAAGCCAACCGCCAACTGGGCGCAGGTGCTGTTTTTACACTCTTTGGACGCGCACTTGAGTCTGTGATGATCGGTTTAAGTAACGGTTCTGAGCATTTAAAACCCGTATCGAATTTATCTAAAAGACATCCTGATAATAAGGCTGATTGATTATGCAACTTGATTCTTGGACACAAAATTTAGTCGGTGCGATGAGTGGCTTGTGGATCAAAATAGCCAGTTTTATCCCGAATTTATTTGGCGCTTTAGTGCTGGTTATCCTAGGGTTTTTAGTTGCTAAATTATTGGATACTTTACTGTCTAAGCTGCTGGCTAAATTAGGCTTAGATCGCTTGATGAGTGGAACGGGTCTGACCAAACTTTTATTACGCATTGGTATTAGGGCGCAGATTTCCACGCTCATTGGTAAAATTGTGTATTGGTTTGTGCTGCTGATTTTCTTGATTTCAGCGGCTGAGTCACTGGGTTTGGAGCGTGTATCGGCAACCCTGGATGTGTTAGCGCTGTATTTACCAAAAATGTTTGCAGCAGCCTTGGTGTTGCTAGCGGGTATATTATTAGCCCAGCTGCTCAACTCGATGGTGAAGGGTGCTGCTGAGGGCGTACGTTTAGAGTACGCAGCAGGCTTAGGGCGTATTGTGCAAGGCATGGTGATTATCATCAGTGTCTCGGTTGCGATAGGTCAGCTCGAAATTAAAGCTGAATTGCTGAACTATGTTGTCGTGATTGTGCTCTTAACCATTGGTTTGGCCTGCGCGCTCGCGCTAGGGTTGGCGAGTCGAGATATTGTGGGTCAGATTATTGCTGGAATCTATGTGCGTGAGCTCTATGAATTAGGGCAAAATGTACAGATCAATACAATAGAAGGGCGCATTGAGGAAATGGGTACTGTGAAAACCATCATAGTCAATGACGCCGGCGAGTGGTTTTATGTGGCCAATCGCGTATTACTTGAGCAGAACGTCATCAGTCGTTGATTGTTAAATAGGGTTGATGTGGCAATGCCTTTTATCGTTCTTTTCAGTATGCATTTTAATAGCTGGTTTGACTTGTTTTGACAGATCTAAAAGTGTCTCATCAGCGTTATGTCCCAGAAGAACTCAGTGATGAGGAACTTGTGGCGCATGCTAAAAATGAATTGTTCAATGTAACGCGGGCCTATGAGGAATTGATGCGCCGTTACCAGCGCACCTTATTTAATGTTTGTGCACGTTATTTAGGCAATGATCGTGATGCTGATGATGTGAGCCAAGAAATTATGCTTAAAGTGCTCTACGGATTAAAAAAATTCGAAGGCAAATCTAAGTTTAAAACATGGCTTTATAGTATTACTTATAACGAATGTACGACGCAGTACCGTAAAGATCGACGTAAGCGCCGACTATTTGATGCTTTAAGTTTAAACCCACTCGATGAAGAGGTTGAATTAGAGCCTATAGATACCAATAATACGGATTTAGACCGTTGGTTGGTGGGCGTGAATGCCATTGATCGAGAAATTATTATTTTAAGATTTGTCGCAGAGCTTGAGTTTCAAGATATTGCTAGCATCATGCATCTTGGCTTGAGTGCAACAAAAATGCGTTATAAACGCGCAATAGATCGACTACGCGAGAACTTTTCGCATATAATAGTAGACTAAGTGTTTTAAGGTACGCCAAATAAAATTATTTGCTGTGCTTGATAGAAACTAAGAAAAATGACGAGGATCGTATAACATGAAATTAAAAAGCACCTTGGGTTTAGCCATTGGTTCTGTACTTGCTGTTTCCTCTTTGAGCGTATTTGCTCAAGGCCAAGGTGCAGTTGAAGCTGAAGCTTTTGCTAAGCGTTACTTCACTGACAGCTACCGCGATATGGATAACGGTAACCTGTACGGTGGTTCTGTTGGTTACTTCTTAACTGATGATGTTTCTTTAAACCTCTCATACGGTGAGTACAAGCGTCTGAATCATGATTCATACAATGATGCTAGCGGCTACAACAAGAGCAAAAAAGCATACGGCAGCTTAAGCTCGCTTGATGCGGTTTACCACTTTGGTACACCAGGTGTAGGTCTGCGTCCTTACGTTTCAGCGGGTATGGGTCACCAGAGCCTGAGCCAGTCTCAGCGTTCAGGTCGTGATCACACTACCTTTGCAAACATCGGTGCCGGTGCTAAGTACTACTTCACCGAAAACCTTTTTGCTAAAGCAAGCGTAGAAGGCGTACACGGTTTTGACAATCACCAGTCTGAGTGGATGGCC
>SMEQ01000951.1_pt1 | contig 10917 bp, 12 predicted proteins | sample 2456281 | NCBI WGS metagenome assembly SMEQ01 (sample SAMN10132596, study PRJNA489261) | soil metagenome | isolation source: day1 antibiotic-loamy sand soil ammended with raw manure from dairy cow... | place: USA | collected 2015-04-01 | reverse complement strand
TGTCAACTTATAAGGCCCCAGCGGATTATCCGGACCAGGCGGCACATAGGCAGGCAATGGATCACCTGCTTCAGCATGTTCACGCAAAATAGACTGCGGCGGCGTCCAACCTGGGTTGGGTGTTTTAACCGTAATGGAAGTATTACTGATTGGTGAGTCCCAGCCTTCACGCCCAATACCTAAAGGATAGGTGTACACCACAGCTTTATCTTTGGGGTAATAATACAGGCGATACTCAGCCAGATTAATCACTACTCCTTCGCGCGGACCTGGAGGCAAGATATAGCGCTTAGGCAAAACAATCTCAGTACCTTCACCTGGCAGCCACGCATCCACACCCGGGTTGGCAGCTACCATTTCCAAATAGCCTAAGTCGTGAGTTTTCCCCAAATCAGCAAAGGTGTCCTCATAGCGAGCTTGAATCACTTCAACCGCACCGACTACATCATCACCGGCCGGTGGTAATGGCAATTCAATCGCAGTCGCAAAGGGTGCAAAAAACAGCACACTTAGACTGCACATACGCAAAGACTTCAGCGCTAGCATGTTTAATAACATCACAATAACCCTAAGGGACAAGTTGGAATAACTGCGGCATAGAGCAGTATGCGCAAGACTTATGCGAAGCGCCAGCCTGGTTTAGCTTGCTGGCGCTGCGCCTGAATCACTTCGCGACACTGCGGGCAGAATTGTTTAGCACGCAACAGTTTACGCTCTAAAGTATGCCAATGTGGCTGCGCTGGTAACAGGCTACCGCACAAGGTACGGTCAGCCTGACTCCCCAACTCTAACTGACGATTGACAGCATGCACGTACTCTTTTTGACAGGCGAACAGATCCAGTTGCTCATCTGGCAAAATAATCTGATATGCATGTAAAGACCACATTAAACGCGCCATATAGAGCCTCTAAAATCGCGCGCTACATTAGCCGAAAGTCGCCCACTATAACAGTGCACAGCAAAAATATTATTCAGCACAAGGTCATGACCCAAAATGAAACTAAGGCAATATCGGCTTCAGTCCTTGCCAGGCATTCTCTAAAAGTTGTGCTTGCGCTGCTTGCGTCGGATGCACACCATCGGCCTGCATCATACCATCAACACCGCCCACCCCCTCCAAGAAAAAATCCACCAGTGCCACCTGCTCTTGCTGAGCAATATTCTGATACACATTATAAAAAGCTTCGGTATAACGTCGACCATAATTACTAGGCAAACGCATACCCAGCAGCAACACCTGCGCATCACTGTGCTGAGCTTTTTGCACCATAGTGGTGAGATTCACTGCCATATGCTTGAGTGACAGCCCACGCAAACCGTCATTACCACCTAACTCTATAATCACGTACTCAGGCTTGTGTTGCGCCAACAAATCAGGAAAACGCGCTAAACCACCGGCCGTGGTATCACCACTGATTGAAGCATTCACCACCTGTAAGTCAGACTTTTGCTCTTGTAAACGTTGCTGCAACAAAGCCACCCAGCCTTGTTGTGTTTCCAGTCCAAAGGCAGCACTGATACTATCCCCCACCACCAACACAGTTGCAGCTTGTACTTGAGCCGTTACACACAACACTATCAAACCTATCGTTGCTATCCATTGACGCATTGGAACCCTCATGATTAACAGTATTCTTCGCGCCCAGAACCTTAGCAAAAAGGTACCTTCAACAGAAGGCCAACTGACGATCCTAGATGATGTCTGCCTTGAACTACAGCAAGGCGACTCACTGGCTATTATAGGCCGTTCCGGCTCAGGTAAATCGACTTTATTAGGCTTACTGGCTGGACTGGACTTACCCAGCAGCGGCGAAGTCATACTCGCAAACCATCATTTAAACACTTTAGATGAAGATCAGCGCGCCGCAGTACGCGCGCAACATGTTGGCTTTGTTTTTCAGGCTTTTCTTTTACTCGACAGTTTAAATGCCTTAGAAAATGTGATGCTACCTTTAGAACTTGCTGGCCACGCCAATCCACAACAACGCGCCACAGAACTTTTGATTCGCGTGGGCCTTGAGCAACGCTTACGTCACCCTGAGACGTACTCTTTGCTGATGAACCTACCGGCAACCTCGACAGCCAAACCGGTGCTAGCATCAGTGATTTATTATTTGAAATGAATAAAGAACTGGGCACCACACTGGTTTTAGTCACCCACGATGAAAAACTCGCCAATCGCTGCCAACAACATTTACGCTTGGAAGGTGGCCGTCAGGTGGAACAATTATGCAACTGACCTTATTTGGGCTCTTGAAACTTGCCAGCAAACAACTGCTGCGTGAACGTCGCACTTCTGAATTACGTATTTTATTTTTTGCTTTAATGATTGCTGTGGCCAGCAGCAGTACTATTGGCCACTTTGCAGAGCGTCTGCAGGGAGCCATGCAACTCAGCGCAGGCGAATTCTTAGCCGCGGACTTGGTATTATCCAGTAGCGAAGCTCCCAGTGCGGCACAACTGGCTGCGGTAGAAGATCAATCGCTTAAAAGCTCGCAAACCGTACAATTTGCGAGCATGCTCGCCACTGATGATGACTTACAATTGGCCAGTGTTAAAGCGGTGGATAACAACTATCCGTTACGCGGCATGTTACGCAGCCGTACACAGCTCTCGGGAGAAGAGCTTAGCGGTGGACGTCCACAATCAGGCGAGGTTTGGCTCGATAACCAACTGCTAACAGGCCTGAACTTAAACATTGGCGATACCATTGAAATTGGTGCTGGCATCTTTCGTGTTGCACGCATCCTGACTTATGAGCCTGACCGTGCTGGCAACTTACTCAGCTTTACTCCGCGTGCCATGATCAATAGCGCTGATTTACCCAGTGCTGATGTACTGCAACCTGGCAGTCGTGCCAGCTATCGCCAATTGTGGAGCGGCGACGCACAGGCCCTGGACGTCTTACGTACAACTTTACAAGCCAACCTGCTGCCTCATCAACGTATCGAAGGCTTAGCCGATGGCAATCAACAAGTCAGTAGCGCCTTAGAGCGGGCTGCCAGCTATTTAAACCTGGCCAGCTTAGCAGCCATTTTATTAGCAGGTGTGGCTGTAGCTTTATCGGCCAGTCGCTTTGCCCGTCAGCGTTTTGATCAAGCAGCTTTACTGCGTTGTTTTGGCCTGTCTCGCCGACATACCTTATGGTTATTTTGCCTACAACTGTTACAGCTAGCCTTACTCGCAAGCATCTTAGGCTCATTGCTGGGCTGGCTTGCGCAACTTGCTTTGTTTGAACTCTTAGCAGGCTTATTGCCTAGTGATATTCCTGCTGGCAGTTGGAAGCCCTTTGTGGCTGGCATTAGCACCAGCATTGTGATGCTCGCAGGTTTTGCTTTACCGCCTTTAATCGCCTTAGGGCGTATTGCCCCACTGCGAGTCTTACGCCGTGACTTAATACCTGCCGCACCAGCCACTTGGCTGCTCTATGGCATGGTATTTATCACTCTAGCCATTTTAATGTGGCAACTGAAGTTAGATATGCGCCTGACCAGCGCACTGTTAGTAGGCGGTGGATTAGCCGCAGTAATATTAGGCACCACCTTGTTTATTGCCCTAAAAAGCATACGTTTTTGGTTGGCTAAGCGCAGTTTAGCTTGGCGTTTGAGCCTTGGGCATTTACTGCGTTACCCGCTCAATAGTGTCGGTCAGATTATGGCATTTGCCTTGATTCTACTGTCGATGGCACTGATTGTATTGCTGCGTAGCGAACTACTCGACAACTGGCAAGCGCAACTGCCCGAGCACGCACCCAATCACTTTGCAGTTAATATTTTGCCCGCAGAACAGTCAGCCTTTAGCGCACAACTCAATAGTATCAACAGCCATAGCGCACCACTTTACCCTGTGATTCTCGGGCGCTTAACGCAGATTAATGGCCAGTCAGCAACCCAACTGATCGATCCAAAAGCCAATGTGATGCGCACTTTGCAGCGCGATCTCAACCTCACTTGGACTGATGCACTACCCAAAGATAATCAAATTACAGCAGGACACTGGTGGCAAGGCAATCCCGCAAACAACCATACTAATGCACCCTATCAGGTATCAGTAGAAAATGATTTGGCGCAAAAACTAGGCGTCACCGTGGGTGATCAACTCACCTTCCATATTGGTGGTACTGATTATGTAGCGCAGATCAGCAGTCTACGCAGCGTCGACTGGAACAGTATGCAGCCGAACTTTTTTGTTATTTTCGACCCACAAGCGATGACTAGCGTTGCCCACACCTATATGACCAGCTTTTACCTACCTGAGCACTCAGAGCAACTGCGTATAGATTTAGCGAAAGCTTTCCCTAGCATTAGCATTTTGCAAGTTGACGCTGTACTGCGCCAACTGCGCAATATTTTGGCGCAAGTGACCTTAGCTATTGAGTTGATCTTATTGTTTGTTTTAGCAGCAGGCGTCAGCGTCTTAATTGCCGGCCTGCATAGCACGCTCACCGAACGTATCCAGCAAGGTGCTTTAGTGCGGGCGCTCGGTGCTTCACGCCAACTCTTGCTGCAATCACAACGCAATGAGTTCGCCCTCATTGGTGCCTGCAGTGGCGTATTAGCATGGCTTGGCTGCGAGATCAGCAGCTATATTCTGTATCGTTTAGTCTTTGACTTAGCTTGGCAACCACACCTGTGGTTAATCAGCTTGCCGCTATTGGGCGCTGTACTGATTACCACTGTCGGTATGCTCGGTACACGTCAGGTGCTCAACAGCAGTCCGCTGCAGATTTTGCGTGGCAACTAACCCATAATTCAGTCTTACAGTTTAGGAGGATCAATTGAGTCGTTATCGTCCACCCCGCGCACAAGGTACTCCCCTAATAACTCCCGCAGGTGAGGCGCGCATGCGTGCTGAGTTACATGAACTCTGGCACGTAAAACGCCCACAAGTCACACAGAGTGTCAGCGAAGCAGCAGCGCAAGGCGACCGATCGGAAAATGCTGAATACACCTACGGCAAGAAAATGTTACGAGAAATCGACAGTCGCGTACGCTTTTTAACTAAACGCCTAGAAAAGCTTAAAGTGATTGACGAGCGGCCAATAGATTTAGACAAAGTTTACTTTGCTGCCTGGGTAACCCTAGAGAACCTAGAAGGCGAGGAATCACGCTATCGGATTGTGGGCGCGGACGAACTGGACATGCACAAGCAATATATAAGTATTGACGCTCCGCTAGCTCGTGCTTTACTGGGTAAGTCACTCGATGCCGAAGTGGTGCTGCTGACACCTAGCGGTCAGCAACAGTTTTATATTACTGCTATTGATTACGAATAACATATAACGCGACACTCCAAGCTCGACACAAAAAAGCCACTGATTTATACATCATCAGTGGCTTTTTTACCGCAAACTATACTGCTTATTTCTTCTGATCAACCACTAACACATGCTGAGCCTGTGTGTCAGTTGCATCCACAGCTACCGAAGCACTGCTCCACTGCGCATCCATAGCATTATCGGTGTTTGAGACGCTCACTTGCAGTTTTAACTGCGCAACACTGGACAGTTTCAACTGTGGCAGTAATGAATCAGCATCGGTCAGCACCAACTGCGCTGGCAAGTCTGCAACCGTTAAACGCTTAGCTGCCAGTGGCATCGGCGGGCCATCAGCCGCACGTGCGAACACATAGACAGTGTCAGTTGCGGCAACTTGCTCTACCAGCTCAGCACTGATCGATACATTCACCCGCAACTGGTAATCACTATCGCTTGCCGCATCACTATTTGGCGCGGATGACTTAGGCACAGCAGATGACTGCGGATTGTCAGCCAAACTGTTACGAGCACGCTCAATGCCCGTTTCAATTGCAGCATAAGATGGATCTTGCGGGTCGATAGTTTTCAACAATTGTGTCCAAGCATCAATCGCATCTTGAAAACGCTGCTCTTCAAAAGCGGCAATACCAACCAAACCTAAACTGGTCGCCTCGCTTGGATCTTGAGCTAATGCCTCATCCACCAAGTCTTGCAGTTGACTGCTCCACTGACTGCCATTGGCAAAGTACAGCGCTTGCGCTAACTGCCCAAGTAAATCAGGCTGACGCCCCACCATTTCAATAGTCTTTTCATAAGCATTGGCGGCTTCTTTAGGTCGCTGCTCACCCATATAAGTCCGTGCTAAGAAATACCAAGCATCCACCGAGTCAGGCTGCAGGCGTACGGTTTCTTCAAGACGGGTGATCATCTCTTCAGCGGTTTTAGGCTGCTCTTTTAAGCTTAAGGTCAAAGCAACTTTATCACTTGAACCCCAATGAAAGTACAAGCCCAAACCCACTACCGGCACCAACAAGGCGGCAATTAAAGGCAAGGCGCTGCCTAAATTAGCACTCTGCTTGGGACGGCCTACATCGGTATCATCCAACAGCTCACGGTCGGCCTCTAGGCGTCCTTCTGCCAGTTGTTCAGCCGACAAAGCACCGCTGGCATGCTGCGCTTCAAGCTCTGCAATATGCTCTTCATACAAGGCAATATTGAGTGCAGTACGGTCTTCTTCGGTTTGATCCTTACGAATACGCAGAACCGGCACCAGCAATAACAGTAGCGCCACCAACAGCAATAGCACTGAGTAAATCCAAAACTGTGTCATAACGATGAAATATCCTACTTATATTGCTTAAGAATGTCTGACAAACGACTTTGCTCATCACCTGATAAGTGCTGCTCGGTCGCTGTGCGCTCATCACGACGGCGACGGTAGACAATCAACGCAACCATTAAGAAACCAAACACCAACAAACCCGCTGGGCCATACCATAAAATCAGAGTTCGCTGGTTTACAGGCGGTTTATAGCGTACAAAATCGCCGTAACGATCCACTAAAAAGCCAATGATTTGCTCATCACTCTTGCCTTGCTCCAGCTGCTTAAAGATCTCATCACGCATATCCATAGCAATAGGCGAGTCTGAGTCAGCAATATTCTGGTTTTGGCACTTAGGGCAGCGTAACTCTTCAACCAGCACACGATAACGAGCGCGCTCGGTTTGATTGGTAAAGTCATAGGTATCAATAGCAGCCTGCGCAGTGCCGAAACTGGCTAAGGTCAGAACTAAAGCGTAGAAAATGCGTTTCATTCGTTGAGTAACTCCTGATAAATCGGCGCTAATTTTTCACGCCAGACTTGTTTATCAACCACTCCAACAAACTTATGACGCACGATACCTTTCTTATCGATCATAAAGGTCTCAGGCGCACCATAAACACCCAAATCAAAACCAAGCGTGCCTTTAGGGTCACTGATATTCAACTGATATGGGTTGAGGAAATCATTCAGCCAGCGCTGCGCTGCTGGTTTCTCATCTTTATAGTTAATACCGTGAATCACCACACCTTGCTTAGCTAAGTCATTAAGAACCGGATGCTCAACTTTGCAGGAAATACACCAGGTCGCCCAGACGTTAACTAAGGCTGGGCGACCCAGTAAGTCAGCACGAGTAATGACTGTCTCGCCATCATCAACTGAACCTGTGCTGAACTCTGGAAAAGGCTTACCAATCAGAGCTGAAGGTAATTCACTAGGGTCATTATTGATCCCAAACATTGCCATAGCAGCAAACAGCCCCACACCCACCAGTACACCTATGGCAGCTAATAAACGTGTTCTAGACATGGGCTGTTTTTCCTTTATCAGTGTTTAATGCATCTTTTACTTTTTTAGTCACTTTGACGCGGTAACGTCGATCCATCGCTGACAGTACACCACCAAATGCCGTCAAGAACGCACCCAACCAAATCCAACGCACATAAGGTTTGATATGCACGCGAATTGCCCAAGCACCATTTTCCAGTGGTTCACCCATGGCCACATAGAGGTCACGGGTAAAACCTGCACTAATACCCGCTTCCGTCATAGGCATTTGCTGGACAACATACAAACGTTTTTCTGGGTGCAATAGCGCAATTTCACGCTCACCTTCAAAGATACGCACACTGCCCTTATCAGAAATATAGTTGGGGCCTTCGTAGTGTTGAGCACCTTCAAAAACAAAACGGTAGCCAGCCATCTCTAAGGAATCGCCCGGGGCCATTTTTAAGTCACGCTCATCGCTGTACTGGCTAACTAACACCACACCTACAGCCATAAACACCATACCTAAGTGACCTAATTGCATACCCCAGTAGCTACGGGTCAATGAGCGCACACCACGCAACAAGCCTTTATGACGGGTTTTATCCAGAATGTCGCGCAGACTCGCCAACAAGACCCAAGCACACAAGAAGAACAAACCCAAGACTGCGATATTGAAATCACGGTACAACAGACTGCCCACTCCAGCTAATACCGCACTAGCAATCAAGATAGGTGCAATCATTTTGATCAGCCATTGTGTAGGTGTGCTTTTCCAGCGTGTCAGTACACCCACACCCATGGCCAACATTAAAATACCCATTAAAGGTACAAATAGCGCATTAAAGTATGGGGGACCCACCGACAATTTTGCACCGGTGAGCGAGTCCAACACTAATGGATACAAAGTACCCAACAAGACCATCGCAGTTGCCACGACCAGAATGATATTGTTGATTAACAACAAGGTTTCTTTTGACCAGAAGGTAAAGCCAACTTTACTTTTAACTCCTGGGGCACGCAGCACAAAGAGCGTCAGTGACGCGCCAACGACCACCAACAGGAATACTAAAATAAAGATACCGCGCTCTGGGTCAGCGGCAAACGCATGCACCGAAGTCAGCACGCCTGAACGCACCAAGAAAGTACCCAACAAACTGAGCGAGAAAGCAGCAATAGCAAGTAGCACTGTCCAGTTTTTAAACACACCACGCTTTTCTGTCACTGCCAAGGAGTGAATCAAAGCCGTACCCAGCAACCATGGCATAAAGGATGCGTTTTCTACCGGATCCCAGAACCACCAACCACCCCAGCCCAATTCGTAGTAAGCCCACCACGAGCCCAACGCAATACCAGCACCGAGAAACGCCCAAGCAATCAGCGTCCAAGGACGCGACCAGCGCGCCCATGCCGCATCCAACTTGCCGCCGAGCAATGCTGCAATCGCAAAGGCAAAGGCCACCGAGAAGCCTACGTAACCCATATAGAGCATGGGTGGGTGCACGATCAAACCAAAGTCTTGCAACAACGGGTTAAGGTCACGCCCGTCCATCGGCATTTGCGGTAATAAACGCACAAAAGGATTGGAGGTTTCAATCAGAAAGAGTAAAAAGCCGATACTGATCATGCCCATTACCGCCAAGACACGCGCCAGCATTTCCTCAGGTAATTGTCGCGAGAAAATCGCTACAGCAAATGTCCAGCCAGCTAGAATTAAAGCCCACAGCAGCAAAGAGCCCTCATGCGCCCCCCACACCGCACTGAACTTATAAAACCAAGGCAGCGCACTGTTGGAGTTCGATGCTGTATAAGCCACCGAAAAGTCATCGGTCATAAAGGACCAAGTCAAACACAGGAAGGCAATCAATAAGAAGAAGAACTGCCCCCAAGCAGCAGGCTGCCCAAGACTCATCCACTTATGATCGCCACGCCAGGCGCCAACTAACGGAAAAAACGACTGCACCACAGCAAAGCATAACGCTAGGATCATTGCTAACTGACCCAACTCCGGCACATACAACGCCGCATCGCTCATTTTTTTGATTCCTTTTGACTATCTTCATAGTGTTTTAGCATGCCGGTTTTCTCTAGGGCACTGCTCACTTCTGGCGGCATATAGTTTTCATCATGCTTGGCCAAAATTTCATCAGCGATTAATACGCCGACATCATTTAAACGCCCCATGGCGACTATCCCCTGACCTTCGCGAAACAAGTCAGGCAAGATACCGCGGTACTGAATACCTGTATCCGCATCACCATCAGTCACGATGAAGTCCACCGTCAGCGAGTCTTCGCTACGCGTCAGTGATCCTTCTTTGACTAAACCACCCGCACGAATGCGCACACCTTGCGGCGCCTCACCATTGACAATTTGTGTGGGGGTATAGAACAAGTTGATGTTTTCTTGCAACGCCGTCAGAACTGGATTCACTGTTGAGCCTCCCGACGCAAACGACGCGCCTCATCTTTAAAATAACGTTGGCGGGCTAATAAAGGCAGCACCACATTCAACACTAAAATTGCACAACTCACACCATAGGCAGACCACACATACACTCCGTGATTGCCCATGGCTAAAAACTCAGAAAACGAATTAAAACTCATACACCTCTCCCGATTTTTCGTGCGACTTCAGCTTGCGCCCAACGGGTACGCGACTCACGCCGTAATACTTCTGTCCGCATACGCATCAGTAAAACAGCTGCAAAAAAGCAATAAAAACCAATGGTCATAATCAGTAACGGCAACCACATTTCCATCGGCATCGCTGGCTTTTCCGTAATGGTAAAGGTTGCCGGCTGATGCAATGTATTCCACCAGTCTACCGAGTACTTGATGATGGGAATATTAACGACACCGACAATCGCCAAGATGGCACAGGCTTTTGCTGCGCTATCACGGTTACTAATGGCATGCCCCAGAGCAATAATGCCAAAATACAAAAATAACAAAATCAGCATGGCTGTTAAGCGTGCATCCCACACCCACCAAGCGCCCCATGTTGGTTTACCCCATACTGCACCAGTGAACAGTGCAATTACCGTCATCCACGCACCAATCGGGGCTGCCTGCTGCACAGCTACGTCAGCAATTTTCATCTTCCATACCAGCCCAACAATCCCAGCAATCGCCAGCGATATATAAGTGGACTGCGCTAAAAAAGCCGCGGGAACATGCATATAAATAATACGAAAACTATTGCCCTGCTGATAATCAGGTGGAGCATAAGCTAGACCCAACACCGCACCAAGCAACATTAATACAGCTGCACTGATGCTGAGCCAAGGTAACCAGCGGCCACTTATTTCATAAAACCACTTGGGCGAGCCCAGCTTGTGAAACCACGTC
>SMEQ01000768.1_pt1 | contig 10924 bp, 11 predicted proteins | sample 2456281 | NCBI WGS metagenome assembly SMEQ01 (sample SAMN10132596, study PRJNA489261) | soil metagenome | isolation source: day1 antibiotic-loamy sand soil ammended with raw manure from dairy cow... | place: USA | collected 2015-04-01 | reverse complement strand
AGCCCACGAATCGCCTGTGGGTGTAGCTGCCCTGTGGAACAGTGAGTTTTGGGAAAGAGCCGAAGCCCTCGATTTGCTCTTCGACCTCACCATTGCGTCCATTGATGACAGTGCCAATGATATGAAAATAGTTTTCAGCCGCACTACCCATCAAAATGAATTGGTCAACTTTCGCGAAGGTGATATTTGCATTGTCTATCCACGCAACAGTGAAACGGATAGTGTACTAAACAATCAGATTCTGAAAGGAGTTGTCTCCAGTATTAATGCAGAAGAAGTAGAGGTGAGATTTCGCTACAAGCAGCGCAACAAAAAGCACTTTGTCAACAATACCTATTGGGCTATAGAGCACGACACCATGGACTCGTCCTACAACAGCATGTACAAGAGTCTCTTCTCGTTTTTGAGCGCATCGCGCGATAAAAGATCACTCTTATTAGGCATTACTGCCCCCACAGCTGCTAAGGTTGATTTGCCAGCATCTACCCCCTACACCGATCAGGTGATTAGTAAAGCAATGGCAGCCGACAACTATTTCTTGATTGTTGGACCCCCAGGAACAGGCAAGACCTCCATATTTGCACGCCGATTGATTGAGAATTATTACGCCGACAAATCAAAAAACATACTCGTATTGGCCTATACCAATAGGGCTGTGAACGAACTCTGCGAAGCAGTAAATGCAGCCTTTGGTTGCGAAAATGGGGAGTGTGACAAATTCATTCGCGTAGGATCTGAACTGCCATGTGGCGAACCCTATCGTCACCGTTTGCTGCAAAACATTTCAGAGAAATCACCCAATAGAGCGGCCCTGCTTGATGAGATAAAAGAGACCCGCATATTTATATCCACCCTCTCTTCCATCAATGGGAGACAAGAACTATTCAACCTGAAAAAGTTTGATGTTGCCATCATCGATGAAGCTTCTCAAATTTTGGAGCCTCAGTTGATGGGTGTTTTGTCAATGGTAGAAAAGTTTATCCTCATTGGCGATCACAACCAACTGGCCACCATTGTGCTGCAAAACGAATATAGTTCGGCTGTAAAAGAGCAACCCCTCTTGGATATGGGCCTGCAAGATTGTCGCATCTCCTTTTTCGAACGCCTATTGCAAACTTGTAAAAAGAGACAATGGACACACGCCTACTCACAACTCATTCACCAAGGACGCATGCACGCAGACATTGCATCGTTTCCCGCTCAATTCTTTTACGACAATAATCTGTTCCCAATAATGGAATGGCAGTCTCATTCGCTTGAGCTTGTGGACACAAACGGCGGTGATGAAAGAGATAGTTGGATTGCCAATAACAGAATGCTATTTCTCTCTACTGAGAACCTCACCCAAAACCATACAGACAACAATGCATCGAACAAAATAAACTACAACGAAGCAGACACAATTGTAACCTTGGTACAATCTCTCATAAAGGTGTATGCAAAAAGCAACCAACCACTCCGAGCTACTCAAATTGGAATCATAGCCCCCTATCGCAATCAAATTGCATTGATAAAACAGAAATTGGCCCTGGCCAACATTCCAGAACACGACCAAATAAGCGTGGATACTGTGGAACGCTATCAAGGCAGTCAGCGCGATATAATTCTGCTCTCCTTTTGTGTAAACAAAGCCTATCAGCTGGACTTTCTGTGCAATCTCAACATTGATGGAACTGTAGATAGGAAATTGAATGTAGCCCTTACTCGCGCTCGCAAGCAACTCTTTATGGTGGGCAACGCACACATGGACTTTGTGAAGGAGAAAACGGTGGTTTTGGAAGGGTAAAAAGTATTCACCTTTAGACAGAGACGGGTTGCAAAAGCTCTTTTTTCTTTTACAAGCTCTATTTATTCCATTTTATTATACCACCTCGGGTATAATTCTTCTATCCATTATCCATTATCACTTTATAAACTTTCGGGTATACATTTCGATTATTCTTTCTCAATGTTCACGTTTTCTGCTTGTTCACATTACGTGAAAAAACCTTTTTAGTGAACAGAGCATTTAGCAATCTCTGCCATTCTTTGCGGAAACTGACACGCTATTGAGATTGCAATATTCTAATAAATCGTTACATTTGTAATCAAAAAAAAGAATTTATGATTAAGAAACTAAAATATGCCATTATAGCCGACATTGGCAACTTCAATCCTGTCTATTATGAAGCTGACAAAGAAACACAGTTAATGGCCTATTGCAACAAAAATGGGTTTAGCTATCTGCCCAGCAAATCAAAAAAGTCTGTCTATAAATTAGAGAACAATCACTTTGTGAGAAAGGGCATAGATGACGTTGCAAAAGTAAATGCTTTTGATTTAATTTTTGATCAGAAAACCATCCATAAATTTGAAGAGCCCAACCACAACGAAGTCCGCTTCATAGTAGAGAACAATGAGATAAAAGGTGTTGTGCATATTGTTGACTACAACAGTCCATTCATTAGTGTAGAGCTCTACAAGGCACTTTTCAAATTCGAATCTAACTTGAGACAACTGTTGATTGACAATGACTTATCTAATGAAGATTTTATAGCCTGGGTGATAGATGAGGCTGCTAAATCGGATAGTGAATATTGGCATCGTAAACTCAAAACCTTGGAATACAGAAGAGAGCAAATGAGCTTTGCCAATCTGTTTCAGACATTCAACTTTCGTGATTTACTGAATTTCGCAAGATACAAAAACTTGATTTCTCTAACAGAAAGAGAGATTGATAATGTGAGCGACATCAGAAACTCTGTAGCACACAACAAAGATATAACATCACACACCGACGAAAATGGATCTATCGTTTATGATTTTGAAGGATTAGATATTTTTCTGGAACAGATGAATTCTTTCTTTCAGACGTATGAATTACTTGCGGATAAAGTGATGAAATAGTTTTGTCTGAAACGGTGCAAAGAGCATTAATCTTAAATGTAAGACACGTTATCTGAATGTCAATGTTTAACTTTTAATTTATAATTTACATCCGTTGCCTCATAGCCTCAAAAGTCAACACAGCCGTAGAAACAGAAACATTTAGCGAATCAACCTTTCCAAGCATCGGTATCTTTATCCGCTTAGTTGCATATTTGAGCCAATTAGTTGTTAAGCCTTCGGCTTCCGTGCCCATTACAATAGCCGATGGACCCCTAAAATCAATGGTGTGATACCATACCGATGCTTCCAACTCTGCAGCATATGAAGCAATCTTGTTTTCATTCAACCAAGTCATTGCTTCGTCCGATGTACATACCGCAGTTGGCACACCAAAGAGTCCTCCCACACTCGATCTCACCACATTCGGATTGTATATATCCGTCTTCGGATCGCAAACAATCACAGCATCCACCTTCGCCGCATCGGCCGATCGGAGTATTGCCCCCAGATTGCCGGGTTTCTCTACCGACTCCAATACAATCACAAAAGGATTGTCCGACAGCCGAATATCAGCCAATGTATGCGATTTAGGTCTTGCCAAAGCAATCACACCATCAGATCCTGTGCGATAAGATACTTTTTGAAACACCTGTGGTGTAATTTCCACTATCTTATCTTCCGCAATGTTGTCCAACACATCAGGATAGCGTGTATGGGTAAACAAATCGTTACACACATACACCTCCTGAATAGAATAATCGCCGGCCAAAGCCAGCGATAATTCTCTTGCACCCTCTATTACAAAAAGGTCTTGCGCCTTTCGTTCACGTGCCTTTGTTAGTTTCACAAGGTTTTTCACAGATGGATTCTGCAAACTTGATATAAGCATCTTTTACGAATTTTATTGACCTTAATTTTCTGTTATTTATTGCTCAACTTCTTTTCCAAGCAAAAACTCATCAATCTCCTTTTTCAAACTGGCTTTTGGTATATTACCCTGACCCATTTTAGGTTTTGAATCATCTTGTGGTATAAATAGCAACGATGGCACACTTCTAATACCGTAAGCACGCGCTACATCTGGCTCTTTGTCCACATCTACTTTGTAAATATAGATTTCATCGCCATACTCAGCAGCCAACGCTTTCAATGTGGGAGCCAACTGCTTACAAGGTCCACACCATGTAGCATGAAAATCGATAATGGCAGGTTTATCACCAAGATAATCCCAATCTTTGGGGTTGGTCTTAAAATTGTGTACTTTTTCCACAAACTCAGCTGTATTCAAATCAATGGGCACTGCTTTCTCTTGTCCTTTTGCAAATGTAGCGAATGCTGCAAATAGTAGCAAAGCCATTACTATACTTATTCTTTTCATAATCTTCTATCTTTCTATTGTTATATAATTGAATTAAATGTTTTTTCTAATCGTCGTACATCAAGACTGAACAACACATAGTAGATAAAAGTTTTTCCATTCGGTTTAATTTCAACTATCATAAGAATCGTAAACAACTCTTCTATTTTGTCTCTATTTCTCGCATCACTCATTTGTCTTTAAAAGAAGCCGAATTAGGATGTCTCACCCCGAACTCTTTTGCCGCAATACTATCTATGGCTACTTTCCATATCTTCACGTTCTTCACAGCAGGCCCAGAATAGGTAAATTCTTTATCGACGTATTGACGCATAATGATGTTCAACACGCGCACTTTTTCGTCATATTCCTCCTCAAACACTACCCTACCGTTACACACCACACTTTCCGATTGCATTCTATAACTACAAGCTACTTCCGGATGCTGATGTATCAATGTTGGTTGTGTGCAAAAGGTGATGCACACATTCGGATTCTGTTCCAAAATTCGCAATGCTTTGCCTTCTGGAGCCGAGTGTAGGTATATTACATCTTGCTCATAGCCAAAGTTCATGGGCAATACATAGGGTATTCCTTGCGGGTCTGAGAAGCCAACAAAACATATCTGCTCTGATTTCAAAATACGTTCTATTTTCTCTTTTTCTTCTATTGAATATGTTTTCATCTTCTATTCTGTTTTCTATTTTGTTACATCTTGTTCCATGGCGGATGTGTGAATTTTATTGGATAATAAACGTGGTTTTAATGCTTATAAAATGAATGTGCAAAGATAGTAAAAGAAGCTTTGAGTTAAAAGTAACGAGTTACAAATTCATTTATTGCGAAAAATAGTTGGAAATCAAATTCACGGCAGTGGATTACACGTTTATGCCAAAATTAAATCTACGATCATGGAAATGTTTTGAATTGATAAAGTGGTGCTTTTCTTAGCTAAGATGGGATGAAAGATGCCATAAAAAGAAGAAAACGCAATATGATTGAAAAATCAATTGATGAATAGACAACCTCAAAACAGGGCAATGGATTTTGAAGACAACAATGGTGTAAATGAGGGATACAAAACAAAGATTATGTGTTCAGAAACATTTAACGTTGGGGATACAAGTTTCAGCAGTAAAAACATTTTTGCTTCTGCAAAATGTTATGAAAAGATATATCAGTAAATTATCTATTTCATGTTTCACACATCTTGGCCTATCAGCTAATCAGGAAAGCCTGCCTTTTAGCAAAATAAACAATGAGTTTTAAACTAAAAAAAAGGATGTCTGTTTCGACATCCTTTTTTTTAGTTTTATATTTTTATTGGAGAGAAACTCCCAAAATTAGTCCAACAAAGAGTCTGGATCTAAGTTGTCGTGCTCAATATCGAGGAAGTATTTGTATGTTCCTACTCGCAAGTCAGAGCAAGCCTCGTAGTCGCACACAATGATACCTCTGCGGTGCAATTGCAATGCACTCACTGTCCACATTTGATTTACAGAGCCTTCCACTGCGTGGTAAAGCGCTCTTGCTTTGTGACTGCCATCCACCAAAATCAATATCTCTTTTGACTCTAAGATAGTACCTACTCCCACAGTAATTGCAGTTTTTGGAACATCGTCCACAGTGTCAAAGAAACGAGAGTTGGCTACAATTGTCTTTGCAGTAAGCGTTTTGATACGTGTACGTGATGCAAGTGACGATCCTGGTTCATTGAAAGCAATGTGCCCATCAGTTCCTACTCCACCTAAAAAGAGATCGATACCACCTGCATCGCTAATCTTTTGATCATATGCTGCACACTCAGCCTCAACATCTTGAGCCATACCGTTAGGAATGTTTACATTTTCTTTCTTAATGTCGATATGATTGAAGAAAGTGTTCCACATAAAATGGTGGTAGCTTTGAGGATGCTCAGCACCTAAACCAATATACTCGTCTAAGTTGAAAGTAATTACATTTTGGAAAGAAATCAATCCCTCTTTGTGTAGTTTAATCAACTCTTTGTACATCTTTATTGGCGATGAACCAGTTGGCAAAGCCAATTTGAAAGGCTTTTCGGGTGTAGGGTTGGCTTTATTAATTTTAGAAACTACGTAGTTGGCAGCCCATTTTGCTATCTGATCTGCATTTGGTTGAATAATTAATCTCATATTTTTATTATTTAGTTATTTTATTTTTTTTAGTGCCTACAATTATCACATCTGTATGATGAGACTATTGACAATCGGTAGTTTTGTTTGGAACTACCTCATCGTCAGAAAGAATTTTCTTGGCCATATTGCTTCCCAACGTCATTGCTTTTTCGTAAACATCTTCTTTGAGTGACTGTTTCATATCGATAGGATTGCACACTATTTCGAATTGCATTTTGTCGGCAAAGTCGCCAAGCAATCTCACCGAGGTTCCTGCCCATGAATGTCCACCAAAGTATCCGAAATATTTATTCTTTAGGTTCTTGTTCTCTAATGCGCTCACCAAACTTTGTACAGCAGGATATAGTTTGCTATCGTAGGTGGGCGATCCTATAATAAGAGCCTTGTATTTGTAGATATCTTGAATGACGTATGAGAGATGGCTCTTAGAGAGATTGTGCATCACAATATTTTTGACTCCACATGCTGCAGCTTCAGAAGCTATGGCCTCGGCCAATTGTTCTGTGTTGCCATACATACTTCCATAAGCAATTACCAAGCCTTGGTCGGCTTCATATTTACTCATTTTGTCGTAAAGGCCAATTACCTTTTCAATGTTCTCTTTCTGGGTCCAGACAGGTCCGTGAGTAGGACAAATAGTCTCTATTTCTACATCGGCCAACTTGCGTAGAGCCTTTTGAACTGGCGAGCCATATTTTCCAACAATATTGGAGTAATAACGCACCATTTCATCCCAATATACGTCAGGATTCAATTGCGAATCAGTTACTCCGCCATCTAAAGTGCCAAACGTGCCAAAAGCATCACCCGCAAAGACTGTTTTGGTTTCTTTTACGTAGGTCATCATTGTTTCGGGCCAATGCACCATGGGTGTCATAAAGAACTTCAAGGTATTATTGCCTAACGAAAGCTCTTCGCCCTCCTTTACAACCTTAATATTGGATGTAATATCATAAAAGCCTTCCAGCATATCGGCTGTGCGGGCACTACCCACAAGTTGAATGTTGGGATATTTATTTAAAAGAAAGAGCAATGCTCCCGAATGATCGGGCTCCATGTGGTTTATCACCAAATAGTCTATCGACCTGCCGTCTAAAACAACATCTAATTTCTTTAGGAAAACATCAGTATAAGCAATATCAACAGTATCTACAAGAGCAACTTTTTCGTCACAAATTACGTATGAATTATAGGACACTCCTTTGGGAAGGGGCCATAAGTTCTCGAATAGCTCTTTGGATCTGTCGTTTACACCAACGTAAAATAGACCTTTATTAATCTCAACTGGTTTGTACATATCTTATATATATATATTATTAAATAGACCAATCTTTTCCTCGTTTGGCCTTTTGTGTTTCTAAATATTACTTTGTGATGAAGTTGGAATCTACTCCCTTTTTCTGTCGTTCTATAGGATCATCACTGTCATTATTCTTTTTTCTGAGCGCATTCCACACTAGCCATATTCCCCATATAACGAATGGGATGCTGAGCCACTGACCAAGAATGAGACCGGTGCTTTCGCGCATTTGCAATTCTGACGCAACTTGAACTTCTTTAATGTATTCAATGAAGAATCTTGACAAGAATATCATAATCATGGCTATACCAATGAGCAGACCTTGTTTTTTCTTAGCATCGGTTTTCCAGAACAGATACATGGTAACAGCAAAGACCAGAAAATAGACAAGCGCTTCGTATATCTGTGTGGGATGTGAAGGAGCAGAAAAAATGGGCTCAGCCATGCCAGCCTTCCAAGCACCAATATTTTCTATAAAGCGAAAACCCCATGGTTGTGATGTGGGAGCACCATATATCTCGTGGTTCATCAAATTGCCCAAACGTATCATGGCTGCTGTAAATCCGGTAGGAACTATTACCCTATCGAAAGTCCAAATCATGCTTTTTTGGGTAACATTTTTGGAGTATAACCAAACGGCAATGATGATGCCTGCAACCCCACCATGACTTGCCAAACCGCCTTCCCATATTTTGAGAATCTCTAATGGATTGGCTAAATAGTAGGCAGGCTCATAAAAGAGACAATGTCCGAGACGAGCACCTAAAATGATGCCCAACATCATGTAAACAAATAATGAATCGAACCATTTTTCGGGAAGTTTTTCCCTTTCAAATATTCGCTGAACTATATATACAGCTACAATGAGTCCGATGACCCAAAACAGTCCATACCATCTAATTTCTCTACCTAGTATAGTGAATAATTCTGGATCAACATTCCAAGTGATGAAAGATAACATGTGTCGTAGTTTTTATTGATTAGTAAAACAAAGATACTGATTTTTTAATACTTAAACCAACTTTTGTATCCATTCATCTTTCTTCCCTGGCAAGAAGTCCACTAAGGGTATCTCGATGAGTGTATATGCACCTGATTGTTGATGGAGCGATGCACGTGCAGCATTCACCAGCATTTGCGCTGTCAGGGCCGGATTATTTACTTTCATACCGAATGAAAACAGCTGATTTTGTGTGCTACCAGAGGCTCCTTTGCGCTCCATTTCCACACCGTGGCCCATATCTTTGAGTTCACTAATATCATTGACCTGAAACACATGCGTTTCATCTTTGATGAAATAAGAATCGTTTTGTATGGCTTTAGTCACATTGTCAAACTGAAATCCTTTTTTTAGTTCTATATAAACCATGCGTCGGTGTATACCTGTACCTGTGGGGATAGTTATTGATAGAGCATCTTTGACTCCCTCAATGGCTTTTACTGCAACCGAGTGGCCCATACTCATTCCTGGTCCAAAATTGGTATAAGTGATACCATTGGGAGCCATAGCCTGCATCAAAGCGCGCACAATGGAGTCGCTACCAGGATCCCATCCAGCGGATACAACAGATACAGCATTGTGTTCTTTTGCAATACCATCAAGCGTTGTGCGCAATGCCATTATATCTGAATGGATATCAAAACTATCTACTGTGTTTATTCCTAATGAAAGACACTCCTTGGCAGCTGTTTCCAACAGTCGGCTGGGCAAACATAATATTGCCAAATCCACATCACGTAGTTTAGTGATGGAGTCTGTTACTTCATATTCTTTTAGTTCGGTGGGTATATCTTGCACGTTGCGACGAACTATTCCTGCAATCTCAAAATCGGGAGTGTGTAAAATTGTATCGATAACATATCGACCTATATTGCCATAGCCTATAATGGCTGCTCTGGTTTTTTTTATCATTAGAATCTATATTTTTATTAGTTACAAAAATAATCAAAATTATTGGATGATTCGATATGTTTTGAGTAATGAGTAATGGATGAAGAGTGATGAATTAAAAGTTAAAAAATGACATGCAGACAAAAAACTCGCCCTTTTGATCAACAGAGAAGGATAGTAGTGACGAAGCTGTGTGTGTCATTATGTAATACATGGTGATCTGCAAATGCTTTTTTCATTCTGACACGTAGTGTACAATGTATTGGAATGCACCGCCATATTCATTCAGCTACACGTTTACTAATGACCTTCTGACCATCTATTCACTTTTATTTGCATTTCTCAAAATATATGCCTAAATTTATGAAGGAAAGTTGCAAATTTAATCTAAAAAGAATGTATCATGAAATTAGAAGGAAAAGTAGCTATTGTAACAGGAGCAAGTGCGGGAATAGGCAGAGCTATTGCCACACTATTTGCTAAAGAAGGAGCTGTGGTATATGCAGTTGCACGCCGAACAGTGCGGCTAAAAGAGCTGCAAGAGTGTACGAAAGATTTCGCTGGAGAGGTAATTCCCTACTCTGCAGACCTCAGAAACAGAGACCAAGCAGAGCGAATTATCGACCTAGCCTGCAAAGATCAAGGCAAACTTGATGTTCTTGTAAATAATGCTGGAGTTATGGATGACTTTAGCCCTATTGGAGAGGTTTCGGACGAGATGATGCAAAACCTAACAGACATCAATGTGATGGCTCCCTTCTATAGCATCCGAAAAGCAATTAATTGTTTTTTGAAACAAGGTGGTGGTAATATCATCAATGTGAGCTCTATTGGTGGCTTATATGGAGCAAGAGCGGGTGCGGCATATACTATGTCGAAACATGCAATAGTGGGATTGACTAAAAACACCGGATTTATGTATGCTAAAAAAGAACATCCGTTGCAACGCTATTTGTCCTGGAGGTGTAGATACAGAGGTAGGATCGGGCGAGTATATGAAAGATTTGAATCAAACAGGTATTAATGTAATAATGCCAAGTACCTGTGGAAACCCAAGAAGTGGAAAAAGCGAGGAAATAGCTACCATAGCTTTGTTTTTAGCAACTGATGCTTCGAGTTTTATTAATGGTCAATGCATTGTGGCAGATAGTGGTTGGACAGCATTCTAATAACACTATATTCACAAGCTTTGAAATAAGAAAAAATCTCTTGTCAATTCCGATGAGAGATTTTTTAGATATTGAAAGTAAATAACTCAAGTTTCCCACCTCTCTTTTTCTAATTAAAAACAAGGTGGTTGTTTTCTATTCTTTTTATAATCAGCATATTATTACGCTGCCTTACTTTTTGTT
>SMEQ01000571.1_pt1 | contig 10926 bp, 10 predicted proteins | sample 2456281 | NCBI WGS metagenome assembly SMEQ01 (sample SAMN10132596, study PRJNA489261) | soil metagenome | isolation source: day1 antibiotic-loamy sand soil ammended with raw manure from dairy cow... | place: USA | collected 2015-04-01 | reverse complement strand
AATTTTTGAAAAATTATGAGTTTAGTTCGTTTTGTTCAAACTAAAGGACACTATCCTATTAATGATTTAAGAAACAAAATTCGACATAGATATGATATTCATTTAATTTAATGTATAAAAATAATAATCAGAATATCTTTTTTCAAACCAATGAATTTGAAACAATGCTACTACAAGTTGCAAACGATGATGCTGTTAGCTTTAAAAACAATAATAAAGGAGTTTGGAACGAAGTAGATGTGTGTACTTCGACAGGCTCAGCAACCATATTTCGACCCCTTCAACAAGCTAAGGGACCGAGTTTCAGAGTCCTGAAAGGCTGAAATAGTCAAAATTAATGCTTATATATATTCTATCAATTATCCTAAAAAAAGAAAACCTCGTAAACAATAAATGTCTACGAGGTTTGTGCGGAGAGAGAGGGATTCGAACCCCCGGAGGTGTGACCCTCAACGGTTTTCAAGACCGCCGCATTCGACCACTCTGCCATCTCTCCATAGGCCTTTCTCAAAAGCTGTGCAAAGATAGAACTTATTTTTTAAATAAAAAATAAAACCGCTAACAAATGACTTTTATTTTAATATTATGTGCCCTGCCACAAATTAAAACAGAAAATTAATCTTATCTTTGTTGAAACAAAGACTTTTTATATACAACTATATATGCTATTTACAGAATTACCCTTATGCGATGAAGTGTTGGATGGCCTTAATGCCATGAACTTTAAAGAAGCAACACCAGTGCAAGCGCAAACCATACCGCTTATTTTACAGAAAAAAGATATTATAGCTTGTGCCCAAACCGGAACAGGCAAAACTGCTGCTTTTCTTTTGCCGCTTATACACAATTTGCAGATGGAAGAACACGAGCCGAATAAGGTGAACGCAATTATAATGTCGCCTACGCGCGAGTTGGCACAGCAGATAGACCAGCAAATGGAAGGCTTTGCCTACTTTTCGCCATTCTCTTCTGTAGCAGTATATGGCGGAAGCGACGGTGTGGCGTGGTCTACACAAAAGCAAGGCTTGCTGAAGGGTGCCGATGTGGTAATTGCAACACCAGGAAGGTTGTTGTCGCACATTAACTTATACGACATTGATTTCTCTGGCGTGAAATATTTGATTCTAGACGAGGCTGACAGAATGCTGGATATGGGTTTTTATGACGACATTATGAATATAGTGAAGCTATTGCCCAAAGAGAGACAAACATTGCTGTTTTCGGCAACAATGCCTCCTAAGATTCAAACTTTGGCAAAAACAATATTGATTGACCCAGAATTGATTGAGATTTCTATGTCGCGCCCACCCGACAGTATTATGCAGTCGGCTTATATATGTCACGAAAATCAGAAAACAGCTATTATTAGCTCTCTTTTTGAAAAAAAGAAGCCCAACAAAGTTATTCTTTTTGCTGGCTCGAAAATAAAGGTGAAAGAGGTTGCCAAAGTTCTGAAACGGATGGGTGTGTCGGCCGACGAAATGCACTCAGACTTGAGCCAAGATCAGCGTGGAGAGGTGATGCATGAGTTTAAGAACGATAGAATTGGTATATTGGTAGCTACAGACATTGTGTCGCGGGGGATAGATATTGATGATATATCGCTTATTATTAACTACGATGTGCCACACGATGCCGAGGATTATGTACACAGAATTGGTCGTACGGCGCGTGCAGGTGAAAAAGGTATGGCTATAACGTTGGTGTCTCAGCAAGAGCAATATAAATTTAAGATAATAGAGGATTTTCTTGGAAAACCTGTCTTTAAAATACCAGTTCCTGCCGATTTGGGTGAGGCTCCAGCTTACAATCCGGATGAAAACAGACAAAAGAGAAGGTCTTTTGGTGGTGGTGGTGGTGGAAAAGGAAAAGGAAAACCTAGAGGAAAGAGCCAAGACAAACCACGCAGTGCTAAGCCCAGACCTAGTGGTGGAAAGAAATTAGTTATAAAAAGAAATCGACCAAAACAGTAAAGTTAAGGTCGATTTATATTAAAATTCTTATTAAGCCCGAAAGGGCTTTTTTTGTGGTCTATTTCTCTCTAAAGAAAACATTGATGGGTGTGCCCGTGAAATTCCATTTCTTGCGCATTTGGTTTTCGATAAAGCGTTTGTAGGGCTCTTTAATATATTGTGGTAGGTTGCAGAAAAACACAAACGAAGGTATTTGCGTGTTGCGCAACTGAGTAATATATTTTACCTTAATATACTTACCCTTATTAGATGGCGGTGGTGTTGCATCTATTATGGGAAGCATCTCCTCGTTGAGCTTGCTTGTAGATATTCTAGTTTTCTTGTTTACATACACATCTTTTGCTAAATCCATTAACTTAAGAATGCGCTGTTTGGTAGTTGCCGAGCCAAATAGAATTGGGAAATCGACAAAGGGAGCCAAACGGAAACGAATAACGTCTTCGAAATACTTAATAGACTCTTGAGATTTATCCTCTACTGTGTCCCATTTGTTTACAAAAACAACCAACCCTTTACTGTTTTTTTGAATAAGAGAGAAGATATTGAGGTCTTGACTCTCTATACCGCGTGTTGCGTCTATCATAAGTATACATACATCTGACTCTTCAATAACACGAATAGAGCGTATAACCGAATAGTACTCAAGGTCTTCGTCTACTTTTCCTTTCTTGCGTATTCCGGCAGTATCTATCAGATAGAAATTCATACCAAACTTTGTGTAGTGGGTATGTATAGAGTCGCGTGTGGTGCCTGGTATATCTGTTACAATGTTTCGCTCTTCGTCTAAAAGTGCATTTACTAGTGATGATTTTCCAGCGTTGGGACGACCTACTACTGCAAATTTTGGTACAGTTTGATCTAACTCTTCTGCTTCTTTGTCGCGATTAAGCTTAGATACCAAATGATCTAACAAATCGCCCGAACCCAACCCATTGATTGACGAAACACTGTAGGGATCGCCCAATCCTAAAGAGTAGAACTCTGCAGATTGATATCCTATTTGATGGTTGTCGGCCTTATTGGCAACTATTACAACAGGCTTACCCGAACGCCTAAGCATTTGTGCAGCCACTGTGTCTAGGTCTGTTAAACCATTCATAACATCTACAACAAAGAGTATTACATCGGCCTCTTCAATTGCTATTCTTACCTGTCTGTTTATTTGATCTTCTAAAATATCGTCAGAGTTTACAATCCATCCTCCTGTATCTACCAAAGAAAACTCTAAACCATTCCAAGTAACTTTACCGTAAAGTCTGTCGCGTGTTGTACCCGAAACATCGGTTACAATAGCTTGGCGGCTTTTTGTGAGCCTATTAAATAATGTGGATTTTCCTACATTAGGACGTCCCACTATTGCTACTAAATTATTCATAATTTATAATTGCTTTGAGTTTAATGCTCTTGGTATTAAACTCCTTAATTTTGATTGTTTATACTAGAAGGGCCAGATATTTTATTTTCTCAAACAAAACGGTAACCTTTGCTTAGTCGACACGATATCCGTACGACCTTAATACATTGTCGCGGTCGCGCCAATCTTTTTCTACTTTTACATACAACTCAAGATAAACTTTTTTATCGAAAAACTTCTCGATATCTTTTCTTGCTGTTGTACCCAATTTCTTTAATGCTTTGCCTTGATGGCCTATAATGATTCCTTTTTGAGAGTCGCGCTCAACCATGATAAGGGCACGTATGCGTATGATGTTTTTCTCATCTTTAAACTCCTCTACAACCACTTCAATAGAGTATGGAATCTCTTTTTGATAGTATAGCAAAGCTTTTTCGCGAATAATTTCTGTTACAAAAAAACGAGCGGGCTTATCTGTAAGAGCATCTTTCTCGAAATAAGGTGGCGAAACTGGTAACAGTTCTACAATACGTTTCTTTATAACATCTACACTAAAATTGCTGAGCGCCGATATTGGGTATATCTCTGCATTGGGCAAAATTGCTTTCCACTCTTCTACCAACTCTTCTAGTTGCTCTTGTGTGGTAAGGTCTATCTTGTTTATGAGCAATAGAACTGGCATGTCGAGTTTTTGAACCTTTTCTATATAGTCGTCATTCTTGTCAAGTTTCTCAACTACATCTGTCATATAGAGCAGCACATCGGCGTCCTGCAAGGCAGAGAGCGAAAAGTTGAGCATTTTTTCCTGCAATTTGTAGTTAGGACGTAGCACGCCTGGAGTATCGGAATATACTATCTGATACTCGGGTGTGTTTACTATACCCATAATACGATGACGTGTGGTTTGAGCTTTTGAAGTGATAATAGATATCTTTTCGCCAACCAGCAAATTCATGAGTGTGGACTTGCCCACATTGGGGTTTCCAACAATGTTTACAAAACCTGAACGGTGTTTATTTTCTTCCATGTACTTTTCTTTCTGTAATTTAGCTACAAATATAACTAAAATAAAACGTGATAATTATATACTATACAAAGTCTTTGTAAGAATATGCATATTTAATGAAACCTGACGAGCCAAGTATATCTTATTCTACTCGTCTATTGCTATATGTTTTAACGACTTTAGAAAACCGTATATATCCAATGAATGTATAAACACGTTTAAAAAGAAACTTAAGGTTAACATTGGTGTAATAAGCGTTTGTATAGAGCTACACACTTTGCCTACAAGCAATATGTGGCAATGTGTGGCTGTATTTGGCTATATGCGTGAGTTAATCTTAAACTCCGTCGTAGCCCCACTTAAGATAAACCGCTCCCCAACTAAACCCTGCGCCAAAGGCTGCAAGAATAATGTTGTCTCCTTTTTTAAGCTTCTCTTCCCATTCCCACAAACATAGTGGTATGGTTCCTGCACTGGTGTTGCCATACTTATCTATATTGAGCATCACTTTTTCGCTTGGAATATTCAATCGTTTTTGTGCTGCATCAATGATACGCTTATTGGCTTGATGAGGCACAAACCACTCAATATTGTCAATTGCAAGGTTGTTTCTTTTTATAATCTCATCCGAAATATCGGTCATAGACGATACGGCATACTTGTAAACCACTTTGCCTTCTTGATAAACAAAATGCTCTTGATTGTCTACAGTTTCTTGGGTTGTAGGATACTTAGAACCACCGGCTTTCATTTGTAGGTGTTGATATCCTACACCATCTGTGCGTAGTATTGCATCTATTACACCCAAATTTTCTTGGGTAGGTTCCAACATCACGGCCCCTACTCCATCGCCAAACAAGGGAGCTGTATTTCTATCTGAATAATCGGTTATTGACGACATTTTATCGCCTGCAACCAATATTATTTTTTTGTACTTATTGCTTTTTATAAAGCTAGATGCCATTTCTAGTCCAAATATAAAACCCGAGCATGCTGCTTGCATATCAAAACAAAAAGCATTTTTAATATTATTAGACTCGGCTACCATTGATGCAGCCGATGGGAACAAGTGATCTGGGGTTGTAGTAGCAAAAATAACTACATCAACCTCTTCTGGCTTTGTTTTAGTTTTCGCTAAAAGATTGGCTACAGCTTTTGTGCCCATATACGACACGCCTTTGCCCTCGCCTTTTAAGATACGACGTTCTTTAATACCCACGCGCGAAGTTATCCACTCGTCGGAAGTATCTACAAGCTTAGCAATATCATCGTTTGTAAGTATATCGCTTGGTACATAGGCTGCTATACCAGTAATTACAGCATTTAATTTTTTCATCAAAAAAATATATAAATAATAAAAAACCCCTGAAAAATAAATAGTTCATCTTTCAGGGTTATTTTTAAGTTGTAGTAAATATTAAGCTTAGTATTTTATTTATACTATATCTTTTTCGATTGCTAATTTACCTCTGTAGTAACCACACTCATTACATACTGTGTGATACACGTGCCATGCACCGCAATTTCCACAAATTGTTAATGTTGGCATTTCTGCATTGTCGTGCGTTCTTCTCTTGCGAGTTCTTGTTTTCGATTGTCTTCTTTTTGGAGTTGCCATTTTATATTATAATTTTATCGTTTTATATTATAGTTATCTATTTCTTCAACTTTTTTAGTTCGTCCCATCTTGGGTCTGTATTTTCTTCTGATGAATCGTCTATGGAGTCATCATCGTTTAAAGAGTCATCTAATAAATTATCTTCGTCATCATCTTCATCATCGCCGTCTGAAATACTTACAGCTTGATGTTGACGATACTTAGATACCATTGCTTTGTTACACTTGCCCTGTTCATGAACATGCTTTATAGGTATGTCTAGCACTATAAATTCATATAGATACCAGGCAATGTTGATGGCTGCTTCGTCTTGGGGTATAGTTACCAACTCATCGCTATCTTCAGAGTATTCTTCGCCAAGCTTAACAACTAAACGATCTGTTGCATCAATTTCTTGACTCATTTCGTCTAAACATCTATCGCAAGGAATTTGAATTGTTCCGAAGAGATGAAAGTTGAACTCATAAGCATCTACTGTTCTTCTAACAGAAAGTTCAGCTTTTACATTACCCTTTCTAACCTCTTCGTGGTCAATAGCATCAAAGAACTTCTGATCCAACACATAAGAATATGTAGTGGTTTCGTTAGGTAAGTTTTTTAAATCTATTTTATATTGACTATATTTTCCCACGTCTATATTTTATAATAAAGCGCCGCAAAGATACTGTTTTTTTCTTTACTTGCTTCAATTTTTAATTAATTATTTATGTATGTATGCTTTGAGGCACCGATTATTGGTGATAATTTAGCTTTTTGCAGCAGCTTTTGAAACAATTTGTTGCATTTTATCGAAATTATCTTCCATACTTGTCAATAGTTTAAACTGTGCCAAAGTGCGTTCTAAATTGTGCTCTTTGTGTTTAATTTTATAATAAGTATCGCCATTAAGATAGTCTGTGAAGAAGCGCACGGTTTGCATATATGTTAGTAGTTTTGCACCAAATGCCAAATTCTCTATCTCTACTTCTGTTAAGAAAGAGGCTGCATTTTCTAGATATCCTTTGGTGTATCCTTCAAAAATATCTAGGTCTATAGCCACATTATCTAAGTTGGTATCATCTTCTTCGCCTGTATTAGCGCCAGTTCTCATAAAATCGCCAAAATCTGACAATACATAGCCAGGCATTACAGTATCTAAATCTACAACACACAATACTTCATCATTTGAATCGAATAAAATGTTGTTTACTTTAGTATCGCAGTGGTTGGTTCTTTTTGGTAGCACCCCTTCGCGGTGCATTCGCTCTGGCTTTGTCATCTCTTCTGCACGCGCCTCTATCTCTTCTACCAATTGGCTCACGTTGGTTAACCTGCCAACTGCATCTTTCTCTACAGCTTCTCTAAACTCTTCTAAACGAAACTCCATATTATGGAAGTTAGGAATAGTTTCGTACAAAGGGCCATCAGGCAAATCGGCTAGCATATGCTGGAACTCGCCAAAAGCCAAGCCGGCTCTATAAGCCAATACTGGATTTATGGTGTCGTAGCTTTTACTATCGCTTATAAAATACATCAAGCGCCAATAGTTGCCCTCTGTATCTTGATAATAAAGCTTGTTTTTGTGGGTAGGTATAAAATTAAGCACTTTTCGTTCTATATCCGCAACCTCTTTCTCTTGCAATTTCTTGCGTACATGGCTAGTGACACGCAATATGTTTTCTTGCAATTTTGGAACATCTTTAAATATTTGATGGTTTATTCTTTGTAGAACATACTCTTTATTACCACTTGATACTTTAAAGGAGTCGTTTATATGGCCTGCTCCCAATGGTTTCACTTCAGTATTGTCGTTTTTATCTACAAACTGAAATACTATTTCGTTTAATTTCTCGTTGCTTTGCATCGTTTGTTTAGTTAATGTTATATGTAGTTATAGCTGATTATATATAGTTTAGCCTGATATATTTGTTGCACAGCCTGACTTGTAAACAAGAAGATCTATCTTACTCAAAGATAAGGTCTCCAAAAAACTGTGGCACATGAAAATCGGGTTTGGGTGTATCGATAGGATTCCAACTAATAAAATGCGGCTCACTGGTTTCGTCACCACACTTATAAAAGTTGGCACTTATAGCCTGCTCAGAAAGGTTTTCGGTTGCTGTAAAACCTAAAGCCTCTTTTGGTATTTCGGCATAAAGTGTCCAGTTGCTTAGTTGCACACCCTCTTTGTATACATGCTGAATGGTGGTAAACCTATAGATAGAAGACATTAGCTCTTCTGAAAGCTCTGTGGCAGACTCTCTACTCTCTCTTTTTGAAGCTAGCAATACACCATGGGCATTGAACTCGAAATTGCGGTATACTTTATCTCCTTTGCGTTGCACAAAAAACTCCACACAACTATCTTCCCAAACAGACATAAAGTCTTTTGTATTAATAGCTCTTAGCTCTTCGCCTTGCACTTGATAATAGAGATAAACCTGCTGATTGTTGTGTGCAATATGCACAGTAACTGGCAGCAACTTTGGGAAACTTATGGGCCAGTTTAATTCATTAATATCAAGACACAACCCAACTTTATTTAATAGTTTTATTTTATCAAATATAGTTTCACAAGTAGCTATAGGTTGATTTGGTATTATAAGTACACTCATGCTTTTGTTTTACATTTAAATATTAATTTTCAAAGATATCGCTTTTTATCTGAAAGACAAAAAAAGAGATTGTTTCCAATCTCTTTTTTTAAATTATACAAACTAATAGTTTGCATGGAATTATTTTGTGAAAACTGTACGCATACAGATTAACGCTGCATCATTTTTATCTTATCGTTGAGTTTCTTTTCTTCCATCAGCTCCTCAAGCGTCATATGCATACGATATCTCCAATAGTGTTTGGGGTTGGAGGGTACATTTACACGCTCATCTTCAGGATTTTTGCGGCGCAAATCCTCATCTATCGACAACCAGTCTTGCCATGGTAAGATAGACCACATTGAGTTGGATGATAGATGTTGGTAGATAATTTGCTCGCAAATATCTGTTGTACATTGCTCTGGAGCAGCGCCTTCTCTTCCAAGCACATTGTTGTAGAAGTTTTGAGTAGTTTCTCTATTCTCCAACCACCATCCTCTTATAGTAGACATATCATGCGTAGAGGTTGTATTTACAGATAGATAAGGCAACCTATCTAAATTTGCAAACAATACGTTTCGCTCCTTTGGCATACGTTGTATCTCTAGGCTTAATATGCGCAACTCTTCCATAACCCAATTAACACAATCGGGTACCATACCTAGATCTTCGCCACACACAAGCATATTTGTTGACGAAATTAATTCTGGTAGCTTACGCATTGCCTGTTCGTACCAAAATTGGTTGTGTCGGTTATAAAAGAAATCATCGTAGATACGATTAAATGTCTCTTTGTGAGAATCGTCTAGATGTTTGTATGAGTAGCTGTGCTGTGCCGAAATACGGGGGTGAAACTTATGCTCGCTATATGGGTCGGGAACAAACAACACCTCATTGCACAAGCCATAGAGGCCACTGCGTAAAACATTGTTTTTATCGTCGTCTTTACCATCAAATAGTTTTTCTATTTTACGCTGTGTGTTGCAAAAAGGTTTCAACTTGAAACGTTGCCACGACAACACATCAAGATAATTGGCAGTTACCTCATCAACATAGGCTCCAAAAAAGTCGTGCAGCATACTCTCGTGAATGTATGGCTGCGCCATTCTTTGCTCATCAAATGGAAATCCCCATTGATACAACTCATCGGTTGAGAGGGGCAAAGCGCGACTAAAATGGCCTAATAAGCCCTGAACATGATGTGATGACATTTCCCAAATACGGAAAAAACCCAATATGTGATCTATACGATATGCATCAAAATTGTCGGCCATTTTCTGAAAACGTCTCTTCCACCATGCAAAGTTGTCGCGTTCCATCTCTTCCCAATTGTATGTAGGGAAGCCCCAATTCTGGCCTTCTACAGAAAAATCGTCGGGTGGCGCTCCTGCTTGCATATTTAGGTTAAACAGATGTGGATCTGTCCAAGCCTCAACACTATTTCTGTCTACACCAATAGGGATATCTCCTTTAAGGGCAACGCCTTTTTGCTGTGCATATACTTTAGATTCGCCCAATTGCGAGTAGGCTATAAACTGAAGGTATCTGTAGTAATCTGTCTCTTGCTTAGCATCTTTGTTTTGCTTGAGTAGTTTCTCTAGCAATTCTTTGCTATAATCTGTGTAAACTTCCCAGTCTCTAAAGTTGGCAGTTTTAAATTTATCGCGCAAATAACAAAAACACACATAAGGGAAGAGCCAATCTTCGTTTTTCTCACAAAAATCGAGATAGGCTTCAGATTGTATCACTTTTTTGCCTTCGTCTGAAAATAGCTCTCTCAGAAAGTTTTGTTTTAAGGCATATACTTTCTCATAATCTATTACACTAAGCATGTTCAGCTCTTTTGCTTCGGCTGTTAGCTTTTCTAACTTCGATTTATTCTGTAGTGTAAACCTATTTATTGAAATATAGATAGGATTAAATGCAAAAATAGAGATAGAGCTATATGGATAAGAGTCTGTCCAAGTAGCTGTAGAGGTAGTATCGTTGATAGGCAAAATCTGTATCATATCCTGATCGGTTGTAACAGCCCAATCAACCATCTTCTTTAAATCGAGAAAATCGCCTATTCCGGCACTTTTCTCCGATCTGAGCGAGAAAAGAGGTATTGAAACTCCCTTACCTTTCCATTGAAAGTAGGGATGTTTGTATGGTAAAGCCATTTCTACGCTTACACTTTTTCTTTTCTGTGTAGTGTTGTCAATCTCAAGCACCCTATTCTGGTCTTCTTCCCAGTGTGCTTTAGAAAAATCGCAACTATCAACAATTGCAAACTTGTATGGAGTATCGGTTGGAATATTTGCTGTATTCAACTCTATTTGCCACTCCCCATATCTAACGGGTGTTAAGGGCAATGCTTTTTTCAAATCCCAATCTCCCAACTCATCGCCTAGCCCTGTAAT